>Ga0310344_10001018_pt1 | contig 21641 bp, 18 predicted proteins | sample HC15DNA20200_MG_FD_203801 | JGI IMG/M metagenome (GOLD analysis project Ga0310344, IMG submission 203801) | Marine microbial communities from station ALOHA, North Pacific Subtropical Gyre - HC15-DNA-20-200_MG | ecosystem: Environmental > Aquatic > Marine > Oceanic | place: Pacific Ocean: North... | reverse complement strand
TCGGAGAAATACGTGGAGCAGAAGGAGCAATTGCTTTTCAAGCTATGCAAACGGGACATGCGTGTATGGCAACTTTCCATGCTGCTACTGTAGAAAAACTTATTCAAAGAATGACAGGAGATCCAATAAATGTACCTAAAGCGTATATAGACAATCTTAATCTTGTCGTTATTCAAAGTGCTGTAAAATTACCAAATGGCTCATTGGGTCGAAGATGTATGAGTATAAATGAAATTGTTGAATATGATCCAGAAACTAATTCTTTTGGTTTTATTGAAGTATTTAGATGGAACCCCTCGAATGACACATTTGAATTTCCTGGGTATATGAACACAGCATTACTTGAAGGAACTGTTGCTCAACGTCGAGGAATCCCAGAGAAAGATAGTCGTCTCATATATGATGAAATCGAAAAAAGAGCAGAAATTTTGAAGAGACTCCATGAACGTGGAATTAAAAACTTTTACGAGTTAAATGACACTCTTGCAAAAGCAGCAAGAGAAGGATTATTTCAATAGAATGGATTTAATCAAATCAATATTAAATAACATTTCTCAACTTTTTGAGCGTAAACATGTTTCAACAGCTGTTGATAAAGTATCCTCTGACTCAACTGTTATAGGCTATGATTTACTTTCATCACTAGCATATATGTCAGTTTTAGCTATAGGGGGGTTGCCGAGATCACAAATACTTCAAGGTGCTGCAACACAACCATACAAAGTTTCGGTTTTTTTTGAATACGTATTTCTTTTGGCTAAAAGAATAGGTTTTGAATATACTTTAGCATTTGAAATGGTAGCTAACCGAGCAAAAGCTAGTAACGTAAGAAGCTTGCTATTACGATTTTCTGCAGCTATATCATCTGGAGAATCTGAAAGAGATTTCATAATCCAAGAATCTACTCTAGAAAATGATCGATATAAAAATGATTATGAGAGAGCTGTAGAAAATTTACGTAAATGGACTGATGCATATGGTGCAATATTGGTATCAGTAACACTAATAATGGTTGTTTCTTTAGTATCAAGCCTTATGGGTTCTCTGACCGAAACTTTTACCATTCTGATGGCAGCAGTATTATTTTTCATAACATCAATGGGAGCATATATAATTAATGGTGTATCTCCAAAAGAAGATGTCACATATAGCAGTAAATACGGGATAACAAAAGAACGAATGTTGGCTAAAAGATTTTTGAAATATGGCGTTCCTATTGGATTGATTACAGCTATAATAATTGCTCCAAATTATAGCCTTTTACCTGGTACTGCCATAGTTTTCGCATGTCTTGGCATCTCAATGATACCAACTGCATATTTTCAAATGATTGACCATAATAAAGTTGATAAACTTGATCAAGAAATGCCAACTTTTATTAGAACTCTTGGAAATATTGCTGGATCTACTGGTGTCACATTATCAGAGGCAATTAAAAGAATTGATATAGCCTCAATGGGTAGTTTAGGATATCACATCGAACGATTAGGAGTGAGATTAAAAGCTGAAATACCTATTGATAAATGCTGGGAAAAATTTAGAACTGAAACAGGTAGTGAATTAGTCAATCGTTCAACACATATGCTTGTAGATGGCGCTGAACGTGGTGGAACACCTGATGATGTAGGTAACATTACGAGTGAATTTTGTAACACTATTGTTCAATTACGAGCGACAAGACAATTAACCTCATCAACCTTTTTATATCTAACCATTGTCATGCATGCTGTTATGGCATTTATACTAGTATTTGTTTTGGCAATATTAACAAGCTTTAATCAAGAACTAGTATCAGTTCATGCTGAAACTATGGGTGCTACTACAGAAGATGCTGCATCAATTTCAGTACCAAACAATTTATCACTGCCTCCTGGGATCGGTCTTATGGAAGGTGGAGATATGCCTAATCCCATCGATATGTTTGGTTCACCTGATATGGGTGTAACATCCTTTACTATAATGTTTGTAATATTTATACTAACATTGGCTAATTCATTAGCGCCCAAATTTGCCAGTGGTGGAAATAACCTGAAAATTATCGGCCTTTTGTGTATAATGTGTTTAGTTTCTGCATCCGTGATTACTATAGTTCCTATGATTGCAGAACAAATATTTACTATCGCTTAGGATGGAGTCATGGGAGAATCATTATTTATTGAACCCATAAAAAAATTTGTAAGTAATATGCAAGAAAAGCTATCTGCGCTTATAAATAAACCTGATTCTAATAAACTTGAAGAGCAATTAGAATCTCCTACTAATGAAATACATGAAAATGATATAACTATAGAAAATGATATAATTCCTCAAATTCCCGCTATTATTCCAGAAATTGATGATGACCTTCTAGAAATCGATACAGTTGATAACAATTTTCTTTTGGAAGAAGAAAATGAAGAAGATCAAGGAAATACAGAATCTGATCTTAATTTAGTAGATGACGATAACAATTTAAGGGATCTCTTTACCACTAATGTTAAAACTGACCCGATAGTATTACAGTTACTTGAGAAACATGGCACATTAACTGCTGAAGAACTAGCCAAAGAATTGAATGAATTTATGCAATTCATAAAAGATAGAGACTAACTTATTGTTTTTGATTGATAATTTCAAGAATTTATTATCTCCAGAATATGCAGGCGATTTAATCTATTTTTTAGTTACATTTATACTGCTGTGGAAAATAACTAAAGAAGACATGCAACGTAATATTATTCCAAATAAAAATATAATTTTTGGTCTAATATTTGGAATAGTTACCATTGCATGGTTACCGCAACTTAAACCCATCATGTTAAATCAACGGTTCATTGATTTGACATCTTTGCCTTTTATAAAGATTCTTGATTCATTTATAGCATCATTATTTTTAGGTATTTTTTTCATAATGATTCAATTAACACCAAAAGTACGACTTGGAGCTGGAGATATTAAATTTTCCATATTAGTCGGTTTCTTATTAGGATTTTATTGGTCATTTATAGCATTAGTTGTTGTATCGATATTACTTGCACTTTATTCGATCATAATTATTTTTAATAAAGGGAAAAAACAAGCATACCGTGATGTATATCCTTTGGCGCCTTTTTGGTTTTTAGGTTCTATATTTGCGGTAATATTCGGTAATATTATTAGTAACTATTTAGGTATAACACTTATTACTGGATAGTTGCAGTACTTTGTCAATTCAAAGATTTAGGCAACTCAAAAAATTCCGGAACATTAGGGTTTTCATTTGTGGGTAAAACAACTGTAGCTTTCCCAGGAGCGGTAATTACTCCTTCTTGATTTTCTATATATATATCACATTCAATATATCCCAAACCATCTTCTCCTATGTATCGATTCACAACAGACCCTTTTGCTACAAGTGTATGTCCAGGGTGATCCACTGCTCTTTGTTGGCAAGAAAGCTTTTTTAAAAACCCATCATCACCAATCCAATTTATTAGCATATTATGTAACATTGATGTTCGAATTGGGCCATTAATTAAAGTATCTTTATAACCTTTTGAACGAGCCCAGTCTCTAGCTTGGTGCAATGGCTCATAATTTTCTACTGCTGATGAAAATCTTACAATATCTGTTGTATTCCATGTCAATGGTCCCAAATTAGGAATTTCATCCCCTATGTTTACTTCTTCATAAAATAATTTTGATTTACTCATTTTCCCCTCAAATGCATTAAGGCATTCTTATATTGATTTGTTTAGAAAGAGCAACAACTTCACTATCTTGGTTAATAAAAATTGTTTCACTTACCACAGGAATAAGAGATCTCTTTGCACCTTTCTTTTCGTAAATATCAATTACTCGTGCTTGTTGAGTTAAAGTATCACCCTCTTTAACAACTTTATACCATTCAGATTCGTTGCCTCCATTTACTGCAACAGTAGTATTTGGGACTGTAAAAACTGGAATAGCAGATTCACCAAGCATACCTTTATCCCAAAATCCAAAAGGAGGTCTAATGACATATGCTGGAGGTGCAATTAATGAACCAATTAAACTTTTTTGTGCATAGTCAATATCAACATATCGAGATTTAGTCTCAAATACTCCTTGGGTAAATCGACGTATAGATGATATATCTAATGGTTCAGGCCAAGTATAAGATTCTCCCATTGCACCAATCATATCTATGATTTCTTTAGTTAAATAAATATTAGTAGGATCTGTAAATTCAGCAGATATTTTTTTAGTCAGAAATTCTTCATATGTCACTGGAGCCGTAAAATTAAACTCTATTGAATCCATCTCTTTCATAGGTACTAAAATTGTTGCTTTACCCGGGCATGAAACAAGCCCGTTTTCATTGGTAATAGCGATATCACATTCTACAAAACCATTACCTTCATGAGTATATGTTTTTGTAAATGTACCTGAAGCTGTTAAGGTTTCATTAACGTAATTGATTCCTCTATGAGAAACTTCAATTTTCTTAATATAACCAATATCACCTACCACTTCATCTAGCCAAGAACATATAAGGGCTTGTTTAAACGGGCCACTTAACAAAACATTATCAAAGCCATGTTCAATACACCAATCATAATCTTGATGTATTTCTCCGTAGCTATCTATCGCTGATCCAAATCGAATCATATCCATATTAGTTAATGGACCCCACGACTTAGAAGGAATACTTGAACCTTCTATTATATCTTCATAATACAGCTGCATAGTAATCTATTCCTGTTTAGAATAAACTGGTGCCTTCAGCTTGTCTTCGTAGAGATTTATTTGTGACTATAGCTATTAGCTTACCGTTTTGATTTTTAATTATTCGGTCTGAGGTTATTATGATCATAGGTCCGCTTTTACCCTCTTTTTGCTCAATATTGGAAACAACAGTTTTGCCAGTAAGTGTATCTCCAATTCTTATTTGGCCAAACCATTCAATTTCACTTCCTGCGTTAACTTGCTTGGCAAATCCAGGAGTATCAACAAGGCCTCTATGGCGCATTTCTTCCTTTTCTGCATCTTCCACAACACCCAAAGGGCTTGGGAAACTTCTATGAAAGTAAAAAGGAGGAGCAATTATTGAACCATATTTTGAGGATTTAGCATATTCTTCATCATAGTACAATGGATTATCATCACGAGTTGCCTGTATAAAACGCCTTAATGAAGATCTATCCAAAGGTTCTGGCCAAATTGTTTCTTCACCTTCTTTACCTATTTGGCTAAGAATTTCTGGAGTTAAATAATTTTGCTCTTGTTCAACCATTGTAATATCTCCTATAAATGCATACATTAATTAATATTATTGACAGTTAAATCAAGCTCGATTATACAACATGTTATATAAAAGTTACTAATATTTATTATCTAATATTGTCTAATTGTTGATTTAAATACTATAATCAAAAATAAAACTTAATAATTTGAATACGCATAAACTCGGGAGAGGTGCTAGAGTGGACGAATAGGCGCGCCTGGAAAGCGCGTGTCTTGGTAACCCCAGGACCATGGGTTCGAATCCCATCCTCTCCGCCATATGTAAAAGGTTAATAAAATGACAAAAAATCTAGTTATAGTTGAATCACCTGCAAAAGCACGAACCGTTAGCAGATATCTTGGAAAAGATTTTCAGGTTGAAGCATCTGTAGGACATATTAGAGATTTACCCTCAAAAGAAATGGCTGTGGACATAGATAATAATTTTACTCCCAGCTATGTAATTATGCCTGGGAAAAAATCTATTGTACAAAATCTGAAAAAATTAGCTCGTAATGCCGAAAATATTTATCTTGCTACAGACCCAGATAGAGAAGGCGAGGCCATATCGTGGCATATACTTGAATCAATTTCATCCTCCAAAACCCCACCTACACAAAGAGTAGTTTTTCACGAAATAACAGAACAAGGAATAAAAGAAGCTTTTAATAACCCTGGAGACATTGATATGCAGTTAGTTAATGCTCAACAAGCTAGACGAATACTAGATAGGGTTGTTGGATATCAATTAAGCCCATTATTACAAAAAAAATTCACCAGTGGAAGAAAACTCGGACTCTCAGCTGGAAGAGTCCAATCAGTGGCTTTAAAAATCATTGTTGAACGTGAACGTGAAATTTCCTCCTTTATACCTAAGGAATATTGGAATGTTACTATTAATTTATCAAAATCAGATTCAAATAAAACTAAATTTGAAGCAAAACTTAACTCTGAAAAAATTAATTCCGAAGCAGAAGCTACTGAATTAAAGCAAATACTTAATAATTCTACCTACAAGGTAGAAAAAATTTCTGTCCGAAATTCTTCCAGTAAAGCACCAGCACCATTTACAACTAGTACGCTACAACAAGAAGCCTCCAGAAGACTTAGATATACTGCAACAAGAACCATGAGAGTTGCACAACAACTTTACGAAGGGATAAACGTCGGTAGTGAAGGGGAAACTGGCCTGATAACCTACATGAGAACTGATTCAATCACGCTTTCTTCCATTGCAAGTTCAGAAATAACTGACTTTATTAAAGAAATCTATGGTGAAAACTATGTTTCAAATACTAAACATACTGTTCGTAAAAAGGCTGTAGCAGCTCAGGAAGCACATGAAGCAATACGTCCAACTTCAGTACTAAGAACACCTGATAATTTAAAAAATCATTTAACAAGAGAGCAACTTTCTCTTTATACCTTAATTTGGCGAAGGACTGTTGCTAGCAAAATGTCCAATGCGATCAATCAAATTACTACTGTAAATATTCTTTCTGAAGATACAAATAAAGAACAACATAAATTTATATGCTCGGGTAGTATTCCTCAATTTGATGGCTTCAGAATTTTATATGAAAACCCTGATCATGATCCCGAGAATGATGCAGATGAAAATGAAGAATCATCAAAAAAACTGCCCAAATTATCCAAAGATGATGATCTTAAATTAAACGATGTAGCTAACGAACAAAAATTCACGCTTCCACCTGCACGATATACGCAGGCAACTTTAGTTAAAAAACTTGAAGAATCTGGTATAGGAAGGCCTAGTACTTATGCTTCAATAATGTCAACTCTTGAAGGAAGAAATTATTGTACTTTGGTCGACGGTAAATACCAAACAGAACAGTTAGGTGAAGCTATTGTAGATCAACTAAATCCATACTTTCCTAATATAATGGATGTAGAATTCACAGCTTCTATGGAAACAAATCTTGATGAAATTGCAAAAGGAAATAAGGAATGGATTTCTGTTTTACAAGATTTTTACAATCCTTATAGTAAATTATATGCTGAAGCAGAATCTACTATGCCAAAGGTTACTGTAGAAACCCCAACAGGCGACTTTTGTCCCCAATGTGAAAAACCACTTGTTGAAAAAATAGGGAGAAATGGCAAATTTATCGCTTGTTCAGGATTCCCTGAATGTCGGTATTCAAAAAATATTATCAACAGCACCAATATAAAATGCCCCATTTGTGTAAAAGAAAATCGAGAGGGCGAGATAATTGAAAGACAACAACGAAAAGGTCAACGTAGAAAATTTTATGGTTGTAGCGCTTGGCCAGATTGTAATTTTATAAGCAATGCAAAGCCAATTGAACACCCATGCCCAGAATGTAATGGTTTAATGGTTGAATCTACTAGAGACAGGGTAATTTGCTATGACAAAGACTGTGCAATTACATTAAATGCAAACGAGCTAAAAACTGATCCTAAACTAATCGTTCCATTCAATGCTTCATGAACATAATATGAATAAAGAAAAAATCATTGAAAAATATAACAAACATTTAAGTTACGAAAAAAACTTATCTGATAATACAATAAGAAATTATTTATCAGATCTTTCAGTATTTGCAAGTTTTCTAATAGAAGAAAACTTCTCCAAAGAACAACCATTTCAAGACTTCGCAAAATTTATTTTAAATAAAAAGAAGCAACTTTTCCAAACTGAATATCGTAAAACTATAGTTAGTTTCCTTACGTGGCTAGTAACTAAAAAAACTAAAGATATCAGTCGTAATAGTGTAATAAGAAGCTTAGCCAGCCTTCGTTCTTTTTTCAGATTTTGTATTGAAGAAAAATTCATGCCAGAAGCGCCGTTATGGAATAGTAGGTCATATTCAATGAAAAAAATTATCCCCAAAAAACCCCAGCTATTACCAGAAGTACTCGAACAAAATGAAATTGAATCCCTATTAGATAATCCAAAGGAAAATGAAATCAATCACAAGACTTTGGAATTAGTAGTAAGAGATTTATCAATATTAGAAATTTTATATGGATCAGGTTTGCGACTATCTGAAGTATCGAATTTAAATCTAAATGATATCGATATAACAAAACGTACTGTTACAGTAATAGGAAAAGGAAATAAACAAAGACAAGTGCCACTATCATTAAAATCAATAAAGATTCTAGATGAATATATACGAAATCAAAGAAAATTATTGGTTAAGAGAAATTCAGAATCTGCATTATTTCTCAATAAATTTGGGAAAAGATTATCAAATCGATCTATTCAAAATATTGTAAAATCAAAAGGAAAAATAGCAGGGCTTCCTAAAAGAATACACACTCATATGATACGACATTCATTTGCGACCCATTTATTAGATGGAGGAGCAGATATTCGAATTGTTCAAATGCTTTTAGGCCATTCGAGCCCAGACACTACACAAATATACACTCATGTAAGTACAAACCAATCAAAAAAAATATACTTAGAGAGTCATCCTCTTGCGAATATCAACAAATAGACTAATATATCAGTAAATACATTTTGGAGAATCTCATGAATATAGCAATAATTAATGGTCCAAATCTGAATAACCTTGGTAAAAGAGATAATTCGATTTACGGATCAAAATCTTTAAATGAAATAGAAAAATTAATAATAGAAAATTTTACTGATTCACCAGTTTCTTTATCTTTTTACCAATCAAATGCTGAGGGTGAAATAATAGATTATATTCAAAAAATAACAGAAACTACCGATGCAATTATAATTAATCCTGGAGGATTAACACACTATAGTATTTCACTAAGAGATTGTCTCTCAGATTTTAATGGCAGAATCATTGAGGTACATTTATCAAATATACATGCAAGAGAAAGTTTTCGTAGAGAATCTTTAATTGCCGATGTTTGCGAAGGACACATTTCGGGTCTAGGTTGGTTTGGCTATCTAACAGCAATAGATTATCTTCTATCTTAATACCACTAAAGGAGTAAAATGAACGACCGTTTAACAAAACTGCAAGAAAAACTAGCTGAATTTGAAGTGGATGGAATATTAATTACAAACCCAGAAAACAGATATTATATATCAGGATTTTCAGGTTCTGCCGGATATTTATTCATTACCCCAGATGCAGCTTATCTAAATACTGATTTCCGATATATTGAACAGGCAACAAATCAAGCACCATCGTTTGAGATCATTAAAATAGATTCTGAACTAAAATGGTTCATTGATCTACTTATTAAACATAGAATTAATACACTTGGCTTTGAATCTGAAGATCTAAGTTTTGCTGGATATTCACGATTTTCTGAAATTTTAGAGAAAAATAAATTAAATAAAATTGTCAATTTAAAACCACTTAATGCGTCAATAGAAAAAATCCGTGCTGTTAAATACATGGACGAAATAGATATATTAAAAGAAGCTATAAGAATTTCTGATGAAGCTATGAATACTATTGCACCAACTATAAGAGCTGGTATATCTGAAAGAGAAGTAGCGTTAAAGCTAGAAAATAAAATGAGAGAACTTGGAGCAGAAGGTCCTTCATTTGATACTATAGTCGGATCAGGACCCAATGCTGCCCTACCACACCATAGAGCTGGAGATCGAATTATTCAAAAAGGCGAATCGATTGTTATTGATATGGGCGCTAAGTATCAAGGGTATTGTAGCGATTTAACAAGAACATTTTGTGTTGGAAAACCCGATGAAACATTTAGAAAAGTATACGATACTGTATTTACAGCACAACAAACTGCAATTTCACTTCTTCAACAAGAAATGACAGGTACTGATTGTGATGATATTGCTAGAAAAGTAATAGAAGAGGCAGGTTTTGGCGATAAGTTTGGGCATAGTTTAGGGCATGGGGTTGGACTTGATGTACACGAATACCCACGAGTCAGCCCAAATAGTCCAGACATCCTTATAAACAATATGGTATTTACAATAGAACCAGGAATATATATACCCGGTTGGGGTGGAGTGAGGATAGAAGACATAGTAACTTTGCAAAATAATAAAGCTGAAGTATTGAGTGCAGCTACTAGAAATGAAATTATCGGAGGATAATAATGGTTATAAATGTTGGAGAGTTGAAAAAAGGAATAACAATTGAATTAGATGGTCAACCATATCAAGTAATAGATTATTCTAGTCAAAAAATGCAAGCACGAGCTCCAACTGTAAAGTTGAAATTGAAAGAGTTGAAAACTGGTAGATCAATTGAAAAGGCTTACAATGGGTTTGCTGTAAAATTCAATCTAGCTGCAGTTGAAACTAAGCCTGCCCAATTTATCTATAGAGAGGATAAAGATTACTTCTTTATGGATTCACAAACCTTTGATCAGTTTCCAATTCCTACCGAACAATTAGGTAATGATTCATTATATTTAAAGGAACAAATGGAAGTAGATATAATTTTCTACAATGATGCACCTATATCTGTTCAGCTTCCCACATTTTCTGAATTAGAAGTAACGGACACACCTCCAAGCGTGAAAGGAAACACAGCGCAAGGCGGTACAAAGCCAGCCACATTAGAAACTGGTTTAGTTGTTAATCTGCCCTTCTTTATCAATATAGGAGATATCATCCGTGTTGATACCAGAACTGGAGAATATCTAGAAAGAAAAACCTAAAATAACATGCTAAGAATTGGATGGTTTTCTTCAGGAAATGGGATAGGGTCTATGCAACTTCTATCTAAAGTTAATCAAGAAATATCAGATAACAATCTTGAGGCATCAATAGAATTCGTGTTCACCAACAAAGATCCAGATGAAGGTAAAGGTATCGAAAACTTTTGTAAATTTGTACAGTCTCTAGAGATACCGCTTATTAATATATCTTCTAACAAATTTAAATCAAAAAACAGTGCAGTAAATTTTGATGATATTCGCAGTATTTATGATGATGAAATACTAACGACTATTAGTAATTATAATATTGATCTTATAGTTATGGCCGGATATATGCTATTTACCGATAATAAATTATGCAATGAATTTTTTATGCTCAATCTACACCCTGCTCCACCAAATGGCCCTCAAGGAACTTGGCAAAAGATTATCGAAAATCTTATAAATAATGAATATTCATATGCAGGAGCACAAATTCAAATTGCCACAACAAATCGAGATCAAGGCCCTATTATTAGTTATTGCACTTTCCCTATCAATAACAATGAATTTTATAATAAATTATGGTTAAAATTAGACAAGCAAAGTAATATACAGTCATCCGAGTTATTCCATCAAATTAGAACTGATATATTGAAAAGAGAGCCTCATTTACTGGTGGAAACATTAAAATCATTAGTTAGTGAAGAAATCATATTAGAGAGGAAAGAAAATTTTAATTATATTTGTTTAAACGAAAAGATTGAAAAATCTATAAACTCAAATTAAGCAACATTGCGTCCCAGAATTGGTATATCTGTCTTAATTGCTAATTCATTTTCGTCAAGCAAAACTATACCATTCGATTTTCCCGTAACTGCACCTGAATAAACTAAACATTTTTTCACATTATTTAAGGATGGTATATGATACATTAGGTCCAAAAGTGTATCTTCCAAAATCGATTTTAGAGCACGAGCTCCTAATTTCGATTTGATAGCTTCTGCAGCAACAGTATCGAAAAACTTACCTCGAAATTCGAGTGATATATCCTCTAATGCAAAAAGATATTTATATTGTTCAATAAGGGAGTTTTTAGGTTCTGTTAATATTCTTACTAAATCTTTTTCAGATAAAACATTAAGTCCTACAGCAACAGGAAGTCTTCCAACAAATTCTGGGATGAATCCATATGAAACTAAATCATCAGATGTAACGTTTTGTAATTCTTCATTTATAGATCGCTCTCTTCTAAATCCTAAGGAATTTCTACGATTTTGCTGCCTTGCATTTACAATATCAGTTAAACCTTCAAAACTACCACCACAAATGAATAATATTCCTTCAGTATTCATTTGGATAAACTCTTGCTGAGGATGTTTTCTACCACCTTGTGGTGGAACATTTGCAATAGTACCTTCCATAATTTTTAGTAGTGCTTGCTGTACACCTTCTCCAGAAACGTCTCTTGTAATTGATGGGTTAGAATCTTTTCTAGTAATTTTATCTATCTCATCGATATAAATTATACCAGACTCAGCTTTCCCTATATCAAAATTTGCATTTTGTAACAGTCGTAATAGAATATTTTCCACATCTTCTCCAACATATCCAGCTTCAGTTAATGAAGTAGCATCACAAATACAAAATGGGACATCTACTAAATTTGCGAGAGTTTGTGCAATCAATGTTTTACCGGAACCTGTTGGCCCAAACAAAAGAATATTATTTTTCTGAATCTTTAAATTATTACCTTCTTGATTTTCTCGTATACGCTTATAGTGGTTATAAACAGCAACACTTATAATCTTTTTAGCTCTTTCTTGACCAATAACATATTCATCTAAAAGATGATGCATTTCTTTTGGAGGTATAATATTAAAGCTATTTTCTGTGTTGGTGATCTCTATTGAATCTTGATCTTGAGGAAACAACATTTCATGCGAAAGTAAAACACATTCGTCACATATCAATGAATTATCTAAACCCTTTACTAAATTTTTTGCATCTTCAGACTTTCGACCACAAAAGGAACATTCCATACATTACCTCTAAATTACTCTTTGTCAGATAGATTAGCCAAAACTTCATCAACTAACCCATATTCCTTTGCTTGTTCTGCATTGAGATAATAATCACGATCTGTATCTTGCTTAATTTTTTCATAATCTTGGCCTGTTCTTTCATGGATAATTCCACGAATGATTTCTTGTACTCTAAGAATTTCTCGAGCAGCTATTTCTATATCGGATGCTTGGCCTTGTGCACCACCAAGAGCTTGATGCATATGTATTGTTGAGTTAGGGAGGGCAAATCTTTTACCTGCTGCTCCTGAACACAATAAAACGGTCCCCATACTTGCAGCCATTCCGACACAGATAGTAGATACATCAGGTTTAATCAAATTCATAGTATCATAAATAGCTAATCCTGAACTAATTACACCACCAGGACTATTAATGTATAAATTAATATCCTTATCTGGATCTTCTCTCTCGAGATAAAGTAATTGAGCAACAATTAGATTTGCTACTTGATCATTTATTTGTGTACCAAGAAAAACAATTCTTTCTCTCAATAATAATGAATATATATCAAATGCTCTCTCACCTCTCGCAGAAGTTTCAATTACCATTGGAATTACATTTTTATTATCTGTATTCTCATTTGTTCCATTAATGTCATATAACATATAGTTCTCCTTATTTAGATGATTTTGGCTTAGCTTTTGTTGCTTTAGCTTTTGTAGTTTTGGGTTTGGTAGTTTTAGGTTTAACTGTTTTTGTCCCTTTTTTAGAAGAAGTATTTTCACCTTCAGCAATTTCAATGAGTCTTTCCAATGTTTTTCTTCTTGATAGCATATTTCTTAAATTACTTCTGGAATCTTCTGTAGAAAACGTTTTTTCTATTTCTTCTTTTCTGTCTTCTGATGCCTCTATAGCATCAGAAATTTCTTTTTCCAAATCTTCATCTGTTATTGTAATACCTTCCAATTCCGCAAGAGTTTCTAAAGCATAGGTTGTTGTAAGACGATCAGTTGCAGATTGTCTTGCTTCTTCTTGAAATTCTTCAGGTTGTTTTCCAATAATCGATAAATATTGTTCTAGGTTTACTTTGTTTTGTTTTAATGTCTCTGCTTGATTATCAATAATTGCTTGTGTTTCTTGATCTATAAGTATTTGAGAAGCTTCTAATGTTGACCTATTTTTAAGCTCTTCCAATATTTTATTTTCATACTCTCTTTGGGCTGTTGTATTGGCATTTTCAAACAAATTATTTTTGATTTGTTCTCGTAATTCTGCAACAGTTTCAAATCCATCCCCAATACCTTTAGCAAACTCATCGTCTAATTCTGCTAAATCTTTAGCCTTTACATCTTTTAAAGTAACAGTAAATTCACATTCTTTTCCAGCAACTTCTTTGTCTTCATATTCTTCTGGAAAAGGTATTGTAAAAGTTTTGGTATCATTCAACACCATATCTAAAAGGTATGCATGGAAACCTTCTACTGGACGATTGTTATGTTCTGTAACCAAGTACACTACATCTGTTTGATTAGCTACTTCTTTATCTTCAACTTTAGCTATGAGATCTATAGTAATTTGATCATCGTTTGCCACAGGTCGTTCCATTGGCACCCAATTAGAATTTGCCCAACGTAAATCTGTTATTACTGCTTCGATTTGCTCTTCTGGAATTGTAACAGGTTCTTTTGGAACGCGAATCTCTCTATAAGCATCTAAAGTTACTTTTGGCTCTAAGCCAATATTAATTTTTAATGTTAGAGGGTCTTCCGATACTATATTTACTAAGGGTCTGCCAACACTTTCATCAGCATTATCTACAATTGCATTCTGTACTATTGAAGGCATACCTATGTTGAAGGCTTCATTTTTGATATATTCAACACCAAAATATGAATTCAGAATTGATTTAGGTACTTTGCCTTTTCTAAAACCATCGATTTTTGCTTGCTGCCCTACTTTTTGATAAGCTCGATCCATAAATGGATCAAGATCATCATCAATTAGTTCAACTGTAAGTTCAATTTCCCTTTCAGGTAATTCATTTCTGGTTACTTTCAAAATAATCCCCACATAAATAAGTTATTACTATAAACAGTCCATGATATATCACCGAAACATAAGTATACCATTATAATCAAAAGTTTTTAATAGTTAATCAATCTCAGATATCATTATATGTAACTCTTCTAATTGCTCTTTAGGAATTAATGAAGGTGTACCAAATAATGGATCACTACCGCTTTGAGTTTTTGGAAATGCTATTACATCCCTAATTGATTCCGCATTGTCTGTTAATAAGGTGATTAAGCGATCTATTCCAGGAGCGATTCCTCCATGTGGAGGTGCACCATATTCAAGAGCCTCTAAAAGTTGACCAAATCTTTCAATTTTACTTTCATCATCATAACCTAAAAAGTCTAATATCTTTTCAAGTTTTTCCCGAGAATGAATCCGAATACTACCACTAGCTAACTCCATTCCATTACATACTAAATCATAGTGGCGAGCTCTCATGTCACCTGGAGAAGTATCTAATAAATCCCAGTCTTTCTCTAGTGGAGAAGTAAACAAGTGATGGGATGGTTGCCAATTATTCATATCATCATCCCACTCAAAAACTGGAAAGTTTGTAATAAACGCAAAAGCCATCTCAGACTTGTCAAATAGTTCTTCTCTTTCAGCAATCTCATTTCGTAATTGTGACATACAAGTATTAACCACCTTGCTAGAATCAGCCATTATTAATATAAGACTGCCCGGACTAGCATTAGTAAAATCAATTATTGACTTAATTTCATCTATAGTTAATATTTTTGAAACTGATGATCGTATATCTTCTATAGTTAAATTGTCGATAGTACTAAGTTCCTCTGAAATTCCTATATACATCAAACCTTTACCGCCACGTGTTTTGACAAACGCAACAAGATCATCTAATTGCCTACGCGAATATTTATTCAAACCAGGTATCATCAATGCTTTTGCTATACCACCTTCATTTATGGGATTAGTAAGCACATGTGCAGATGAAGTTTTCGCAATTTCAGTAAGATTAATCAACTCTAGTCCAAATCTTAAATCAGGTTTATCTGTGCCATATTTATCCATGACATCGTCGTAGCTCAATTTTGGAAATGAACCAACAATAGTCCTATTATCAACCACATTTTCGATGATTTCTGTATAAAGATCTTTAATCAAAGTCATAACATCATCTTCATTTACAAAACTCATTTCAATATCTAATTGAGTATGTTCTAACTGCCGATCTCCTCGCAAATCTTCATCTCTAAAGCATCGTGCTATTTGAAAATATTTTTCAAAACCCGAAACCATAAGTAATTGTTTCAATTGTTGAGGAGATTGAGGAAGTGCATAAAAAGTACCTGGGTTCATACGACTAGGAACGACAAAATCTCTTGCTCCCTCTGGTGTGCTCTTAATTAAAATAGGAGTTTCAATCTCCATAAAACCTTTTTGACTTAAAAATTCTCTTATATGCTTCACTACGTTATGACGAAGAATTATATTCTGATGCATAGCAGACTTTCTTAAATCTAAATAACGATAGCGAAGACGAATCTGTTCATCTGTATTATCACTATCATCAGAGATTTCAAACGGTGGTGTCTTTGACTCATTTAAAACTTCCAACTCGGAACAATGAACTTCACACATACCACTAGGAATTTTAGTATTCTCTGTACCAGCAGGCCTAGGCATCACTTTACCTTTTATAGATACAACCCATTCCGGTCGTAAAGTTTGGGCATCTAAATAACTTTTCTCTGATATTCCTTGGTCAAAAACTACCTGAACTATACCAGAGTTATCTCGTAAATCTATAAATACTAACCCTCCGTGATCGCGTCTTTTATGCACCCATCCAGCCAGATTAATTGTTTGCCCTTCTTTATCTAATATAACATCGCTACAATTAGTATCTTTAATCACGATACTCTCCATTGATCTATATATTTTAAATTAAACAGTACATGAAATTATAATTGAAATTACTACGTAGTTCCAATTATTTTAAATTTTAATCTATGTTCAAAAACATACAACAGTCAATATATTGCGATCGACAATAAAAAATGGATATAATTACCGAACTAGAAATGTTGAATAAGAAGGTGTTTGATGGCGAATAAAAGAGTACTAATTGACAATAATCCGGGAAGAAATGCACAAACTTACGGTATAGCAAGAGAACTTGGCACAGAAATGGAATTAATCCACGAGCCTTCTGTGGGAGTGATAGGAAACAAAGGAGACTCTCAGTGTTATCTGGGAGTGCAACAAAAAGTTGAAAAAATTCATTCTACACTTTTGAAAAATATTGGGCTTGATGACAATAAAATTAAAATGCGATTAGTGCAACCTGAATATACTATTGCAACTTCTGATGGTATGAGAAACGGGACTAGAGAAATGAGATATTCTCTCATTGGACGAGAAGTAACACACGACTCCATATGTGAACACTTAAGTGCCACAGGATTAGAAGGAGTTATTGCAGTTGTTGCATGCGACAAACCTCCCGTTGGAACTCTAGCAGGAATTCTCGAGCATAATAGACCATCGATAATGATGTCTGACGGGACAATACGACCTGGAATAGATTCTATAACTAATGAAAAAATTGACATTATTTCAGGGTTCCAAGTAGCAGGAGACGAGAATGAAGCATTCAAAAAACGAATAGCTTCGGAAGCATGCCCAGGTTATGGAAGTTGTGGTGGGATGTTTACCTATAATACTATGCAAACTTTTCTTGGCGTAGTAGGTATGGAGCCATTACATATGGTTTCTCCTGCATCTCAAGATTCAAGAAGAATGAAAGAATTCCCAGAAGAACTCGTGGGTTATTTACGTAATTTAATTGCTAACCAAATTACACCACGCGATATTGTTACCAGAGACTCCATTAGAAATGCAATGATTGTATCTATGGCAGTAGGTGGATCAACAAACGTTTTGTTGCATGCTCCAGAAATTGCCAGAGCAGCAGGATACAATAATTTTTTTGAGCAAATTATGTCAGAAGAAGAGTTCAATACTCTCTCACAGTATGTTGTTCCTGTTCTTATTGATGCTAGGCCTTTTGGGCAATATTCTATGGTGGACATAGACGAAAAGGGTGGCGTGCAAGTTATTGTAAAAGAATTACTAGAGGTTGGATTATTAAATGGAGAAACTTTAACTTGTACTGGTGAAACACTTACTGAACAAGTGAAAAGATTAAACCCTCCTGCACCGGATGGAAAAGTTATATATCCCGTAGAAACTCCATACAAAGAAACTGGGGGTTTAAGAATTCTTGGAGGTAATGTTTCAACTGATTTTACTGCAATTTTGAAACTTGCAGGTGTTGAAGGGGGTCTGGAAAATAATATATTTAATGGTAAAGCAAGAGTATTCGATGGTGAAAGACAATTATTAGATGCCTTAGAGAATCGCCCAGAAATATTTGAAGATCGTGATATGGTAATCGTCAGATATGAAGGTCCCAGTGGTGCTCCTGGAATGCCAGAAATGTTGGATTCAACCTCTCGAATTACAACTTTATGTAGACAAAAAAACATAGTTGTTGCGTTAATGACTGATGCAAGATTTTCAGGCGGTTCTGTTGGTCTCGTTATAGGTCATGTCGGGCCTGAAGCAGCAATAGGAGGTCCAATAGCACTTATAGAAGATGGAGATAATATAGTTGTAGATCTTAATAATAATCAAATCAACTGTTTAGAATTATCTGATCCAAAAATTATGCAACAGAGGAAGAGTGCTTGGGAAAAAATAGTAGAATCTAATGGAGGAACACATCCATCCATTGGAGATGCTAATACAAGACTACTTAACCGTATGAGATTTTCATCTGTTTCGGCTAAATATGGAGCTGGCATGCATCCTAATAGAGATCTTTGGGTAAGTGAACCAAGATCTCCTGAAAAATCCACATTTACGCCTCGTAACAAATACCGCTAATGGAGAAAAATAACAATATTAATAGGATAACGAATCTCGACTTTATACGAGGAGTCGCTGTGTTAGGCATTCTGATCATGAATGCAATAACATTTGTACTACCTAAATCTGCTTATTATAACCCTTCCTCTGCAGGAACAGATAATATTCTTGATTGGATTTTTGTTACTCTAAGCCAAATATTTATTGCTGAAAAAATGATGGGGTTATTTTCCCTGCTATTTGGTGCAAGTATTGTATTATTTATAGAATCTCTAAAACGTCGTAATAGTAGTCATCCTCATATACTCAGTATTTGGAGAAATCTCATTTTATTAATAGTTGGTTCTATACACGCATCTATTTGGTTTGGTGATGTTTTAATACTCTATGCAATTTGTGCTCCAATTATTATTTTATTATATCGAATGAATAGATATTTCAATTTAATACTTGGGGTGTTCTTTATTAACCTTCCAGTAATATTTGCAATTATATTTCAACCAATTTTTGATACCCAAGGTAACTTAATTATGACCGGTTGGGTAAAAGATTTTGTCTTATCATCTCAATCTGAAGCTTCCAAAATTGGATTAGGTGAATTTTGGTTTGCCGATAAGACAACGACTGGGGAATTGTTTGGTAGTTATATTTTGATTGATGCTTTTGGAAGAGCTTTAGGAATGATGTTAATAGGAGTTTTCCTATATCGTTCAAATATCCTTCAAGGAAGCTATAGCAACTCTTTTTATACAAAAATGGCAATTGCTGGATTTACAATCGGTATTCCATTAGCAACGTATTCACTGATCTGGGGAATTACAAAAGATTATAGTCCAAGTATTGCTCTTATTCACTCTAATCCTCATAGAATTGCCAATTTACCTTTAGTACTTGGGTACGTGGGACTTCTCACAATATTAAATACAAAATTACCTGTTCAATTCCTTACGAGAATGAGGTCAGTTGGGAAAATGGCACTTACAAATTATTTAACCCAAACCTTAATAAGTACAGTAATTTTTACAATCATATTTTCTAATTTAATTCTTAGTCGATCAGAGTTAATACTATATGTAATAGTAATTTGGGCACTTCAAATTTACTGGTCAAAATACTGGTTAGACCATTTTCAATATGGTCCATTTGAATGGGCTTGGAGAAAATTAACATACATAAATACTAAGGAAAAAAATACTTAATTGCTGACCACTAATTCTGACCAGTGCCAGGACTCTGAATTACGTATATTAATTACACCAGGGTTGTAATTTTGTATTTTATTACTAATTAGTATTCCTACATGATCTGTTATTGGTTCGAAAAGCAAAGCTTGCTCGAGAACATATTTTTGAATATCGATTATATGTTTTTCTCTATTAATATTTGATGAGTTTTGTAATTCAATAAGTTCATCTAGGTAATCGATTTGATGATTGTTAATAGAATATTGTCCCTTACTATGTAACAATCCATATAAATATGAATTTGGGATATCAATCGGTATTTTAGGGCCAAGTGATATATCATATTTTTTTTCAATCCAAACTTTCTGATAATATTCTTTTGGATTCAATACGTTATATTGAATCTTAAAACCTGCGTCGGTAAGCATTTTGAAATAGTTATCACCCAGATCGATATACTCATCACCATAATCTCCGACATAAAAATCAATGGTATGATCTAGTCGCTCAAAATTAGCTGAGTTCATCAAATCATAGTTTTTCGATTGAGTAAGTTCAGGCAGATTTGTATATGTGTCTTCTGACTTAGTAGAAAGTTCCCAACTTTTTGAATCTAAAGGTAATCCAATACTTAATGAATCATAAGAATTTAGATCTAGATGTGAAAATATATATCGTCTGAAATGTACATCATCAATTGGATAAACTGAAGTATTCATTGCAAACAAAACACCTTTACTATAGTTTGGATTTATATCTAAACAAGGCAAAATATTTAAAGAACAATGAGAAAAATGATTTCCAGGTTTGTCATTACTTGAATACATATAATTTACATCTAGCTCTAACTCTTCTATGTCTAACAATTGCTTGGTTGACCAATAATCAATCATCGAAATATCTACTTTTTCAGAAAGAACTAAAGCAATTCTAGTGTTTTCATTACTAACTGGAGTAATAAAAAAATCCTGAGCTTTAGGGAAACCTTCTTCAAAATAATTGGGATCTGCTGTAAATTCAAATCTATCAACTGAATTCTCATTATATATCCAGGGACCTGTTCCTATTGTCGGGCCAAAACGCAGACCTTCTTTAAGGCTCTGTAGTTCATATGGAATTATTTTAATATTCCCGTGAGCTAATCGCATCAATAAATCTGCATCAGAATACTTGAGTAATATTCGAACTTTTGATTCTTCTATTTCTTCAACCATATCTAATGAATTTAATATATTCGAACTAGACCAATCGTTATTTTTTATTCTGTTAAGGCTTTCAACAACATCCTTAGCTATCAATTTTCGACCTGAAATAGGTATTTTATCATGCCAAAATACATCTTCACGTAATCTAATATGATATTCAATATCACTGACTTGAATCCATTCAATACAAATATCACAAGTAATTTGAAATTCATTAAATCGAAATAATCTACTATAAGAAATACCAGGACCCATAGATAGTAATGAATCTGAACTATCCTCATGTACATCAAAATGTTCTGGATTTTTAGGTGAAGCTAAACTAAGAGTTCCCTGAGGTATATGAGCAATAACATTTTTAGTTTGAACTCTTTCAAGTTCTTTTTCTAAAGCCAATGTTGGTGTAGGTATAATAACTGGAATTGAGACCAGAG
>Ga0310344_10001017_pt1 | contig 21651 bp, 17 predicted proteins | sample HC15DNA20200_MG_FD_203801 | JGI IMG/M metagenome (GOLD analysis project Ga0310344, IMG submission 203801) | Marine microbial communities from station ALOHA, North Pacific Subtropical Gyre - HC15-DNA-20-200_MG | ecosystem: Environmental > Aquatic > Marine > Oceanic | place: Pacific Ocean: North... | reverse complement strand
AACGAAGTCTGTGGCGCCTATTGCCGCTATTGCTTCCGAAAACGACTCTTCATGGATGACAACGATGAGGTAACAAACGATGTCAGTGAGGGACTACGCTACATCCAAGACCATCCAGAAGTTACGAATGTCCTACTGACTGGTGGCGACCCGCTTTTAATGAGCACGCGTCGCTTGACAGAAATTTTTTCAGCCCTTCGTGAAATTGAACATGTGAAAATAATTCGTATCGGATCGAAAATGCCGGCATTCGATCCTTGGCGTGTCACACGAGATGCAGAGCTTCAGGCTGTATTTCGTAAGTATTCGACTTCGCGACAGCGGATCTACTTAATGGCCCATTTTGATCACCCACGGGAACTAACAGATGCAGCCATTGAAGGTATTGACACCTGCATCCGTAATGGCGTTATCTGCGTTAATCAGTGTCCAATGATCCGGGGCGTCAACGATGATCCCTACGTCCTTGCCGAGATGTACTCAACGTTGTCCTATATCGGTTGCCCACCCTACTACCTGTTTCAGGGGCGTCCGACGGCCGGCAATGAGCCCTACGAAGTGCCGATAGTGCAAGGCTGGAACATTTTCCAACATGCGCTGCGCTACGGTTCAGGGCTGGCACGGCGTGCGCGTTTCTGTATGTCGCACGAGACCGGAAAGGTCGAAGTTGTAGGTATCGACGATGAACACATCTACCTGCGGTACCACCAAGCAAAAGATCTCGACGATCTTGGTCGTTTCTTCGTACGTCGACGTGATGACAAAGCCTACTGGCTCGACCAACTGCAACCGCTTGAATCAACGGTCTACTAACAGCACTCGCGTGGTCTAGACGCACCACTTTCTGTGTTGCACAAGAGTCACTGAAGCAGGTCAAACAGCCGACTGTACTTAAGGGTTAAACTGCGACCGGAACCGTTCGGTACGAAGTCGCCAAGGCCATCTGTATCGTTGTAAACCAGAAAAAACCCTGTATTTGCGGCCTGTAACCAACCCAAGCGGAGATTAACCGACCAGAGGTTAACGCTGTCGTTGTACTGCACTAGCCCCTGCGCAAAAACACGCGTTGAAAAATTATAGGCGACGCGACTGGACACAAGGTTGGTTACGACGGCTCCCATCGGCAAATCGATGTGATTGCGGGTCCAACTAAACCTCGCATTGAGAGTTTCCCCTCGTCGAAAGCCAGCTGTCGGACCATACTGCAACAAATGTCCGCCAAAAAAACCACTCTTCTGCAGCCGAAATCCAGCCGTTCCCGGTGCCGAGTTATCGGAGGTGTAATTCAAACTTAGTTCGTGCCAATCATAAGAACCAGGCAAAACCGGCACGCCTGAAATGGTGAACTCGCGTGTCACGCCCTCTTTCCGAACGTTCCACGCAGTTATGGCCGTAGAACTATCATCAAATTCCACAAAGTTATCCATGTGCACTAACGACGTCTCAATAAACCCCGTATCAATGTCCCAAAAACGATTAAACGTAATATGCGGCTGCATTTCCTGAACCTTAAAAAGTTTTTCTGGACGCCACGTGTAGAACACGCCCCCATCCAACTTTTTAAAACCTTGGCGCCTGATAAACCCAACCTCTGGGTTAAAGTTCTTTCCCATTTCCATAAAGCCACCACGCACCCGCCACGCCTGTGCGTTGTAATCGACCGCCATGTCATAGGCATGGTCTTGGTTTTGACGGCCCGGCGTTTCAGTTTTTGACGCAAAGCCTGACACTAGGCCGTTTTGTCCAAACCCCCAGCGGCCATCGAGAGCGTACGTGCGGTTGTGGTTCCGACTTCCCGCAAAACGACCCGTGGCTAGGCGCTGCACAAACAAACCTCCAAGACTTGACCGATTGGGAAGATCGTGTCGAAGCCGGGCGACTGTGAAATTGTTTGCCGGACCCAGCCCATTGACTTCTTCCGTCTGCATGTTGAGCAAACCAACCGTAACGTCGTCAGACACCTTCCCAGAAAGACGCGCACCTGCAACAATCGGAATGGCTTGACCTTGTGATCCGATGCCGATGCGACGACTAAAGAACAACTCCGTCTGACCGGGGTCATTAAATGCGGCTCCCCCACTGTTCGTCACCGTAAATGCGCCTGAATTTTCCAAGAAAAAGGGTCGCTTCTCTGGAAAAAAAAGATTAAACCGATCAAGGTTGACCTGTTCATCATCAACCTCTACTTGCGCAAAATCCGTGTTGTACGTCAGGTCAAGGGTTAACCCCGAGGTTACCCCATACTTAAAATCGCCACCAGCATCGCCCAAGAACGTCAGCTCTCGAGACCCGTCGTCGTGCCTTCTAACAGATTCCCCAACGACGTACGGCGTTAACTGGGCCGTCCGCCAGAGACCCTCCGGCGCCTCAAGCCCCTCCAACTCACCGGCCATCGAAACACGAAACAAGTCGAATTGTCTGGGTAGAGGTGCCCAATAGACAGCTTCATTTCGTCGACGAATGTTTCGCTGAAAATTAACCCCCCACGTTTGCTCAGCCCGAGCCGGAAAACGAATCGTGCGGAATGGGACCGCAAATTCCGCACTCCAGCCGATGTCGGTAATTGCAGTCTGTACCTGCCAAACACCATCCCAATTGAGGTTAAAGCCGCCACCAGCTCCGCTGGTCTGTCCGCCCCGTCCCATGCCGCTCCCGCCACTACCTTCATTTACAAGTTGACCGTCGTACTCTTGGCCTGATGGACTCGTACCAAAAACGAAGCCGTTCTGTTGATCAAGAAATGTATCTAGGATGATTTGAATACTATCGCTATCTTCGAGTGACGAGTCCCTACGGCTATCCGTAACGATGATCGACTGAGGGTCGCGATCGTAGCAAACCACTCCGAAGTAGACGGTATCTTCGGTAAAAACGATACGCACTTCCGTGCGTTCAGAAGCGGCTTGTCCTTCGTCCGGCCTATTCTGCACAAATGCAGTGGCGATGAGAGCGCCCTCCCACGCAGGATCTCCAAGCACATCGCCATCCAGAATAGGAGGCACCTCGACACGAATGGCGCTAGTCACGCGGGGCGATGTGTCTTCGGTCTGCGCGCCAGCCCACGACTCACAGATTGTCAACAAACAACAAATAACGATGACAAGTAATCTGCGCATGAGGACAGAGCCAATCAGCCCAACACGTCAAACAAATAGCTGTACTTTAAAATTAGGCTTCGACCAGCACCGGAGGGTAATACGCGACCAAAGCCCTCAGTCTCGTTGTATACAAGAAAGAAACCGGTGTTCGCGTCTTGTAACCAGCCAGCACGAAAATTCACCGACCACAGCTTGTCACTATCGTTGTGTTGCAAGAGTGCCTGTGTAAAAACACGCGGCGAGAAGTTGTACGCCACACGCATACTTGTCAGATTAATGATCGTGCTTCCCGTCGGCAAGTCAATGTCATTTCGGCCGTAACTGAGTGACAGGTTAAATGTTTCCCCGTAACGGGCACGGATCGTAGGCTCGACGGTTGAAATATCTCCCCCAAAAAACCCACCGAACGTAGACCTAACCCCAAAACTCACAGGAGCCGACTCGTTATATTCAATACTGGGTCTGATTTCCCAAAAATCGTATCTACCAGCTGGAATCAACAGACCAGAAACCATAAAGCTACTAGCGACCTGCTCTTGTTTAACATCGTAGGCAAGACCTACCGAAGAACTGTCCTCAAATTCACCATCGAAATGAGTATGAAGATAGGTTGTCTCCATAACGCCATCGAAGTTCCAAAACCGATTAAAGCTCATGTGTGGCCGAAGTTCCTGAAACTTTAGAAACCCTTCAGGCCTTGACGTATGGTACAGACCGAAGTCATATTTTCGAAATCCAGTTCGGCGGACGTAGCCCACTTCCGGATTAAAGTCTTCACCATTTTCTTGATAGCCAGATACCACGCGCCACACCTCAGAGTTATAGGTCGCTGAGACACTCAGAGCGTGATCTCGCCCAGTTCGACCAGGTGTTTCCGTCCGACCGAGAAACCCCTGCACAATCCCATTGTCACCAATACCCAACCGCCCATCGGCAGCATAGGTGCGGTTGTAGTCCTGCTCACGTGCCCGGCGTCCAGTAGCCTGCCGACTGACAAACAAGCCTCCAACACTCGACCTGTTCGGGAGATCTCGACGCATCCGGGCAACGGTAAAGTTATTTGCCGGTGAAACCCCGGCAACCTCTTCTGTCTGCATGTTGAGAAAACCGACAGTCACGTCATCCGAAACTTTTCCGGACAAACGCGCGCCCGAACGAATGGGAATCTGCGAACCTGAATCGCTAATCCCAATACGGCGACTAAAAAACAACTCCGTCTGTCCAAGGTCACGCCCAGCAGCTCCTGCATTATTGACCGTAAACACCCCGGCATTTTCAAGAAAGAATGGTCGCTTTTCAGGAAAAAACAGATTAAACCGATCGAGGTTCACCTGTTGATCATCAACTTCGACCTGAGCGAAATCAGTATTGTAGGTGCCATCCAGAGTGAGCCCAGACGTCACACTGTACTTAAGGTCCGCACCAAAATCACCAAGTGCTACCGGACCGCGTTCGCTATCAATTTCTCGCGCCACCGCCTCACCGACTACATATGGCGTGAGCTGCAAATTACGTGAACTCCCCGACGGAGCCAGCAACCCTGTCAACGAACCGGCGATAGATACTCGATACAGATTGTATTGACGTGAAATGGGTGCCCAATAGGCTGTTTCGTTCCGCCGCCTGATATTTCGCTGAAAATTAACCCCCCAAACCTGTTCCTCGCGCGCGGGATACCGAATTGTTCGAAACGGGATAGCAAATTCTGCGCTCCAACCGATATCTGACACCACTGTCCTCACCTGCCACGCACCGTCCCAATTGAGATTAAACCCACCGGCGCTCCCTCTAGAAAATCCACCACGTCCACCACGACCAGATCGCCCCCGACTTCCTCCCTCGTTAATTACCTGTCCGTCATATTCCTGCCCGGCGGGTGTCGTTCCGAAGATAAAGCCATTCTGTTGATCACTAAAGGTGTCAAATACCATTTGAAAGCTATCGGCGTCATTCATATTTGAATCGCGACGACTATCACTGATGATGATTGACGCTGGATCACTGTCGTAACAAATGACGGCGACAAAAATAGTGTCATTCGTAAAGCCAATGCGTACCTCTGTCCGTTGAGTAGCTGGCTGACCTTCGTCAGGTGTGCTCTGTATAAACTGTCCCACCGGAGAAACAGAACCCCAAACCACGTCGCTGGCGACCTCTCCATCCAGGTCAGGCGCTTGGTCTAAGAAAACCGCGTGCGCTACCTTGGCATTTGAGGAACTCGCTTCAGGCGCTTGAGAAGCTCTCTGGCTTTGAGCTGTTAATTGGACCAGGCTGACCGCACAAATGGCGGAAATCATCAGGGCACGAACACAAAAAGAAGCTCGAAGCGAAACCAAACTTCCCCAGCAGAAGAATATTTTCAAGAATAACCCAAAACGAGACAGGCTCACGGTGAGCAAAAGTGTCCTACTTTATCAGGTCTCGTAGCATCGGCGGAAACAGTCAATTAACGCCGTACACGAAAAAAGGCAGGCCTTAGGCCTGCCTTTTCCCCTTCGAATATGATGAGCCTTTCTACACCGACAACTTTTAGAGAGGACGATTTGGGTTAAGAATAGTCCGCCACATATGGGCCACTGGACTCCCATCATACCCAAGCCCTTCCTTTGGCTGCTTAAATTGTCGCCCAATAATGTCTTCAAATTGATCGATGGTGATTTCCGGCGCGTTCTCGTCGAACGCATACTGGTCATTAAGCGTAATTAAACGCGCTTCCATATAATGCCGATGTTTGCGCGCGTGTTCATGCGCCGCTTTAATGTACTCATCAGGTTCATAATCTGCCCCAAAAATTCTGGTGTACAGCTCGGGATATTCGTAACCTACGGAAGCATCGGGAAAAAACCGAAGCGCCTGGTGATAGCGAATGCCCCAACTGACGCGCTCGTCAACGTACGGCTCAAACAGCTGAGCTCCCCAGTAACCGTGGTCGGCTTTGATGAGATTTTGTGTCACGTCATGTAGCAAACACGCGAAAATCGTTCGCTCAGGCTGACCTGTTTTCATGGCATGCGCCGCACTCTGCATAACATGCCGTGCAGGAGAAAATCGCTTGAGAAACACCTCTCGCAAAGTCACGTTATCCGACATCGGTTCAAGTACTTTTGCCGTCGGTCGGAACAAGTTGCCAGTCCCTCGCGGCGGCTGCGCCCCGGCTCCAGATGCCTGACCACCCTGGACAAAATTCAGCTGATCTAATTGCTCCGTCATATAGTGCTCAAGCGCTTCAGCTCGGTCTTCGTGTGACAATGCCGCGACCGCAGCAGTACCGCCCGCCGCAGCGAAGAATTTTCTTCGATCAACCTGCATGTTCACCCCCTTAAATTCCGATAGCAATCTTGTCCGAATAAGCCCAGAAATACAACCGCGTACAAAATATTGCTAGAGTCTCACGATGCCGACATCTATTTGTAAAGTAACTCGGACTTGGAGATGACTATGTCAACATCGTTTTTCAGTATTCGAATTTTAACTCAGCTGTTTTGTGGCATCGTTATCAGCCTAATCATTTCGACGGCAGAAGTAACGGCAGCAACATGTGCTAGCCTGCTGAATTTTGAACGTCTGGATACGACGGTCACAGGCGCAATGGTCGTCGCAGAAGGAAACTTCACACCACCAAATTCGGACAGGACAATACCGGTCGTCGCACATTGCCGCGTTACCGGAACCATAAGCCCGGCGGTCCAGTTTGAGGTATGGCTACCGCTCAACGACTGGAATGGGAAATTTCACGTTTCAGGCAACGGCGGGATGGCAGGCTCCATCCAATACGGCAACATGGCTCAGGCGCTGCACCTTGGATATGCAGCAGCAAGCACCGACACCGGACACACGCGTATAGATGGAAGTTCGTTCGACGCATCATGGGCCATCGGACGACCAGATTTAGTGACAGATTTTGGCCATCGAGGTCTGCACGAGACGACCGACACTGGCAAGGCGCTTACCGAAGCCTTTTACGACCGAGCGCCGGAGTATTCGTATTTCGTCGGCTGTTCAAAAGGCGGCCAGCAAGGCTTGATGGAGGCACAACGGTACCCTGATGATTTCGATGGTATCATCGCCGGAAATCCAGCAAACGATTGGACCGCGTTCTACGCCGGTGCCCACCTTTGGTATTCACTCGCCACACTTCGTAACAGCGCAAGTTACATCCCGCATACAAAATTGCCAGCCCTCGCCGAAGCCGTGGTCGCCGCATGTGACGGTCTAGACGGCCTCAAAGACGGCGTTTTAGACGACCCACGCGTATGCAACTTTGAGCCAGCCATGCTGACATGTACCGACGGACAGGATGACGACAAATGTCTAACGACCGCACAAGTCAAAGCAGTGGAAGACATCTGGGCCGGTGGGAAACGGCCGAATGGAGAAGTCGTCTTCCCCGGACTAGTTCCGGGAGGAGAGAACGGCCCCGGTGGCGGTTGGGGTACTTGGGTGACAGGCCGCCAACCATTTGGCAGCCTACACTGGCTCGCAGCAGAAGGTTTCTTCAAGTACGTCGTGTTCGAGGATCCAGACTGGAATTTCCGTAACTTTGACTTCGAAAACGATCTCGACTTCGCCCTTGAAAAAGTTGGAAACAAACTCGACAGCAACGACCCAAACCTCGATCACTTTCAAGATGCCGGATCAAAATTGATCGTTTACCACGGTTGGAGCGACCCAGATATCTCCCCGCTGGGCTCCATCAACTATTACGAGGATGTTCTGCAGCGGTCTGGCGGCAACGACGACCGTGCTACCGCACTGTCACGGACACAGGATTTCTTCCGCCTGTTTATGGTGCCGGGACTTGGTCACTGCTCAGGCGGTCCTGGATACAATCAACTCGACCCACTGACAGCCCTTGAGGCATGGGTCGAAGACGGTATCGCGCCAGACGCTATCTTAGGTTCCCGCGTAGAAAATGGAGATGTTGTCCGGACGCGACCATTGTGCCCATACCCACAGGTCGCGAAATGGAACGGTTCTGGAAACCCGGACGTATCGACGAGTTTTTCGTGTGTAGCACCAGACTAGGGTGGTTTGCAAAAACGAGTTCACGACGGCGTTGTCGCTACAACGTTAATGTGACACCGCATCACCTGAAATATATGGCGTTCTCAACACGATGGGCTTCCGTCTCGAGCCAGCACGCTGGTTAAGGGATTCAACAAAGACAGAAAACGCCATGGCAAAGTACAGATATCCCTTTGGGATAGGTTGGTGTAAACCTTCCGAGAGAAGCGCGACACCAACAAGTAGAAGGAAACTCAGCGCTAGAATTTTTACCGCTGGCCGAGTCTCAACAAAGTTGCTCACAAATTCCACTGAAACCATCATGATGACGACAGCGATCACAACGGCTGCCACCATGATGCCAACATCGTCGACCATTCCCACTGCGGTGATTACAGAATCAAGTGAAAATACAACATCAAGGACCATGATTTGCATCACAACGCTAGCAAATGAAGCCGCCACTTTTGAAGATTTGTGTCCCTCTTCCCCTTCCAATTTGTCGTGAATTTCATAAGTCGCTTTTGCTAGAAGAAAAAGACCCCCAGCAATCAACGTTAGATCTCGACCAGACAGGTCCCAACCTCCAAAGGTCATGATGGGCTCTGTAAGCCTGATAATCCAGCTCAGGGAAAACAGCAGCAAGATCCGAGCACCCATGGCCACCGCGAGTCCAACTCGCCGAGCTGTTAATTGCTGAGACACTGGCAGCTTGGACGCCAAAATTGAGATAAAAATTACGTTATCAATGCCAAGCACGACCTCAAGTGTCGTTAAAGTTGCTAAGGCAACCCACATCTCAGGGTCACTAATCCACTCCATCACACACCTCCGCCATTGGAAAATACACGGTCTTCCAAGCTGGAGTAAACCAAAGGAAAATGGAATGTGATAAACGTTAGGTAGTTCCAAGTGGAAATGTAAAAATATTATCCACCTGCTCAAGACAAATCGTCAGTCGACGTTCTGGACTCTAGATGGAAAACATCCACCTCACCGTGCTGTTGGTCTATGCCGCCTCGCTAATGTGCATTGGGCTATGGGTGGGCCGTCGCCGCGTTCGTGTCGCGTCTGATTTTTTTGTTGCCGGACGGCAACTCGGGTCCCCTCTCTTGTTTTCCACGATGCTGGCAGCCAATATCGGTGCAGGCTCAACGATCGCTGCTGCTGGACTCGGCTATGCCAATGGATTGAGTGCGTGGTGGTGGGTTGGGTCAGCAGGTATCGGTTCTATGGTCCTCGCTTTTTGGGTTGGTCCGCTCATGCGACGACTTTCGTCAAAGCACCAATTTCGTACGTTGGGAGACTACCTCGAATACCGGTATGGCGCTGGCATACGCACAACTATCACGTTACTAATGTGTTGTGGAACCCTTGCGTTGTTAGCGGTACAGCTAATCGGCATCGGATGGGTCCTAAACGTTATCACTGGGATTGAGAGATGGCTCGGCTCGGTGATCGGTGGCGTCGTTGTAATTGTATATTTCACTGCCGGTGGACTCCTCACGTCAGCTTGGATCAACATGCTGCAGTTAGCGGTGCTCTTGATCGGGTTTGGTGCCGCTCTCCCCTTTGCACTCGATGCGGCCGGCACCTGGAGCCATGTGTACGATGCCACCCTACCGATTGAGGACTACTGGAATGTGTGGCAGAACGGAGAGTCCGGTTGGTTCTACCTCATTGTTCCAGGACTGGCTTTTATCGTCTCACCGGGATTAATCCAAAAGGTCTACGGTGCCAAGGATGATAAAACCGTGCGGGTCGCTGTGGCGGCCAACGGTATCGTGCTTCTGCTATTCGCGGCAGTGCCACCTGTATTTGGGATGATCGCACGGTCGCTGCATCCAACACTTTCGGACACCGCATTAGCACTACCAACGATCCTAGTAGAACATGTTCCCCCAGCAATTGGTGCGCTTGGACTCGCCGCTCTTTTTTCTGCAGAGGTGAGTTCCGCCGATGCTATTTTATTTATGCTTTCGACATCTCTGTCCCGGGACCTCTACCAACGTTTCTTTAATCCAAATACAGACGGACGCCACACCCTTCTGGTCGCACGGGGCGCAGCCATAGCCGGTGGCATCCTAGGCACGGGAATTGCCGTTGTGGCGGTCTCACTTGAAGCGGTGCTGATGATTTTCTATTCACTACTTGTGGTCAGTGTTTTCGTACCTTTACTCGGAGGTCTATACACAAAAAAACTGACCGCCCCAGAGGCCTATGGCGCCATTTTTGGCGGCGTTGGTTGCTTCTTAGTGGCTGAAATCGGCTACAACGGCGTTGCGATACTTGGAATGACACCGTCAATCATCGGACTTCTCGGTGCCACTTTCGGCTGCCTATCCATTGTGGTTATCCGTACGCTAAATCAACGTACATCGTAATCGCAGTTGTACTCAGAACATCTGTCCACGCTGAATCCGCTGCACAGCCGTGCGTACAGACAGCGGGATCTTTTCGAGTCTGATATCACCACTAAGACCGTATCGATCTAGACGCTCAATTTCGCTTACAAGGCGTTGAGCAAACGCTCCAGGTTCACGATCAATTGACGTACGAATTTCGTCGGTAGGAGGACAACATCGCACCCTTATCTCCGGTGCCTGTCGAGCAAAAGTAGCTCTGCACCGACGCATAACAAAAGGTTTGCCGACAATCAATGCCGTCGCTATCTTTAACTCACGCCGACCAAGAGCTTTTACACCAAAGCGCACGTTCTCAAGTGTATTTGTCGCATCGCATTCGGCCACAACCCTCTCAACCGGCACCCCGTTCTTTACCAGACAATCCTTAAAAACGAGCGCTTCCGGTTTGGTGAATACATCCTTAGTCATTCGCCCATAGTTTCCACTTACCAATACGTTTCTTGAGTAGCCCAACTTGTACAAAGCTGCAGCATGGGACGGAACCGATAAATCTTGGCTTCCAAACACGAAAATAACATCGGCCTTTGCAGGAGGCTCTGCCAGAACTAGAAACCTCCACAACGGTTCTACTAATTCAAGAAATTGAGAAGACAACGAAACCGATTGGAGTGTGTCTTTTGACATAGCGAACCAACGTAGACGACTAAACAGATGGATAACTCGTAAAGTGAATTAGGACTATAACTGCAGTAGCAAACAATTGACTACGTCGAGTGCTATGATCGGTCGCGGCTAATTACTTATGCTGTACCCGAAGGCTTCTACAAGCTTCTTCATGACCCGCGTTATTGCCCTACTCAGTCTCGTCAGCGTGTCCGCGGCGTTTCCTGTTCAAGCGTCGGCGCAAACCGATCCAACGGAGCTTACTATTGTGACCGTAGAAGGACAGCAATCGGTGCCGACGGTCAATATCGATGGCGATGAAATGCTCTTTCTAGACACGGTCGCTGCACTGTTTCAGGTTACCGTGGCAGAAAACTCCAGCGCCGGCACACTAACGGTCGATACAGGCACGCAGAACATTATCCTTACGGAAAATCAGCAACTTGCATCTGTTGGTGGTCGCTTAATCTCACTCGACTCAGCCCCCAGACGCACCGACGGGCGCTGGCTTATACCTCTCGGTTTTTTAGTGGATGCATTGGCACCTGTTTACGGTCAAACGCTCGAATTTCGTCGCCAATCTCGCCTTATCCTCATCGGGGAGGTTCTTGTCCCTCGTCTATTCGTTAGTTACGTATCTCGCGAACAATCCGACGAACTCGAACTAGAGATCGCGCCAAATGCTCCATATGAAATCACTGAAGCTGACAATCGGATCATCCTTGAATTTGATGCAGACGCCTTAGAGGTAGGGCAGATACCAGACATGACTGGAGGAATTATCAGCGACATCCAGATGTCCAACGTACCACCAAGTCTATTCATCGAATTAGGACCGGCGTATGCATCGTATAGCATTTCTCATGTCGCACCGTCAGACGATTCTGCAACTGTATCGTTGACCTTCGAGTCTTCGTCATCTGAAACGGTCACAGGTACGACGGCCGTTCCCGATGTGGTCAGACCAGCGGAAGAATCAGTACCCGTATCACCGAGAACAGATTCGCCATCCCTGCTTGACCCGGGACCAGCGATTCGCACCGTTGTTGTTGACGCTGGACACGGCGGTTCAGATGCAGGCTCGGAAAGCCCTGGTGGCACACTCGAAAAGGACATCACCCTAAGCACAGCGCGCCTTTTAACAACGGCGCTTGAACGGCGCCTTGGAGTACGAGTGATTCTGACGCGATCAAGGGACACTGATGTCGATCTTGACCAGCGTGCCGCTATAGCCAATAACAGCACCGCAGACCTTTTCATTAGCCTGCATGTAAATTCATCCAGCAGTAACATTCCAACGGGCGCAGAAATCTTTTATCTCAGCGTCGACGAATACGGCACGGAGGCACAGGCAATCGTCAACCGTGAGGAACGTAGACTCCCAACGGTGGGAGGTGGCACACGAGAAATTGACATTATCCCGTGGGAATTAGCCCAGGTTTATCACCTCAATCAGTCAGCCATTTTTGCTCGATTCGTTGAGGAAGAACTCCGCCGACGTGTACCTCTAAGTCCACGAGCAATTCAACAAGCACCGTTCCGAGTACTCGCAGGTGCAAACATGCCCGCTGTACTACTCGAAATGGGGTTCATCTCGAACCGCGAACAAGAACAACAACTTCTCAGTGCTGATTTTCAAGCATCTATTGTCGATGCACTTGTAGCAGGCGTCGTTAGATTCCAAGAGGCAATCGATCAAACTAATGGCTTCCTCTCCAATAGAGCAATCGACAGTCTTGATTCCCCTGAAACATTAGAGACCGTCTCCGACGGCAGGTAGCACAGCACATGCAGGACACAGACTCAGAAGTCGAACGAGTTGAACATCGACGCAAGATCTATTCAATTGCAGCGCTCGGTGTCCTTGCTGTGGTCGTAATCGCCGGGGTGTCGACATTCTTTGTAATTCGGAACTGGCAAACAACGGGAGCCGGACCCAATATCGACAACTCCCAGTCGACAGGCCCCACTCAAAACTCTCCGTCTGATATACGTCTCTACTTTATTGCTGAAAATGGACTTGGCCTCGTCGAACAGGAACTCGAAGTGAGCTACAACGGCGGCCTACTGGAACGGGCACGCGCCATCATCCACATGCAACTCGGCGACGCGCCTAGCCCTTTTGTGTCGCCGTTTCCTGAGGGCACTACACTTCAGTCATTTTATTTAGCTAACGATGGCGTTGCTTTCGTTGACCTTAGCCGAGCCGTAACGACTGAGCATTCTGGTGGTTCTCTCGACGAACTTTTTACGGTATACGCTTTAGTCAACGCCCTAACTGTCAATATTGCAGAAATTGACGCTGTTCAAATCGTTGTTGACGGTTTGGAAGTGGACACGCTCGCAGGGCACATTGACCTTCGTCAGCCACTTAGGGCAAACATGAACTGGATAATTGACCCCGATAGTCTGATTGGCGAAAACGATGAGAATGACACTCAACCCTTAACAGGAACACAACAGAGACAATGAACGAAAAACGAAGATTTGATGATCGTCAGCCATCTGAATTAAGACCAACCAAAATTACTCCTAACTACCTTCACCACGCAGAAGGCTCCGTTCTAATGGAGGTCGGCCTCACCAGAGTCATTTGTGCCGCCAGCATAGAAGACCGTGTTCCTCCTTTCTTGCGAGGAACTGGCAAAGGCTGGGTAACTGCCGAATACAGCATGCTGCCGCGTTCGACATCCAGTCGCTCAACTCGTGAGTCTTCCAAAGGAAAAGTCAGCGGGCGAACACAAGAAATTCAACGACTCATTGGTCGTTCTCTTCGCGCCGTTACCAATCTCGAAGCACTCGGCGAACGAACAATCTGGATCGACTGTGACGTCATTCAAGCCGATGGTGGAACACGGACAGCCTCAATTACTGGTGGGTTCGTCGCACTAGTTCTGGCCTTACAGAAAATAAAAACATCTGGAACATTCGACAGTCTTCCGCTCAACGACTACGTGGCAGCGACCAGTGTGGGAATTATTAATGGCCAAGTAGTCGCAGACCTAGCCTACGAAGAAGACTCGAAAGCGGAAGTCGACATGAACGTCGTTAAAACTGGTAACGGTCGATTTATCGAGGTGCAAGGTACCGCTGAGGGAGAACCTTTCTCTGATGTAGAACTTAACAACTTACTGTCTCTTGCCGGGGACTCGATTAACCAACTCGTATCCATTCAGCGCGAGGTCGTTGGTACCGTTTTTGGACAATGATGACTGTTGTAGTTGGCACTACGAACCGAGGCAAACTGGGAGAAATTCGCCGCATTCTCGCTAATTGTCTTTGCTCAATTGACTCAATCTCGGACCACGCAACTGTTACTGCACCGGAAGAAACAGGAACTACTTTTGTAGAAAACGCCAGAATCAAAGCCCGATACTACGGTTCCCTCGTGCCACATCTAACGGTGGCTGAAGATTCCGGTCTTGAGATTGCTCGGCTAGGCGGTGCCCCTGGCATCCACTCGGCAAGATTTGCTGGAAAAAGCTATCCGGAAGCATTCAACAAGATTTACGAGATGCTGGACGAGAAGGGTGAACTTGCTAGTCCCGCGAGGTTTGTGTGTTCACTCGCAGTTGCCGAGAAAGGGGAAATTGTTTTTGAAACAACAGGAGTCGTTGACGGGTGCATAGCCAAAACACCGGCCGGTCGAAATGGTTTTGGTTACGATCCAATTTTCTTCTATCCGCCACTTGGTTGCACTCTGGCACAAGTTACGGCCAAACAAAAAATCGCCGTGAGCCACAGAGGGCACTCATTTCGTAAACTCCAAATATTTTTAGACGAACGTTGCGGCTCAGTTGCAAAATGCGCACAGCGGTTATGACGAAGGTGTATCAACCTCGACACTCTGCCGTTTTATCCGTACTTCAATTAGGGTGCCCCCCGAAGGCCTATTTTCAGCTCGAACCGTACCACCGTGGATCCCAGCCAAATGCTTGACAATGGCCAGCCCAAGCCCAGTACCGCCTGGGTTCCTAGCTCGTGACTCGTCCACACGATAAAATCGCTCAAAAACACGGAGCAGATCAGTATCCGGTATTCCTGGCCCACGATCACCAACCTCTATAACAACCTCATCGTCGTCCCCAGAAGCTGCCGACACCTGCACAACCGTTTCGTCAGGCGCGTAATGCAACGCATTTTCAACCAAGTTTCTCACAATGTCATGAACCTTACTCGGGTCGCCGTGAAGTAACTTCACATCTTCCCCAACGTTAAACTCAACCCTCTGTTCCTTCTCTTTTAGTACAGACAATAGTTCTGTTTCTACATCCCTAAATACGGATACCATCGAAAACTCAACCACCTGCAAAACTTCTTGGCCGCCGTCAAGACGAGCAAGTCGCAACAGGTCGTCAACTAACCGCTCCATTCGTTTCGTGTGCCGAGTAATGATGTCCAGGAAACGTCGAGTCGCCTGAGTCTCGGAGCCCGGTTCATCAGTCAACGCATCGACTGAACCACGAATCGCGGTTAAGGGTGTACGGAGTTCGTGCGAAACATTCGCAACAAAATCTTCGCGAATCTTTTGTGACCGTCTAAATTCGCTAATGTCGTGCAACACAAGAACCACACCAAAGTCAGAGTTCACCAGGAACGGCGCAACGCTGACCAGACACGAGCGGGTCGGTTCAGTACTTAGCTCAATCTCGGTCGAACTCGATCGACCTTTCTTAAAAACAACATTAATCGTTTGAGCAATCTCTGGATTCCGAAGTGATTCAACATAGTGATGACCGACTGGGTCCTTGATTTGCAACAACTCCTTCACTGCATCATTAACAAGTTGCACCCGCCCATCCCTGTCAACGACTAGAACTCCTTCCGCCATGCTAGACAGAATGGCCTCCGTCAGATGACGACTGTGAGTAAGTTCTGTGATTCTTCGTCCCAGTTCATGGACTGATGCATCAAGCGCCCGCGCGACAACACCAATCTCATCATCACCGTAGTTTCCAATTTGTGGCGTCAAATCACCTTCGGAATATCGGCGAGCTGCTGTTGCGATAGTCCGAACGCGACGACTCATCGCAGTGGAGGAAATCCACGCCAACACAAATGCGCCACTCAACGCAATGAACAAACCAACAACGGTTGCCGTTCGAATCGATAACAGCTGTTCCTCGACCACAGTCAACGGAAGAGCTAGGCGGACAACAGTCATCTCATCATGCGTTATCGGAACCGCCACATAGAGCAACTCGAGACCAACGGTGTCACTAAATCGTCGTGTTACACCAATACCCTCTGCTTGCGCCAATACGATCTCAGGCCGTGCGCCGTGATTGTCCATGGCTAACAAGGACACACCATCTTCAGCGGTATCACCAAGAACTGTGCCGTCACGTTGAACGATAGTAATTCGAGCTCCTAAACGACTCCCAAAAGCATCAGCCTCAGCATCAATCTCTCGGTAAGTCAGATTGTCTGGCGAACGGGACAACCAGTCTGCAACCAACCGCGCATCGGCAATCAATTCCTCTTCGATGCGCTGGTTAAGCTGATTCTGCAGTGAGGCGGTAACAAGGCCGCTAGCCAACACAAGGCTTAAGCCAGCAGTCCCAAACGCCGCTAGGAACAGTCGAGTCCGCTGTTTCATCAAGGCCTTGACTCAAGGGTTGACTAGCTTATAACCAAACTGTTTGACCGTAACGATCAAACGAGACAGTACAGGTATCTTTTCACGAAGCCGCCTAACATGAACATCGACTGTTCGTGTGCCGCCTGTGTACGAATACCCCCATACGTCCGAAAGCAACACGTCACGGGATAACACGCGACTTTTGTGTTCGATTAGGTACTTGAGTAGTAAAAACTCCTTCGCAGTTAATCGAACATCTCTTCCATCAACACTGACAGTATGTTGATTGAGATCGACCGACAATGAACCAAGCGTAAGCGTTTCGCTAGTCGTTTTTGTCCTGTTTGTTCGGCGTAAGACTGCACCGACACGAGCCGTAAGCTCCTTGGGGCTAAATGGTTTGGTTATGTAGTCATCCCCGCCAAGCTCAAGTCCAACAATCCTGTCAGTTTCTTCGGTCTTAGCAGTAACCATAATAATTGGGATGTCGGCAAAGTTTGCGTGCGCTCTGATCGCTCGACAAACATCCAAGCCGCTCAGCCCTGGTAACATCAAGTCAAGCACTACCAAATTGGCGAATTGACGTTCAAGTGCGGGTAACACCTCATCACCAGCACTGACAATATCAACTTCGTAGCCCGACTTGACCAGCTGATGCGCAACCAATTCCGCAATGTCTTGGTCGTCCTCAACAATTAGAATCCGCTGTAACTCCGGATTAGGCATCAGTGAATCCGCCCGTGCCCTGATGTCGGACATCACGACCGGTCACCATGTAGATGACGTCTTCCGCGATGTTCGTGGCATGGTCACCAACCCTCTCTAGGCAATTGGTAATCGATAGCAAATTCAAGGAAGCCGCGGCATGCTTCTGTTCATTCATCATAACGCCAAGCAGCTCACGCGAAATTTGCTCATGCAGACCGTCGACTGTCGCATCTCTACTTATTACGCGTTGAGCTATTTCCGTGCTCTGTTCAACATACGCATTCAATGAATCCCTCAGCATGCCCTGCGCGACGTCAGCCATACGCGGAATATCAATTAACGGTTTAACCGGGTCGTGCTCCAGATACCGGAAAGTTGTCTCAGCGACCTTTACGGCAAAGTCACCGATTCTTTCGAGTTCGTTATTTATCTTTATATTGGCAACAATCGTCCGGATATCCTGAGCGTTTCCCCGGAAACCAACCAAAAGCTCATAGCATTCTTTGTCCAGCTGTACGTGGTATCTGTTAATCGAATGATCCCCACCAAGAACAATCTCCGAAACATCTAGATCTCGGTGGACGAGACCGCTTATAGCCGAACGCAACTGGCTCTCGACCTCACCACCCATCGCGAGGAGTTGCTCCCTAACCGCCTTCAACCCATCGAGAAGGGACTCACCGGCAACCGAATCTGAACCCATCGTCGCTAATTTTACGAGGTTTTGACCATTTAGGTGGATAGGAACCTAAGACTACAACCACAACAAAACTAGACCACTTGTTAGACAGTACACGGTCAATATTTCTCGCCAATAACGACATCGTAAACTGTGCGTAAATTCGGAAAACAGTAACTACTGTGGCGGTAACGCATCAATAATTAGATCAATTAGACGCATCACTTCGTCAGTGTTGCGGAGCCGGTAGTGAGCAGCCGTCATACGTTCGTCATCCGCCACTACAATGGGAACACCTCTATCTTCCAAAACGCCAAAAGCGTTCTCATCCGTCTGATCGTCGCCTATGTAAATCGGCGTGCATGGAGTGTCGACAATGTTGCGAAGTATCCACCTCACCGCAACACCTTTATCCCAAAGGACGTCTGGCACGAGTTCAAACACCTTTTTCCCGTTTTCGCGTCTGAGCCCCTTGAACCTCCACATTGCATTTTCAACCACAGTATTGACTAGTTGCACTTCTATAGGCTTAACAAGCCTGTAGTGAACTGATACGCCATATGTTTTTCGCTCGACAATCAAGCCGTTTACATGTTGCAGTTCCCGACGCAGGTAAGCTTCCACTGAATCAATAACTGGTAGATGTTCGCCTGCGACCTGGTGCCTCATGCCACTACCAACCGGCCCCTGGATATCGAGTCCGTGACAGCCTGCGTAGGTCAACTGGTCCAATTGAATAAACTTACGGGCAACCTCAACGTCCCGACCAGTAACTATTGTTACAGGGCAACGTTTCGACAAAACGTCAAGCCGGTCTCTCGTAGCGGCAGCCAGAAACGCTTCCTCAGGACGATTAACGATGGGGGTTATTGTTCCATCGTAGTCTAGGAAAATCACCACTAGCCCCTGGCTCGTTCCGCGTATCCATTGTCCAACATATTCCGGACCGAGGGCCGAGGGTAGTTCTTGAATATTACGAACGGTCATGTGTCAGACATAAACCTCACATCGACACGAAACTGACAAAAGAGGTTAGCGCCCTAGTACCAGCCACTAGTAACAGTTCGGCGAGACACCTCATGACCCTTGAATTTCTGCAGCAACAGATTCCACATCACGAAGCACTCGAAGCAAATTGCCACCCCATAGTTTCGCAACATCCTCGTCGCTATAACCACGCCTAACCAGTTCAATGGTCACGTTTAGAGTCTCGCTGGCATCGTACCACCCGACCACGCCGCCACCACCATCGAAATCAGAACTGATACCAACATAATCAATTCCAATGAGTTCAACAGCGTAGTCGATGTGATCGACAAAGTCTGTAACCGTCGCGTCCTGCCAACGCGCATCAAGTGCTTCTATGCGACCCATATAATCTTCGTATGGCTCCGCACCCAATTCTTCTGGTTGTTGGCCAGGAATCATCCCAAAGGCATTTCTGATATTCCGATATTCTCTTTGCCGCCGGTCAGCATCCTCGGTCAGAAAGGCCCCTAGTGCCACTATCTGTATGACCCCGCGATTCTCTCGGAGCGCCCTTAACTGGTCGTCATCTATGTTTCTAGGATGGTCCCGAAGGGCACGAACACTCGAATGCGATGCGATAACAGGAGCTTGCGACAACCGCACCGCATCGAGCATTGCTTGTCTGGAAATGTGGGACACGTCGACCATCATTCCAAGACGATTCATTTCTGCAATGACCTCCTCACCATAACTGCTCACTCCGCCATGTTCAGGCTCACTATCTCCTACACGATCAAGAGGTGTAGCGGAGTCCGCAATATCATTATGACCAGAATGAGCCAAAGTCATGTAGCGTGCCCCCAAGTCGTAATATGACTCAAGCAGACTAAGGTCCCTCCCAATTACAAACCCGTTCTCGATACCTATCGCCGCTACCAACTTACCGGAGGCATTTATCCTTTCCACGTCATCGGCCGAGTACGCAATCTCTATTTCCTCGGGGTACATTTCTTCGGCCATACGGTGAATTGCGTTAAATTTAGTTCTCGCCTGGTCTTCCGCAATGGCTTCGTTTTCTGGCGTTCTTTCCAATTGCGCGACGTAAACAATAAAAAATCCGGCGTCCAGTCCACCGGCTTTCATTTTCATCAGGTCAACCTGGAAGTCGTTCAAAACCCCTGGGTCAACCGCCGCGGTCGCGTAATTCAAAGGTATGTCAATATGGGTATCGAGGGTCAGTACCCGCTCGTGCAAAGAACGAGCTCGTCCAACAAGCGCATCCTCAGGATCGCCGCCCGCACATCCCAGTAGGCCCAATAGTGCTATCGCGTTACCAAGTAAACTCCATCTAATAACCAGACAAGACCTCCGATTCAAGTGTTGAGGATAGCATCCCCTTCCCACCCATCATTGGGAAACTTCATCAATTGTCCGCAATAGAACCTAATGACTTAAATCAGAGCAATAGCCATTATTAGTTGACCGGTCAGTTACTATTGGATAAAATTCAATCGATTTGGGACGCACAAGCACCGCTCGTGATCGAATCTTGTCAGCGGCTAGCTTGCTTTTTCACGAGCGGGGATATCACCCTGTCGGTGTCGCAGAGTTGTGTTCTGTGGCCTCCGTGAATAAAGGAAGCTTCTATTATTTCTTCCCATCGAAACACGAACTCCTACTTGAGGTTTTGTCTCAATCTTGGGATGAAACAGGAATCCTCGAGTCATGGGAAGAACAGGTTCCGCCTTCACCAACTGGAGAACTTCGAAGGTACTTCCGCGAACTCTTTGCTTGTCACTACGCGAGTTGGGAAGCTACCGGCCACGTAAACGGATCTCTCCTCGGTAATCTAGCAGCTGAACTTAGCAGTACTGACAACGAAGCGGTCACTGTGGTTAAGGCGCTGATAATGCGCCAGCAAAACGCTTTCAAAACGGTCATCGAGGCTGGGTGTAACCTGAAAGAATTATCAACGCCAGATTCGACTAAGGCTGCGACAACTCTCGTAGCTTGTATACACGGACTCCTGATGTTGGCAAAAATTCACAACAACCTCAGTATTCTGCCAACGAACGAATCCCATCTACTCCGTCTGGCCGGGAAACTCTAACCGAGAGAAATCCTAGAATGACGGGATACAAGAACTTCTTTTCACTGCCAGCAGACATGCATTACCTCAACTGTGCAACTATGGCTCCGTTGTCAGAACATGTAAAGCAGGCTGGTTCGCAAGCACTGGATATCCTCACATGCCCAAGTCGCCTTACTGTTGATGATTTCTTTGAGCCCGCACTGCGAATCAGGCATCTATTCTCTGACCTGATCAATGCCCCAAAACCAGAACAAATCGCGATCATCCCATCTGTTTCGTATGGAATGTCAATAATCGCTCGGAACACCAGACTTTCTCCAGGCGATGAAGTAGTTGTCGTTGAAGAACAATTTCCGAGTGCGGTGTATACCTGGCGAAAAACATGTCGCCATGCAGGCGCAACCCTGCGAATTGTGGCACCACCAACGGCTGGGCATTCACGCGCAGAAAGTTGGAACAAAAGCCTGGTCGATGCGATCGATGTCAGAACA
>Ga0310344_10001016_pt1 | contig 21656 bp, 18 predicted proteins | sample HC15DNA20200_MG_FD_203801 | JGI IMG/M metagenome (GOLD analysis project Ga0310344, IMG submission 203801) | Marine microbial communities from station ALOHA, North Pacific Subtropical Gyre - HC15-DNA-20-200_MG | ecosystem: Environmental > Aquatic > Marine > Oceanic | place: Pacific Ocean: North... | reverse complement strand
GTTTGCGCACAGTGTCGGGATGCCGATACCGAGATTAACGTAATTACCGTCTCTGATCTCTTTTGCCGCACGACGTGCGATTTGCTCTCTATCGAGCGCCACACTTACCTCCGAGTTGTGATTTGGCATTGTTCCCAATGCCGTCAGTTTGAGCGTGTCTTTCGCCGTTCTATTACTTTTTCTTGGTTTTCCCCAATGACAATTCGGTCAACGTACACGCCAGGAGTATGTATGGTGTGAGGATCGAGCGTACCACTCGGCACGATCTCTTCAACCTCTGCCACGGTGACTGTACCAGCCTCCGCCATTGACGGATTAAAATTGCGCGCGGTCATCCGGTAGACCAGATTCCCTTCCTCGTCCGCTTTCCAGGCCTTGACTAACGAAACATCAGCGCGGAGAGCTGTTTCGAGAACCTGCCAGCGTCCGTTAAGTTGGCGAGTTTCCTTGCCGTCAGTCAGAGGTGTGCCATATCCCGTTGGTGTAAAGAAAGCACCGATGCCGGCACCACCAGCCCGAATACGTTCGGCAAGTGTCCCTTGCGGGTTGAGTTCGACTTCAAGAATCCCATCAAGGTATTGTCGTTCGAATAATTTATTTTCCCCAACATAACTTGCGATCATCTTTGTGACTTGTCGAGTTTGAAGTAGGAGGCCAAGTCCGGCACCATCTGTACCGGCGTTGTTGCTAATACACGTCAGATCGGTGACACCTGAATCACGAAGTGCGACGCACAGACTCTGTGGTACACCGCATAGTCCAAACCCTCCGACCATGAGCGTAATACCATTCGCTAAGAGGCCGTCCAGAGCTTCGTTCGAACTCGCAAAAACTTTCCTGGCCATTAGGCTTTCATCGGCCCGTTTGGAATTCCAGCACCCTCACGTATAAAGCGTGCGAGGTTTGACATGTCCTCGTCACCGTACCCTTGCGCAATAAGAGCATCTTCAATTGTTGCGACGAGGCTCGCGATAGGCACTGGCACTTTAAATTGTTTTGCCGTATCAAGCGCGATGCCGAGATCTTTTCGGTGCAACCGAGTCCGAAAGCCGAGAGGATAGTCGTCGTTCAACATTTTGTCAGACCGGTTGTTGAGAATCCACGATCCGGCAACCCCTCCACCGATCGCGTCAACGACGCGCTCTGGATTTGCGCCTGCACGGTACGCAAGTGTTAGTGCCTCGGCTAAGGCCATGAAGGTTCCTGCGATAGCGACTTGATTCGCGACCTTCGCGATTTGTCCACAGCCGACCGGACCAATCCGAGTTACTTTTGCCCCAATGATTTGAAGTACTGGTTCAGCACGCGCGAAGTCTTCTTCCGTACCACCACACATAATGGTGAGCGTTCCCTTGATCGCGCCTTCTGAACCACCAGAAACCGGTGCATCGACGTACCCAATATTTTTTGCGCGGAATTGCTCGGCGAATCGCCGCGTAGCTTCAGGTGCAATAGAGGAGCAATCAATGATTAGAGCGCCTTCCTTTAGTGAAGCAATTACTCCATTTTCCGGATCAAGTAATACTCGCTCGACATCCGGAGTATCTGATACGCAACACAGCACAATGTCGACTTCACTTGCGGCAGAGGCCGGTGTGTCGGCTCGTGCTGCGCCAATTTTTTCTAGAGGTTCTTCGCGACTTCTAGTTCGATTTTGAACAGTGACTTCACAGCCCGCTTTAATCAAATTGGTCGCCATTGGGGCGCCCATCGTTCCCATGCCTAGTACCGCAATCTTCATTGCGCTAATCTCCTTCGTTGTCGTTCACGATGACACACGTGCATGAACAATGCCGCGGCCTGATTGTGGACGGTTTGTTACCAGTGCAAGAAATTTCTTCCAATACCGAAATGACGGTGAGTACACGGTTTTGACTTCGTCAAAACCAGAGGATTGTAGCATTTGGTTCAGTGCGGCCATGGTCGGCATCGCACACATTTCGTACCGCGTTTCAGCCACGTGCTCATCGCCCGGGAAAAAGGGGACAAGAGGATAGCGTTCGTGCACGAACGGAAGCAAAACGTGGGTTTCACAGATTAGCAGTCGATTTGTTACCTTCGCGATTTTCTCGAGTGCTGCTAATGGATTACGGAGATGGTAAAAAACGCCGAGAAGCAAGACCAAGTCAAATTGACCAATTTCCTTGGGGTCGAGAGTATGCACATCGGCACGCCGATGCTCTACCGATGAGCCGAGCCGTTTGTGCATAGACAGGAATTCATCCATACCAAATTGATCCCAGGAAAAGCTGTCAACAGCTAAGACTCGGTCCGCGCCTCTGCGTTCGCATTCGAATGAAAAAAATCCATGCCACGCACCGATGTCGAGTACTGACCACCCTGTCAGGTCTTGCGGAATTTGAAGTAGATTGAGTCGCCTTTCAAAACGGCGGCGAATCAGCCCCTCGTGAGAAAGAGGGGATGCACCATTATTGGGTCGACTAATTACTTGGTGTGGACGTTCTTTCATAGTGGCGGATGAAGCAGAAGCCTGCAGGATATTACGTGGGTCTCAAGTGACGTGTCTACCCATCAAGACGAAGTTGTTCGCGAATATGTTGCTGACGATCATCAATTGGAGGATGTGTTGACAGGTAGGCGCTGAGCCCGAGTGGGTCGCTCGAACCGTCTAGACTCCGAAATCGTTCCAGCATCCGCAGCGCTCCTCGAGGGTCGAATCCTGCAACTTGGGCTAAGCGCGATCCCAAGACGTCAGCTTCAAACTCTTGTTCTCTCGAATAAGCTTTTTCGAGCCATTGCATCCCCACAGACCGAAGCCAAGGGGCGACGGCCCTCCCAGCCGGTGTAGCCAGTGAGGCCATAGACAGTGCTTTTTGAGACAAAATTCGATCAATCGCATGTCGCCGGATTACGTGGGCCATTTCGTGGCCGATGACAAAAGCTAATTCATCAGAATTTTGTTCCGCAAGTTCGATGAGAACGGAGGAGATAAAGATGAATCCACCGGGTAATGCAAATGCTAAAGAGCTAGTTTCTCTGGGGTTTTTACTTGAGAGGATTTTTATTTCAAAGCGGTGATTCCTATTTTTTACGCGTTCTGCGAGTGGTTTGGCGATGTTGTCGAGCAGAATTTGGAACTCAGGAGGTCCGGACCCTTGGGACTGTTCTTCAACGACTTTCGCCATGTCCCGCCCGACGGCTTGTTCGGCTTGAATCGCTTCGTCTTCGTTGCCGGCAAAGGATTGCCACATCCACTTCGCTTTTAGGAACTGTTTGCCAGCGAGTCGACCGACCAGGTATGGCGCAGCTTTTGCCATAACTACACAGTTTAGCGCGTTGGGTCTGGTGATGGAGGCCGAATGTCGACTTTTAGTGGTCGGTTTCAGTTGCTGTGCTAAATACGAACTTTGGGTCAGATACCGGGAGTACCGGGAAGGCGCGTAAGAATCCCGTGTAGCAGAAGATAAAGAGGCCAAAGACGCCGATCGTGATGAGAAGCTCAAGAATACCTAACGGCATTCCATCCTCATGCCATAGCGATGGCGCAACAAGAATAAAGCGTTCAAGCCACATGCCCACAAATGCGATGCAGGCGATGGTCAATAGTCCATTAGATTTCATTTTGATTGCTTTACTCAAAAGCGCTATGAATGGAATAACGAAACAGAGACCAAACACGGTCCAGGTGATCGGGGCCCACACGCCATGCATCCGGTGATACAGAAACTCAGTTTCTTCGGCTAAATCGCCATACCAAATGACAAGATACTGGGCAAACAGCATGTACGCCCACAAGATTGAAAACCCAAACAGCAGCTTGCCGACGTCGTGTAACTGCTGTGTTCCAACGTAGTCGGCGATAGCGAGGCGATGTCGCCCCCACGTGGCAATAATGGCCAGGAACGCGAATCCAAGAAATAGGTTGCCGATAAAGTAATAGCCACCCATCAATGTGGAAAACCAGTGGGGATCAAGCGACATGACGAAGTCGAATCCGACTAAACTGAATATCCACCCGTAGCTAATCAACACTGCCACGGCAAGCCGGTCTTGTGCCCGTTGTCCAAGCGCTCGTTCTGTATCGGTATCTTGCCAGTTCGCTATAAGTTTTTTGGCGTAGCCCTGCGCCGATTGAGTGCCGGACTCGTGCAGCATCCCGATGTCTGGTCGGAGCGATTTATAGACGTAGAGCAGGCTGAAACCGGTCAAGACAGCGAAAGCCACAAGTTGCCTAGTGACAAAAAAAGGAATGTTAAGCCAGGGAGTTTTTGCCTCGATTGGTTCATGTACCCAAGGGGCCCAACTCGACACACCAGCTAACAGAATGAGCAACATAAGTAATGCGACCGGAAAGAACCCCGCCGTCGCTTCTGCTGTTCGTTTGAGCGGCCGTCCCCACTTCGCAGATGTCACTTGTAATAGTGCGGATAGAACCACTCCGGCCTGAGCTAACCCAGCAAAAAATAGGAAATTAATAAGGAGGCTTTGCCAGGCTCGCAGACTATTGCCAAAGAACACGCCGAACAAAAACGCAAGAATACCGACGACACCGCACCCTAGGAGGACGCGTCGAGTACTGTCAGACACGAGCGAACCTGATGCTACCGGAACAAGATTCATTCCTGGGAGGCCTCCGGTGCCGGCTCTAATGTCTTCACGAAGTTGACGAGCGCCCATCGCTCATTGGTGCTCAGGGCGTCTGCGAAGCGTGGCATGTTTCGGCCACCCTCTCTGATGATGGTGTACAGGAATCCGTCCGGATAGTTCCGCACGTGTTGCATGGTCAGGTCTGGCATGCGTCGATAGAAGGACGCTAATTGACCGTCGCCGCGACCAAGCTCGCCGTGACAGAGCGTGCAATAGGATTGGTAGAGCTTTGCTCCCTGTACGATCGTGGCACGGTCATTGGCGAGGGGGTTCGGTAGATCGCGTGCTTGGCGACGGTTAAGCTGACGAGCTTCATCGGTCGCCATGGAATGCTCCGGTGGGGGACGGTGTTCTGATTGCGGTAAGACGACCGGCCCAGTCCACATATCTCGAATCTGAGGTAATGCCAGCAGAGAGCTTCCGGCGACCCAGACAAATATCGCACTGAACATAAATTTATGCATTCGATCGCACCTCAATGGCTCCCGCTGTTTCCAGCGTTTCTCTCACCGTTGACTGAGACGTGTCACTACACTCGACCTCAATCCCAAAATGGTCATTTGAGAAGCGGGTATCTTGTAGTGGCATACGGGACTGTGGCAGACCAGATAGTCCGAAAAAACTCATCATTCCAAAGATCGCTCCGAATAAAATCATGAGTTCGAATGCAATAACTACGAACGGGGGAATGGAAATCAGAGGTTTGCCACCTGTAATTAACGGCCATTCGTACACTGTATAGATTGGGAAGGCAAAGCCTACGATGCAGCCAAGAATTCCTCCAATCAGTACAAACAGCCGAACCGGACTAGCGTGTGTTTTTAACATGCTTTCGATCGTGTGATCAGGAGCCGGCGTATATGCTGAGATGGTGTCGATGCCGTCTTGCTGAAGCGATGCGATGGCATCGATAGCTTTGTTCCGATTGTTGTAAATCCCCAGCAAAGTTTCCATAGTCGTATTCCTAGCTCACCACAAGAAAATAGAGAACGCCTGCATTAAGTTGGCCCTGTGTTGCAGCGTTGCTACTCGTCATGTTGTGCGTCTTCCTTCATTTCTGTGATGGAAATAGCCGGGAAATTCTTAACGAACAATAAGAAGAAAAAGAAAAACCACGCAAAACTGCCAGCTGTAATGGCACCTTCGATCCAGGTTGGCTGATAAGTGCCTTCTGGCCAGTTTGCCGGGTCGAAGTCGTGGGAAAGTGACGAGACGATAATGACGAAACGTTCGAGCCACATACCGATATTGATAAAGATAGAGATCACAAAAAGTGCAGCGAGGCTCGTTCGGACTCGTTTCGAAAATAAAACAAGTGGAATGAGTACATTGCAGGTAAACATCCCCCAGCTAAACAGCCAGTACTGACCGAACATTCGGTCGTAAAATGTTCCTTGTTCAAACGGGCTTCCGCTATACCAGGCAATGAAAAATTCGGTTAAGTATGCATACCCAACAATCAGCGAGGTCACAATGATGAGCTTCGCAAGGTTTTCAAAGTGGTGAATAGTGATGTACTCCTCGATTCCCAGAAGCTTTCGTAGGGGAATCAGAAGTGTGATTACCATCGCAAGACCGGAAAAGATGGCGCCGGCGACGAAGTAGGGCGCGAAAATCGTACTGTGCCAGCCAGGGAGAATGGACACGGCGAAGTCCCATGAAACGACGCTATGCACAGAGACGACTAGTGGTGTGGCGAGGGCGGCGAAGAAGCCATACAGAGCGCCCCAGTGGTACCACTGACGAGTTGACCCACGCCAACCGAGAGCTAAGGCACGGTAGATGGGTTTGCGCCAGTCTGTACATCGATCTCGTGCGGCGGCAATGTCCGGAATTAATCCAAGGAACAGAAACATGGCACTTACCGTGAGGTAGGTAGTGATGGCAAAAACATCCCAAATGAGTGGCGATCGGAAATTGACCCAGAGTTGTCGTTCATTTGGATATGGAATGAGCCAGTAAAAAAACCATGGTCGACCAATGTGAATAATGGGATAGAGGCCGGCGGTCATGACTGCGAAGACAGTCATGGCTTCTGATGCTCGCGCGACGGCTGTTCGCCACTTTGCTCGAAATAGGAAGAGCACGGCTGAAATCAGTGTTCCAGAATGCGCGATTCCAACCCAGAAAACGAAGTTGGTAATGTAAATTCCCCAGAGAAGAGGATGTTCATAGCCTGCCACTCCGAGACCGCGCTGCCATTGTTGTGCGAAGGCGTATCCACCAAAACTCAGTACGACCAAGATGAATCCGAGCGCCCCGTAATAAGACGGACCTGGGGCCTGTAGCGTGCGCAGAATATCGGTGTTGATTTTTGCGTAACTCATACTGGGCTCAGCCTTGCGTGACCTTCTTGAGGTAGGTCACTGCTGGTCGTGTATTAAAAACTCCCAGTGCGTGGTAGCTGCGATCGTCTGCCGAGAGTTGTGAGACACGACTATTGGGGTCATTAAGGTCGCCAAACACGATGGCGTCCGCTGGGCAGGTTTGGGCACAGGCTGGTGTGACATCACCATCCTGGACGGGACGACCTTCGTCACGTGCTTTTTCTTTGCCTCCTGCAATCCGTTGGACGCAAAACGTGCACTTCTCCATGACGCCGGCACTTCGCCCAGTAACATCAGGGTTTAGTTGCAGATTGAGCGGTTCTGGGAATTGCGCGTCGGACCAATTGAACCGTCGCACTTTGTAGGGGCAGTTATTGGCACAGTATCGTGTTCCGACACAACGGTTATACACCTGCGCATTAAGGCCCTCTTCTGTGTGATAGGTCGCATACACTGGACAGACGGTTTCACAAGGTGCGTGGTCACAGTGCTGGCAGAGCATTGGCAGGAATCTTGAGTCGACTGAGTCAGTGCCCTGTGCCGTGTCATGTTCGGTAAATCGTTCGATCCGCATCCATGACATGGTTCGTCCAAGTAGCATTTCCTCCGCACCCATGACCGGAATATTGTTTTCCGCGTAGCACGCCGCGACGCAGGCATTGCAGCCGTTACAGGTATCTAGGTCGATGGCCATTCCCCACCGGTGTTCTGGGTGTTCGTGCTCAGGATACAGACTGAAGTGATGTTCCTCTGGATGTACATCGCCCGCAACCAGCGCTGCGAGCGAGACCGACTGTGCGAGGTCTCGACCATCTTGGTCAAAGGTATGCTGCAGCCGTGGGATTGGACGCCTGAGGTCTCGCGGTACGACGTCAACCTGCGTGCCAGCCCACCGAACGCTTCCGGCCAAGGTCTCGGGCGTCGGGTCGAGCAAAGCCATGGGATTTACGCCCCGGTTGTTAGCGTATCGACCATAGTCAGTATGTCCTTGTCCGATCGGTATCGCTACGACGTTATTCCGGACATGTGGATTAATGATGACCGTCGCATCAACAGTTCCGAAATCCGATTCCAGCGACACAAGTTGTCCATCTTCTGCGCCTATACTTGCCGCCGTGTCGGGCGTAATTTCAGCCCAGCTCCCCCACGTTGCTTTGAGCATGGGGTCCGGTATTTCCTGAAGCCAGGGCTTGTTGGCACCCCTCCCGTCGTAGAAGTGGAGTGATGGGTAAGTCACGAGCGTTAACGCACGACGACGTTCGCCGGATGGCCCAAGGTTTTCGAGGGAAATATCACCCAGTTGTTCAGTTAACGTGATGGGCGAATTGTTCGTGGCTGAGTCCAGCCACAAACCGCCATTTCTAAGTGCATCAGCCCAAAAGTTTTCAAACGTTTCAGGATCGATAGATTCTTGTTGCTCGGCTGACTCTGAGTCGGTTAATGGTTGGAGGTCTCGCCATGACTCGCGGAGTAATTCATAGAAATCTCCCTCCGGGAGTGAGAGCACCGCATCATCGTTGCCTTCGAGTGGGGGGGTCGTTGCTCGGGCAGTGTCCAGTAGAACATCGCCAAAATGGTGTGTGTCGAACACGGGGCGCATCGTTGGCTGCGCCAATCCATGAATGCCATTCCCCGGTCGGTGGTCACCCCACGCTTCCAGTGGCGTGTGAGTAGGCAAAATAACATGAGCATTAACTGTCGTTTCGTCCGGATAGCTGGAAGTCGAGACGACTAACGGAACGGTCTCGAGGGCCGACCTGAAATCGGCGGCACCCGGCAGAGCAAAAACAGGGTTTACCTGATGAATGATAAGTATTTCTATTTCCCCAGCCCGCATGGCAGCAGATAGCTCGAGTAGTTCTGCATAGGTGCTCACGTGGGTCCAGTGGCTAGCCGTTTCCATTAGTACGGTTGTGCCTATGTTGCCCGCGAGGTAGTTCAGAATTGCTATTGCGATCTGGGTATTTGTTGCATCAGCACCGGAGACGGCTATCCCGCCTCCGACAGCAAGTGTGCGACCTGGTCCAAGCCGAGAGTCGGAAAACGCACGTGCCAATTCGCGGATGCGATCTGCGGAGACGCCTGTTCTTTCAGCGACGGTTTCCGGAGAATGGTCCCCGACAATGGATTGAAGAAGAGTTGTCGTTTCAGGAGTAATCCCATCGACCTGGATAAGTTCTTCACTCAAGATGGTATGGGCCATGGCTAGGGCAATTAACCCTTCTGTTCCGGCCTCAATATTGATCCATTCGTCGGCGTTTGACCCCGTCATCGATAGACGCGGTTCAAGCTGGATAAAACGTGATTTCTGATTGTTTTGAACACGGCGTGCTTCACTGTGCACTCGGCTGTATTTGACTGTGGATAACCATGTTTCAAGAAAATCAGCACCAAACGACATGACAAGGTCGGCTTTACTAAAGTCGTAGTCCGCGACGGTGTCGCGGTTAAATAACTGTCGATAGGCTTCGCGGATTGGCTCATACGCAAACGCTTCATAGCGAAGACGGCGTGCACCGCCGACGACTTCTGCCCAGTTATCGACCAATTCGTCGAGAGTTCCACTGAGGAGTGGAGTCATGATGGCGATACGACGGCCTTCGCCTGTTGCTCGGAGTTCCGCAATACGGTCAACGACTGTTTGTTGTGCGTCACCCCAAGATGCGGGCTCGAAAACGCTCTGTCCGGCAGCGGCGTTCGTCACGCGTCGCTGTTGTGGTCCCTGAAAGCGATCGGGATTGTAGAGTCCTTGCAAAGCCGATTGCCCGCGAACACATAGCGTTCCTTGATTGCTGGGGTGTGAGGGATTCCCCTCTATTTTGATCGCCCGTCCTTCGCGAGTACGAACGAGAGTGCCGCATCCATTCGGACACTCACTGCAGACACTCGCGTACCATGTTGCGATGCCTGGGATTGCATCTTCTGGTGGAGTGACGTACGGAATGATCTTTTCTGGTGGCACTGGTGAACATGCCGAGATCGCGGCAGCAGGTCCAGCACTTCCGAGAACTTTGAGAAAAGTCCGTCGTTCAACTGTTTCCGTGAGAGTAGACAATGATTTTGTTGTCACAGTAATTATTCTCAGTAGTGGCAGATCAGACAATCCCTTGGGGCTTCGCGTTCGTTGTGACAGTCGAGACACCACCCCATGGACAGAGATTCCACTTGTTGGGCAATTTCCATGCTTTTCACATCTCCGTGACAGCTCGCACAATCAATTCCAGCGCGGACGTGTGCCTTGTGCGTAAAACGGACATAGTCTGGCAAGTTATGGATTCTCAACCAGGGAATAGGTTCTTCGTTTTCCCAATACTCAAGAAGTTTTTGAATTTCAGGTTGGTCAGTCAAGATGGATTGGTGGCAGCCGACGCAACGCTCGACTGAAGGAATCCCGGCAACCGGTCCACGACGTGCATAAGAGTGGCAGAACTCGCATTCAATTTGATACTGCCCGGCATGATGCGCATGGCTGAATGCAATCGGTTGTCCGGCTGGATCGCGTGCAACGCCGGGTGCTTCAAGTCCGGAAGGTTCGACTTCTCCGGTCGGACTCTGCGATTCCGACGCTGACTGTTGGGATAGAACGATTGTGGCTGAGCCAATAAGTACCAAAGTGAGTGTCGTTGCGACGGCAGTAAGTGCTTGTGAATGTTTTAGTTTCATCAAAACTTAAGTAAGTTTGGTTGAAGACGGCAGACCGAACTATTGAACTATTTGATTATTTTATTGGCAGAAGCGTGCTGGTGCAATTTTTTGGCCATTGATACGCAGCAGATTATGTAGCAAGCCTGCTATCGTTTTAGAGGTCAATCGTTGTGACGCCTGTTGCGGTCTATCTCGTTCCCGTTGCTTCTGCCCAATATGAACTCTACTGTGAGTCAGCAGAGGTCGATGATCTTGACCCGACTGACGAGCATCAGCGGCATGGCATTTTTTCTCGATTTCGATACATGATGGCGGAAGCATTGGAGTCGAGGCGTGCTCGGCGTCTTGCTGAAGTTCCAGTCGACCCTTCGATTCGGCTGTCATGGATGGCGAGGCTTCGAAATCTTGTCATTGGGCGTGTTGCAGAGGCGATTGTCGAGTGGCGTCTTCTTTGGCATCTTCGCAAGCAATCCCACGTGGAACTCGTGTATCCGAGTGACCTTGATGGCTCAAGCGCAATGGCTGAGTTGCAGTCCGGTTTGAAACGTGATGCCGACCGGCACTGGCGCCGGGTCTGGTATTCATCACTTGCGGGTGCTGTGCTGGGACCCTTGCTGTTTTTCATTCCTGGACCAAACTTAGTGGCCTATTACTTCTGGTTTTTGGCCGTCGGTCATTTACTTGCGTGGCGTGGAGCAAAACATGGAATGGAGCGTGTAAATTGGCAACCTCGTTCTAATGGGATATTGCCAGAGCTTCGCGCGATTTTGACGCTTGCGCCTAATGATCGCGCCGAATCCGTGCGGGACATCGAGTCTAGATTGGGATTGGAGCATTTTTCCGCATTTTTTGAGCGTACCGTGGTACGTTTTCACTCATAACAGCTACGAGACCCGAGCCAGTGGTATACTGCGCCGCTTCCATGGTGCCGTCCTCTGAGCGGGTGCACGTCTTTCGACTCGGCTCTGTCCTTTTGGGAGTCGTTCTCTTCTGCTGCTTTTTTTCTACTGAACAGGTTCGAGCTCAAGTCATTGGCGGTCCGCGTCCTGCGCCCGTCTCTGAAGCCACCAAAGGGTTTCTCACGCGTTATGACGTGCATGTCACCGGCGACAGAGTGACCGGAGATGGCCAGAGCCAATTTAAGTGGGACCCCGATATTGGTGTCGATATGGATGTCTTTGATCTGGAAAGAATCAGAGGCAATGTGTTTATGAATGTCGAGACGATGATTGGGGATGAACGACGTGCTATTGACCCTAATCAGAGTGCCTATACCTTTGATTTATCCGTGTTTACGCGTTTGCCGCGAGGAGAATTTGGAACAACGTTTCACCATATTTCTCGCCATCGTTCTGACCGTCAGAACCCTGGTGCACCATCCTGGAACATGCTGGGTTTTTCGTACGGCGACCGTATCCGTATTGGCGAGTTTGAAATTGAGGCGCTAGGGCGTTGGCTCAGCATGATTGAGAGCTCTGAAGTTGACTACGAACAAGAATTTAATGGTTTTGTAAGGATATTGCGTTCATTGGGAGAGCGTGTGTCTCTTCTTGGCGAGATCGATGGGGCGGCTGTTTTGGTTGACCAGGCAATGTTTGGCCGAACGACGCAGTATGGAGGACGCCTTGAAGGTGGTATCCGGATAAATGGAGGTGCCGGTGCCGTTGAATTATTGCTTGGTCGGGAGCGGCGTATCGATCCAGATATTTTTGCAAAGACACCGATTCGGTGGACGCGGTTCGTATTTAGATTCGTGCTCGACTAGGTAAGTAATGCCATAATCACCTATGCGCTCAACTTACCGTCACCCGCGGATATTTCCAGCTCTTCTTGTCTGTATCACGTTGGCCGGTGCTCTGTTGATTCTCAGTTCGACTGTCGTCCAGACAGCCGTGCGACCACCAAAATTTGATTACACATTTGAGACACTTGATAACGGTTTGAGTGTCATCTTGCTGGAAGACCACTCAACTCCCATCGTTCATCTCCAGCTTCATTACCATGTCGGATCAAAGAATGAACGAACAGGGCGAACTGGGTTCGCCCATCTGTTTGAGCATCTAATGTTCAAAGGTTCCCATAATGTTCAGTCAGAGGAACACCTCACACTGATTTCTCGGGTTGGTGGTGATGCAAACGCCTATACGACTGAAGACGAAACCGTATTTTTTGAGACAGTTCCAGCACAGTATTTACCATTGGTATTGTGGTTGGAAGCCGATCGTATGGCGACGCTCAGGATTGATGAGCAATCACTTGATTCCGAGCGTGAGGTCGTGAAAGAAGAACGTCGGTGGCGTTACGAAAATGAGCCTTTTGGATTACTGTCAGAGCTTCTTTACGACCATGCATTTTCCGTGCATCCATATAAGCACACTCCAATCGGTTCGATGGCCGATTTAGAGGCAGCATCAATCGAAGATGTTCAAGAATTCTTTGACACCTACTATGTGCCTGAGAATGCGACTCTGACTCTCGTGGGCGATTTTGAAACGGATTATGCGCTTCAGATGGTCGAGCATTATTTTGGACGGGTTCCGAAAGCCAGTCGACCGGTTCCTCGAGACATTCCTCGCGAGCCGCCTCCGGCAGGTGAGCGTCGGGTGACGATCGAGGCCGATAATTGGCCACTACCGGCTGTTGTGGTCGCCCATCACAACACCTATGACGGGCACCCAGATGCGTACCCAATGCATATCTTGGCCAAGATTCTGTCCGACGGTCAAAGCGCGCGTATTTATCGGCGACTCGTCTATGAACAACAGGTTGCTGTGTCAGCATTTGGGGCCGGTCCGATAATCGAAGACCCGAATTTGTTTTACGCCGTCGCGGTCGTACAACCTGGGCAGTCAACTGAAGCGGCTGCTGAGGCACTCATTGCTGAGTTGGAGCGTGCAAAAGCGGAACTACCAACTGACCAAGAAATTCAGCGAGCAAAAAATCAGTTTGCTCGAGATTATGTAATCGGACGAATTTCGAACTCAGACAAAGCATCACATTTGGCCCATGCACATGTGATTCATGATGACATTACAACGGCAGATGGCGAGCTCGATATTTTCCTGAACGTGTCAAAAGCTGATGTGCAGCGTGTTGCTCAGACCTATTTGCGAGACGACAACCGTCTCGTGATGACAATTCTTCCTCGTGGGGCCGGAGTAGGACGACGTTGATGTTTGCGAAGAGAGAGTGCTTAGCGTGTTTTTTGCTGGTCATGAGCATCGCTATGCCGGTGAGTACGCAAACTAATGACTGGCCTAATGAGGACCCACCGCCACCGTTACTGCGACGTGAGGTGGTTTTTCCTGAGTTTGAAACTCGGACTCTCGAGAACGGTCTCCGTGTCGTCTACGTTGGCCATCACGAGCAGCCGGCAGTCAACGTGCGCTTGTTACTTCGAGCCGGTGCTTCAAGTGACCCTTCTGATAAGTTAGGGGTTGCTTCTTTGGTCGGACAGCTCCTGGACCAAGGAACAACCACTCGGACAGCACCTGAAATTGCGGGTGTGATTGATAATGTCGGTGGAGCACTTGCCGCCGGAGGTGCTGGAGAGCTCAGTTTCGTTGATGTCCTTGTCATGAAGGACAGTTTCGATCTTGGCCTCGATATGCTGGCGGATGTGACGCGACGACCGGCGTTTGCGGTCCAGGAAATCGAAAGGCAGCGACAGCAAGTCCTTTCAAGTTTGCAGGTTAGTTACGACGATCCTGCTTATGTTGCAACGGTTGTTTTTAACCGCCTTGTCTATGGATTTCATCCGTATGGCATGCCATCGAGCGGTACTCCGGAGTCGGTTCGTTCGATAACACGCGATGACTTGGTTGCCTTTCATCGTACGCATTACCTGCCGAATAACGCCGTAATTGCGGTTGTTGGTGACGTGTCGGCTGAGGAAGCCTTTCAGGGCGTTGAGCGTGCTTTGGGCGATTGGGAGCGTGGTGACTTGCCTGCGGCTAGAGTGGAAGATGTCCCCGTCCCAACGCGGCGTTTGATCGTCATTGATCGTCCTGGTGCAGTTCAAACGACAGTTCGGGCAGGACACGTTGCGTTACCGAGAGCTGACCCAGACTTTCTCGCCTTTGATTTGGCTATAAAAATTCTTGGTGGTGAAGGTGGGAATAGATTGGGAAATGTTCTGAGAAGTCAGCGGTCTCTAACCTATGCGGCATCTGCAGATCTTGCTGGTCGTCAGTTGTCTGGGGACTTCATGGCCGAAACAGACACGCGGTCGGTTGCTACAGCGGAGGCGCTACGTCTGACGGTTGATGAAATTTCTCGAATGCGACGAGAGCGTGTGCATCCGCGAGAGCTACAAGGAGCCCAAGACTATCTGGCTGGAAATTTTCCAATCACCATCGAAACGCCAAATGCTATAGCCACGCAGGTTCTCGAGGCAATTCTTTTCGGACTCGATCTGGATGAGCTCGAGAGATATCCTCAGCGAATTAACAGGGTGACTGTTGCTGACATCCAGCGTGTTGCTGAAGAACATTTGAAACCTGCTAGCCTTTCCATTGTTCTTGTCGGTGATGCTTCGACTTTCGTGCAGGATCTCCCTGGTGTGGGATTTGACCAATTCGAAACTGTTTCTTTAGCCGAGCTGGATCTTTCAACCGCGGACCTCCGACGCGCCCGCTAGTTTGTTCCTTGCCCAATATCCTGATTTCGTGCGGCGAGCCATCTGGGGACCTTTACGCCGGTGCGTTGACAAAGGAGTTGACAACTCTAGATCCAACAGCTCGAGTTTACGGACTTGGTGGTGACCATCTTGAAAAGAACGGCGCTGATCTTGTCGCGCACTATGAAGGTCTCGCGGCGACTGGCATCTCAGAAGCTCTTGCAGTGCTTCCACGCTCGATCGAGATTTACCGCAGCATGGTGGCCCGTGCACGAGTAGATCGCCCCGACGTGTTTGTTGCGATCGATTTCCCCGAGATTAACTTTCGATTGGCTGCGGCGCTTCGGAAATTAGGCATACCCATCGTTTATTACATTGGTCCACAGGCATGGGCGTGGCGACGTGGTCGATTTGAAACAATGCGTGGGTTTGTGGATCTCGCCCTAGTGATCTTTCCGTTCGAAGAAGCTATTTATCGAGAGGCCGGTATACCTGTTGAATTTGTTGGACACCCACTTGTAGAGTTGTCCGATCCGACAGGGGACCGAGAATCATTTTTGCGCTCACAGGGGTTGATTGCAACAGCTCCCACCGTTGCCTTGTTGCCTGGTAGTCGACCGAATGAGCTTCGCGCGATTCTTCCTGAACTTACTGGTGCAGCTCGACTCATACGGCAGCAATGTGCAGATGTTCAGTTTGTTGTCGCCAGAGCTCCGCATCTTAAGCAAGAGCTGTTCGAGTCAATCTTTGCAATGCGAGAAACAGGTGTTCCGGTTCAGATTGTTGAGAGTCGTACGGACGATGTAATAGCAGCTGCTGATGTCGTTGTGACAGCCTCAGGTACGGCAACAGTGCAAACGGCTATTCATCAACGTCCGATGGTTATTGTCTATCGATTGTCGGCTGTCACCTACTGGCTGGTTAAGACGTTTGCGCACGTTGAGAATGCCGGAATGGTTAATCTGATTGCTGGGAAAGAAATTGTCCCTGAATTACTGCAAGAGCGTTTTACGGCGAATGCGGTAGCGACTGAAGTGGTCAGATTGCTTACTGATCGTCAGGCTGCTCTTCGTACGAGTGAGTTGTTGGCGCAGGTGCGCGAGCAATTAGGTACAGGAGAAGTTAGTCGACGAGTTGCCGAACGTGTGTTGGCAGTCGCGGATAGTAAGAATGCCTAGTCGATCGAGAAGCCTTCGTGCGAGGTGCGCGCTGCAGATTGTTCTCGGTAGTAGTCCTGTGTAGATGGCTGGTGGTGGTAGTTAAAATAATTGGTTCATTAGGTTTAATATTTGGCGCCGGTTTTACTATTTATTCTTTGAGACTGTTCAAATAGTTCACGATATTCCAGATGTCCTCATCGGTAATTCGACCTTCCCATGGCTCCATGTAGTAGTCTGGCGGGACACCGTTGCGGATTGCGTTGAACACCTCTCCGTCGAGGCACCCTTCGTAGCATTCAGCGTCCACGAGATTCGGCGGCGGTACGTCGGGAGGTGCACCTGGCCCATCGCCGACTCCACCTGTCCCGTGACAGGATCGACAAAATCGGACGTAAATCTTGAGTCCGCCGGCGACAGATTCGTCTGACATGACCATGGGATTATCCGGCACGTCCTGAATCATTTCGATTTCGTTGGCCTTTACCGGACTGTTCAACCAAAGAACTATCAATGAAAAGGCGGTGATCAAGAAGGTGGGTAACTGACGACGCATCCAGAGTCTCCTGCTAGTAGTTGGGCCGGCAAAGTATAGTCGGTTTTTTTCTTAAGGACTGAAAACTAATGTCGATGTTGTTGTTAGAATTCTGGGTTTAATGTCGTAATTTATTGTGAGGGTGAGTTGAAGGATTTATGGAATTAGATAATCGGATCGGATTTCTTATGAGATTGTTTGGCTTCGGTTTGATGGCCGTGTTTTCTTGTTTAACCGTAACCGCTCAAACGAATACCGGCGAGATCGGTGGGATTGTCCGTGATGAATCGGGAGGAGTGTTGCCCGGCGCGACAGTGATAGCGACGCATGAAGACACTGGATTGTCTGTTGAGCGAGTTACGGATATTGACGGTCGATTTTTTCTTTCGGCACTGCCGATCGGAAATTGGGAAGTTGCAGCAGAGCTTCCGGGGTTTAGTCGTTCCGTTCAAGATGGCGTGACGTTGCAGATCGGCCAGACACTTGATTTGCGATTGCGGCTGGAACTTGGGCAACTTACGGAAGAAGTAACGGTTCAGGCTGCAGTGCCGCTACTGCAGAGTACGAATGCTGAGATCAGCGACGTCATAGATAACCGAGAAGTTGAGCAAATTCCATTGAACGGACGTCAGTTTCTCCAGTTGGCGCAGTTGAGTGATGCCGTTGTGATTCCTCCGGGAGGAACTCGAGGGGCGGCACTGCAACAGGCTGGTCCCCTGCCGAACGTTGGTGGGCAACGTGCGGGGCACAATATTTATATGTTGGACGGGTTTAAGGTTACCGACGAGCTGTTCAATAACTTAGTGATCAACCCGTCTGTCGATTCGATTCAAGAGTTCAAAATTCAAAAATCGATGTACCCACCAGAATTTGGTGGCAAAGCTTCTGCGTTGATCAATATTGCCACCAAGACTGGAACAAACGATTTTCGGGGAAGTGCGTTTACGTTTGTCCGCGATGAGCGGTTCGATGCGCACAATTTTTTTGATCCTCGTGATCAACCCGTGCCGCCGCTTGACCAGCGGCAATATGGCGGATCATTCGGGGGCCCAATAATTTCAAATCGGACATTTCTATTTGTGAGTTACGAGGGGCAACGCATCGACCGAGCTTTAACGAAGACATTTTCTGTACCGACATCCGAAGTGAGGAATGGGAATTTTGAAGGTTTTGGACAATTGTGCGATCCGTTGACACGGAACCCTCAAACAGGTGTTTGCGGGTCTTTTTTTGGCAACAATCAAATTCCGTCAAGCCGGATTGATCCACTCGCTTCACAGTTTTTGCAGAAGGTTCCTTTGCCGACGGGAGCCGGCGAGGTGCAAAACCTAACGTCAGTCGACCAATTTACTTCTGATGTTGATCAGTTTAGCGTCAGAATCGATCATCGTTTTGGCCCAAATGATCAGATGTTTGGGCGGTTGAGTACTTTTGATGCAGGTGATGTACAACCATTCGGTACGAGTGTTCAACAGGAGGCCTTGATTCCTGGTTTTGGACGCACGCTTGGGACGAAGACGCGGAATTTAGGGATTAGCTACACTCGGACAGTGGGCAGGTCCATGCTCAATGAAACGCGATTTGGGTGGATGGATGTTGACGGGGGTCAACAAAGTCTCAACCGTGGCATAGATTTTGCCGGTAACGTTGGTCTAGAAGGGGTTACACGTGACCTGCGTGATATTGGATATCCTCAGATAGACACAGGTGGCTTCTACAGCGCCATGGGTGATCCAGCCAGTTTTATTTATCGCCGCAATACGCATTTTGAGTTGTACAACAATTTCTTAATCGATCGTGGCGCACACAGGATGAAATTTGGTGCGTATCTGTTTCACCTGAAGTTCCGTCCAGAAAATCCTGAGAGTGCTCGCGGACGGTTTTTATATACGGGCCAGTTTAGCGGTAATCCGTTTGCTGACTTTCTTCTCGGGTATCCAGTGCAATCAAGATCGGGTATTGGTGGTCGTGGAAGTGAAGATGGACGCACTAACTGGCTGCATCTTTACGCGCAGGATGACTGGCGCGTGAAAGACAATTTGACGGTGAATTTTGGATTGCGCTATGAGATTAACCAACACATGCACGATGTTAATAATCGTTTATCGTCGATCGATTTTTCTGTTCCTGGCGGCCGTTATGTCATTGCCAGTGATGCGAATGGAAATATTTCCCCCTCGGCAAGTGCATTGCTTCCGTTGATTCCTATTCCTTGGGTGCCGTCATCAGAGATCGGGTGGGACCGGAGTTTGCTTCGTCCCAGCAAGAAACGTTTTGCTCCGAGGTTGGGGTTTGCATATGTACCGGACGAAGATGGAAAAACCGTTGTGCGCGGAGGCTACGGAATCTTTCTGAATCAATGGGCATATAGCGTTCAAACATTGTTTGCGCGCAACCTGCCGTTTTTCTTCATGAAACAGGTGGATGTTCCAGCTACTCAGTTTGTACCGACCTTTAATACGAGAACAATGTTGTCTTCTGATCCGACAGGTAGTATCGGCGGATCGATTATGGACCATGATTATCAGGTTGAGTACACGCAGACATGGAGTGGTGGAGTCCAGCGAGAAGTTATCCCTGGAACCGTTGTCGAAGTGTTCTATATGGGGTCATATACGCTTGGGGCCGACAATTCGACGATACACAATGTGCCTCTTCCTGGGGCGGGTTCCATCAGCAGTCGTCGAGATATTCCGGCGTTGTCTGGGATTCGAGCCATCCGGTTCGATGGTACGTCGATCTACCATGCAGTGACTTTTAAGGCAGAACGTCGCTTGCGGGATAATGTGGCTTTGAATACAGCCTATACGCTGTCACGTTCCAGGGATGACGCATCTAGTCCTGGTGCGACTGCCTTTGAGTCAAATGTTCCGCAGAATGTCCGAGACATTTTCCCAGGTGAGCAAGCGCTGTCGAGTTTTGACCATCGTCACCAGTTCGTGAGCAGTGGAAGTTTTGAATTTCCGTCTCTGCAAGGCTCCGGTGGGTGGCAAGAAGATTTGTTTGGGAATTGGCGAATTAATGGCGTGGTCACTATTCAGTCGGGTGCACCTTTTACGGTCAATCTTGTCGAAGACCGTGCGAATATCGGCGCGGGACCGGCCCAGCGTCCAGATCTTACTGGCGATCCAAATTTGCCCGCAGATCAACGTTCGCCTGACCGATGGTTCAACACGGACGCATTTTCTTTGCAGGCGCCATTTACTTTTGGTACCGCTCCTCGAAACCCTGTTTTTGCACCTGGGTACGCCAATGTTGATATGTCATTACAAAAAAGCTGGTATCTCAAAAATGGTAGTCGGTTGGAGTTTCGCTGGGAAATTTTTAACGTTTTTAATCGGTCGAACTTTGATGTGCCTAACCGGTTCTATGGCTCACCGAATTTCGGTCGTATTTTTAGTGCACTCAATGCTCGAGAGATGCAGTTCGGTATGCGGTACGCGTTTTAAGACAGATTTATTGTGACGTCTAGTGATGTAAAACGTTTCGCGCAAGATGTCGGTTTCGATTTGTGCGGTATTGCCCCAGTAGAGTCGTTTCCGGAGCTTTCGTTTCTTGATGATTGGCTTGATCGCGGTTACGCGGGAGAGATGCGTTACATGGAACGAACGAAGCTCCGTCGTAGTGATGTGCGGCGAGTTTTGCCGTCTGCCCGTTCCGTGATCGCATTGGCTACGCTGTATAACACGGATCGCCCGTATTCGACAGAGTACAACAATCCGGACGACGCAACGATTTCACGCTATGCGTGGGGAGCGGATTATCACGACATTTTGCAACAACGTACAGAGACGTTACTAAAACGCTTACGGACTGCAGCTCCGGAATCATTCGACGCTCGCTGCTACGTTGACACCGGACCCATTCAAGAGCGTGTCTATGCGCAGTATGCGGGACTGGGGTGGATTGGTAAGAATACCTGTCTCATTAATCCGGAGCAGGGCTCATGGTTTTTTTTATCAGAAATTATTACGAGCTTGTCCCTTGACGTTGATACACCTCAGTTGGACCAGTGTGGTAGTTGTAATTTATGTCTTGAAGCCTGTCCAACTGATGCTTTGCGTGAACCGGGCGTACTCGACTCTACCCGTTGTTTGTCTTATCTGACGATTGAATTGCGAGGTCCGATTCCAGAGTTGCACCGCCCAGATCTTGGAAGTCATGTCTATGGGTGTGATATTTGTCAGGATGTATGTCCGTACAATGCTGATCCGAGCACGTCGGACGATCCTGCATGGCAGCCGCGTCTAGCGTTCGATCGGCCGTCGCTAGTTTCGCTGTGGAATAGGAGCGACGCTGATTTAGATCAGGAGTTGAGTACAAGTGCAATGTCACGGGCAGGGGTTATTGGCTTGCGGCGTAATGTAGCCACTGCTTTAGGGAATACGGGTGATGTAGAGGTAGTCGAAGAGTTGAACAAGCCGACTGCGCCAGAGGCAGTATCGTGCGATGAGCCGCTCGTATCCGAACACGTCGCATGGGCGCAGCAGCGACTGCGCGATCGCTTTAAAAGCGAGCGGTCATGACACAATTGTCTAAATCAATGTAGATGTTTATGCCGATTTTAGATTCCTCTCCATCGCTTGCTCCGTCGCTTCTCGTTTCAATGCCCCAGATGCAAGATCCGAACTTTGAACGTAGTGTGATTCTTCTGTGTGAACATAATGCTGATGCGGCGTTTGGTCTTGTATTAAATCGTCGGACGGATACTCCTGCATCGAATGTGGTGCAGCTAATTCCGCCGGTGTCTTCTGTTGCGGATGTAG
>Ga0310344_10001015_pt1 | contig 21666 bp, 20 predicted proteins | sample HC15DNA20200_MG_FD_203801 | JGI IMG/M metagenome (GOLD analysis project Ga0310344, IMG submission 203801) | Marine microbial communities from station ALOHA, North Pacific Subtropical Gyre - HC15-DNA-20-200_MG | ecosystem: Environmental > Aquatic > Marine > Oceanic | place: Pacific Ocean: North... | reverse complement strand
AATTTCTTGGGCTAGCTCAATAGCTAGTTTAGAAATTATAACAAAAACTTTTTTATATTATTTCCATGAAAGAGGGTGGAATTATATTTTTTGGGGAAAATATGTAAAAGGATCAAAAAAATTTAATTTTTTTAAAAAAATATTATTTAAAAAAAGGAAATCATAAAAAATGTTAATTCTAGATACAGAAAAAAATTTTATAAATAACAAAATTGAGAATAAAAATTCTAAAAGTAAAAAAATAATTTTTTCTCCAAAGAAAATATTAGTTATGGGCTTACCAGGGTCTGGAAAAACATTTTTGTCAAAAGAATTAAATAAAATAGTACCAATAATACATCTGAATGCTGATGAAATAAGAAAACATTTTGATGATTGGGATTTTTCTAAAGAAGGTAGATTGAGGCAGGCTGATCGAATGAAAAGATTTTCTGATTATATTTTTTCTGAAAAGATTAGCCCACTTGCTGATTTTGTTTGTCCGTTAGATGAAACAAGAAAAATTTTAAATCCTGATATTGTTATATGGATGGATACTGAAAAAAAAGGCAGGTTTGAGAACACAAATAAAATTTTTCAAAAACCTAAGAATTTTAATTTTAGAATTACTACTAAAAACGCTAAGTATTGGGCTAAACATATTAAAGAAAGGATAATAAAGAATGACTATTAATTGGAAAAAACCCACTGCACAAATGTTAGGTAGGTTTCAACCTTTTCATGATGGGCACAAAACTTTGTTTAAAGAAATTTTAAAAAAAACGGGTCAAGTTATTATAATGATAAGAGATACAAGTGGTACGGATGATTCAAATCCTTTTGATTTTAATACTGTAAAAAAAAATATTAAAAAAAGTTTAGATCAAGAATATAAAGGAAAATTCGAAGTTATTAAAGTTCCAAATATTACTAATATCTGTTATGGAAGAGGTGTTGGATATGAAATAGAACAAATTTCATTGTCTAAAGAAATAGAAGAAATATCAGCCACTAAAATAAGAAAAAAAATGAAAATATAATATTATTTTATTAAAGTCTCAACTTTATTTATTTCTTCATTTTCATTATTTATTATTTTTTTTGCAGGTTTCTTTTTAACTAATTTTTTATCTATTATTTTTTTTGTCTTTATGTTTTTTTTTATTTTTTCATTTCCATTAGCCTCTTTACTGTCTTCATCTGCTAATTTTGGGACATCATCGTAAATAACATTTGTTTTTTTTCTATTTTTAATGCTTTCAATTGTCTTTAAGACAAAATAAGGCGGCGCAATATTATTATCTTTAATTAAATTAATCTTTGTTTTTATGCTTTTTTCAAGATCTTTAATAAAGTTTTTATTATTTTCCATCATATATTCATATAAAGTTTCATATAAATTTATTGATAGTTCATTAATTTTTTTTTCAAACTTAATATATTTTAACCTTCTTAAGATTTTAGCTACTGAAGATGTAGTTGATCTAATCGTGCATCTGATGCCTGATATAATTCCATCTTCCATTGTGGTTTCTTCTAGACTTGGTCCAATTCTTTGTCTAGATAATTCTAATAAACCAAATTTGCTAATTCTTGAAATTTGACACTTTGCTCTGTCGTATCTTAACGATTCTTTTAATCTTCTTTCTATTATAATTTTATTTCTAATGTATTCCATATCAATAAAATCAATAACAATTAAACCAGCTATATTTCTTATTCTTATTTGTCTGCATATTTCGTCTGCAGCTTCGATATTTGTTTTCAAAGCTGTTTCTTCCACATTTCTTTCCTTTGTTGATTGCCCTGAATTTATATCAATAGCAGTTAAAGCTTCAGTTGAATTTATAATTATATAACCTCCAGATTTAAGTCTAACTTTAGTGTTATAAATAGAATCTATTTTATTTTCTAATTCAAAATATTCCATTATTGGCATTTTTGTGTTTTTATATTCCTTTATTTTTTTTTCTTGATCAGGCAATAAAGTTTTCATATATTTTTTTGCATTTTCATATGTTTCTTGTCCTTCAATTACAATTTCTTTGTATTCTTCAATAAAACTATCTCTAATGAATTTATTAACAATATTTGAATCTTCATTTATCATTGTTGGAGCTAGAGAATTTATAGTTTTTTCTTTAATAGATTTCCAAATTCCTAACACGTAATCAAAATCTTTTTTTAAATTATTTTCATTACAATCTCTACTAGCTGTTCTTATTATTAGTCCCATTTCTTTAGATAATTTGCACTTGTTAGCAATATCAGTAAGTTTTTTTCTTTCTTTAAAATCACTTAATTTTTTTGATATTTTTATTCCTAGTGGTTTATTAGGCATTAGCACACAAAATTTACCAGCAATACTTATAAACGTTGTTAAAGCAGCTCCTTTATTACCTCTTTCATCTTTTACCACTTGAATTAACATTATTTGATTTTTCTTAATTACCTCTTGGATTTTGTATTTTTTAAAATCAGGAATTTTAGAAAATTTTCTTGGTTTTTCTTCGTTGTCTTTATAAAAATCTTTTACAACAAAATCATCAGTTCTTTTATTTTTTTTATCACCTTTTGGAATTTTAAAATAATCATTACTAATTTCACTGAAGGGTAAAAAACCTTGTTTATTACCACCATAGTTAATGAAAGCTGCTTGAAGAGAAGGTTCAACTCTACTTACTTTTGCTAAATATACATTTCCTTTTAGCTGTTTTTTATTTGAAGAGGTATCAACTTCGAAATGTTCAATTTCTGATCCGTTAATAAATGCAACTCTTGTTTCTTCGTTAAATGAAGAATCAACGATAATTCTTTTGTCCATTGTAATAAAATCCTATAAAAATATGTTTTAAACACTAAATTTTTAATCAAATTCTTAAAAATAAAATTAATTTTTTTTGTTATTAATAAATAAAAATATGTTAAATGTAAGTTTTTCATGAATAAAATATGTTAAAATTCGTTTTTTTAAACTAACACATAATTGATATAATAGTATTTTAACAAAATTTAAAGAAAAAAGAATTAATTAATTGTAAAATATAAATAATGAAATCTTTTAAGAATTTAGTAACAATTTTTAGTTCTGTCTTTATTACTCTATTTGCTCTTTTTATTGTTTTATTATTTATAGTTTGGCATTTTGTTTTAGACCTTCCTGATCATGAGCAATTAATTAATTATGAACCTCCAATGGTCACAAGAGTTTATGCTTCTAATGGTAGATTAATATCTGAGTATGCAGCTGAACAAAGATCTTTTGTTCCATTAGAATCTGTTCCACAAATAGTTATAGATTCTTTTCTTGCAGCAGAAGATAAAAATTTTTATAAACATATTGGTATTGATTTCACAAGCATAATAAGAGCGATTAAAAGAAATTTAAACAACCTTAGCGGTAGACCTGAAGGTGCTTCTACAATTACCCAACAAGTTGCAAAAAATTTTTTCTTATCTCGTGAATTATCATATAAAAGAAAGTTTAAAGAAGTTTTGTTAGCTTTGAGAATTGAACAAATTTTAGATAAAGATAAAATACTAGAACTTTATTTAAACCAAATTTACCTTGGCTATAGGTCTTATGGTATTGCCGCTGCTAGCTTAAATTATTTTAATAAATCATTAAATGAATTGTCTATTTCTGAAGCAGCTTTTTTAGCGGCTTTGCCTAAAGCACCTAATAATTATCACCCAATAAGAAAAAAAAAAGCAGCGGTTGGTAGAAGAAATTGGGTTATTAAAAGGTTGCTGCAAGAAAGAATTATAACAAGAGAACAATATTTGAAAGCAAAAAGTTCAGAACTATTAACTATAGAAAGAAAAGAGTTAAAACCGGTAGAGGCTCAATATTTTTTAGAAGATGTTAGAAAAGAATTAGTTGAAAAATACGGAGAAGATAAGCTTTACAAAGGAGGTTTAACTGTTAAATCATCTTTAGATCCTAGATTGCAAAAAATAGCAGATAACACATTAAAAACTGGATTAATAAATTATGATATAAGGCACGGTTGGAGAGGGCCTTTAGCAAACGTTAATATTAAAGACACAACATTAAAAAGAGATTTGGCAAGTATTTCCATTCCAGAGGCATTTCCTAACTGGAAAGCAGCTGTAGTAGTTCATTTAGATGAAGTTGGAGCAAATATTTTTATAGATAACGATCAATATGGAAGAATTAATTTAAAAGATTTAAAATGGGCAAGGCAATGGAGAAGAAATCAATATTTAGGCCCGCCAATTAAAAACCCAAAAGATGTATTAGCTGTTGGTGACATTATATATGTTGAAGATAAATTTGAAAAAGAAGATTCCGTTGAATATGGAGAATTACCTTTATTTAATTTAAGGCAATTTCCTGATATTAATGGCGCTATAATAGCTTTAGACCCACATACTGGAAGAATTTTTGCGGTATCAGGAGGAATTAGTTTTAATAAAAGTGAATTTAATAGAGCGAACCAAGCTTTTAGACAACCTGGATCAGCATTCAAACCTTTTGTTTATTTAACCGCATTAGAAAAAGGCTTTGCTCCAAATGCAAAAATTTTAGATGCACCTTTTGTAATAGATCAAGGTGCAGATTTAGGAAAATGGAGTCCTACTAATTATTCAAATAAATTTTATGGCTTGAGTACAATGAGATTAGGTTTAGAAAAATCTAGAAATTTAATGACAATACGTTTGGCTCAAATGGTAGGAATTGAATCAATTGTTAATAAAGCAACAAAATTAAACATAAGTGATAACTTAGATCCCGTATTATCAATGGCTCTTGGAGCAGGAGAGACCACTCTCCAAAGATTAACAGTAGCTTACGCTATGCTAGTTAATGGGGGAAAAAAAATAGCTCCATCTCTAATTGATAGAGTTCAAAATAGAAATGGTGAAACTATTGAGAAACATGACAATAGATTATGCATAAATTGTAGTATTGAAAATTTAGATCCTACTTTAGAACCTGAAATTGTTAATACACAAGAACAAATAATAGACCCAGTTCATGCGTATCAGGTTGTTTCAATGTTAGAAGGAGCTGTGTTAAGAGGAACAGGAAAGAAAGTTTCAGTTATAAAAAAACCTCTTGCTGGAAAAACTGGTACTACTAATGATAGTAATGATACTTGGTTTATTGGATTTTCCCCTGATCTAGTTGTTGGAATTTATGTGGGTTTTGACACTCCTAAGTCTTTGGGCCCGAGAGAAACAGGGGCTAGCGTAGCTTCCCCAATATTTAGAGATTTTATGTACTTAGCATTAGAAAAAAAAGAAGTGGCTCCATTTAGAATACCTTCTAAAGCACAATTAGTAAAAATTAATTTAAAAACTGGAGAAATTGCAAATAAAAATGATAAAGACATTATTTTAGAGGCCTTTGTATCAGATTCTAAAGTTAATGAATTTATAAAGGAAAAATCTTCTAGTAAATTAGAAAATGATATTCAAGGATTTGGAGGTCTTTATTAGTGAAAAAAGATATTTCTGATAATTTGACAAAGATTGGAAATTCAATTGAGACTTTAAGGGGGGGTCTTTGATTTAGATGATCTTAAAAAAAAAATTAAGTCATTTGATGAAATGATCCAAAAAGAAAACTTTTGGAGTGATAGAGAAAAAGCGCAAACAATTTTAAAAGAAAAAAATATTTTGGAAAATCAATTAAGTTCTTTTTTAATCTTAAATAAAGAACATGAAGAATTAACAGAACTAATTAAAATTACAGATGAAAATGATGAAAAATTAATTAATGAAATTAATAAAAATACTAATGAATTAATAAAAAAAGTTAAAAAAAAGGAATTTGAAAGTTTTTTATCAGGTGAAGCAGATTCTAATGGTTGTTTTATAGAAGTACATTCAGGAGCTGGTGGAGTAGAGGCACAAGATTGGGCGGAGATGATTGTTAGAATGTACACAAGATGGTGTGAAAAAAAAAAATTTAATTTTGAAATTTTAGAAGAAAATTCTGGAGAAGAGGCAGGAATAAAATCATTAACAATGAAAGTTCAAGGTAGTTATGCTTATGGTTGGCTAAAAAAAGAATCTGGAATTCATAGGTTAGTAAGAATATCTCCTTTTGATTCTAATTCTCGAAGGCATACTAGTTTTGCTTCAGTATGGATTTACCCAGTAGTTGATGAAAAGATTGAAGTTAATATAAGTGAAAAAGACTTGAGAATAGATACATATAGAGCATCTGGAGCAGGAGGACAACATGTAAATAAGACAGATAGCGCAGTTAGAATTACACATATTCCAACCAAAATTGTTGTTCAGTGTCAAAACAATAGATCTCAACATAAGAATAAAGCCACTGCTTTATCAATGTTAAAAGCTAGAATTTATGAAATGCAATTGCAAAAAAGAGAACAAGAACAACAATCAAAGAATGAAAGTAAGTCTGAGATAGGATGGGGAAGGCAAATAAGATCTTATGTTATGCATCCTTATAAAATGGTAAAGGACCTTAGAAATAATACTGAAATTTCAAATTGTAATTCCGTATTAGATGGTAATATTGATGTTTTTTTAGAAGCTGCTTTGTTTAAAAAGTAAAAAATATATGAAAGAAGTATTTAAAACATTTTTGTCTCTAATAATATTGATTATAATTTCTGCGTTGGGCTATTCGGCATGGATTATCAATAAAGGAGAGTTTTCAAGTCAATATTTAGAAAAATTTATAAATGATAGATTTAAATCAGATAATTTTTACACTTCTATATCTGATCCTTCTATAAAATTTGATAAAGAAGAAAAAAGAATTGTAGTTAAAGGAAGTAAATTTGAGATTTATACAGTAAAAGATGAAAAAGTTTCAGAATTTGACAGTTTAAAGATCCATATAAAAATTATACCTCTAATAACAAAAAGAAAGTTAATTACTAATAAGTTAGAATTAGATAACGGAGAAATAAATTTACCAGAAGTTTTTAGTAAAAAATTATTAGTTAACAGTATTCAGTTAAAAGGAAATCTTATTGATGATAAAAAGATTAATATAAATAGTCTTTCAGCAAGTATTAATAAAGATTTTTATAAAGGATCTGCTGAAATTGATTTAATAAATTTATCAGCACAAGGCAAATTAACAAAGCTTGAAAGAAAAAAGATATTCCAAGGATTCGATTTAAAATCTGAAGATATGAAATTTTTTGTTAACAAAGAAGAATTTAATATTGAAGGAAATGCAATTTTAGGAAATATAAATATTTTTTTAAAAGGTAAAAAGAATTTTGTAAATAAGAAAGAGTTTGTTAGTAAATATAATCTTTCTGGTGAAATTGATGAAAAAGGAATTGAAGAATCATTTAATTTAAAAGTAGATCCATATTTAAAGGGAAAAGTAAAATTTGAGGCTGATTATTTTATTCAAGAAGATAATAAACAAAAAATAGTTACAAAAAATGATTTAAAAAATACAGAATTAGATTTTCAAATCATAGATTTAACAAAAGATAAAGACATAGATGCAAAAGCAAATATAAGTTATTTATTTTTTGATAATAAACTTAGTGAAATTAGAGTTGATGAATACAAGGAAGGTAATAACGAATTAAACGGCGCTATAGTTTTTTCAAAAGAATTTAAATTTTTTAAAAATTTAGATTTAAATCTTTTAAAAGATGATAAAAAATTAAGTGTAAAAATAATAAAAGGAAAAAAAGATAGTAAATTAATTTTAAATGCAGATTCTTTTGATTTTTCTAAAGTGTCAAACAATTATTTATCCAACGATAATAATAAAAAAAGTTTTTTTACTGATTTGCAGCCTTTAACTATTGATCTTAAAGCAAAAGAAGTTCTTCTTTCTGAAAAAAGTATTTTTGATGTTGAAGCTTTAATTAATTATAACAATAAATCTTTAAACAAAGTAGATTTGAAAGCAAAATTTGATAATAATAAAATTTTTAATGTCGGTTTTGTAAGGAAAAATAATGTTAATCAATTAAATTTAGATGGAGATTATTTTGATTTTTCAGAAACATTAAAGGAAACATTTCTTGAAAAAAATAAAGAAGATAGCTTTTTAAAAAAATTTCAACCATTAAAAATAAACTTGAAAGCAAAGGAAATTTTAGTTGGTGAAGAAAAATATATATATGATGTTAATGGTGAATTGAAATACGAAAAAGAATTATTTAAAGAAGTTAGTTTAAATGCCAAATTAAATGATCAAAAAAATTTTGATTTAAATATTAAGCCAAAAAAAGATTCAAGAGAACTTGTTATAAATTCGAATGATGCCGGATTATTTTTAAAAACTTTTGATATTAATAAAAGCGGTAACGAAGGTGAGTTAGTACTCCATGGCAATTATGATGATTCAAAAGAAACACATCCGTTAAATGCTAGTGTAACTATTCGAGATATGAGATTAGTAAAAGCACCTACTTTAGCAAAAATATTAAATTTAGCTTCAATAGGAATAGTTTCAACTTTATCTGGAGAAGGAATTTTAATAAATAAACTAAAATCAGAATTTATTCTCGATGATGGAATATTAAATTTGAAAAAATATGAAGCTTATGGTCCGGATGTAGGGTTTTCAAACCAAGGTTTTATTTATTTAAGGAAAGATGAAATAGATTTAGAAGGTGCAATTATACCTATGTTAACCTTAAATAAAATTTTTGGATCAATACCAGTGTTAGGAAAAATATTAACTAATGAACGAAAAGGAATTTGGTCTTTCATATATACAATTAAAGGAAATTTAGAAGAACCAGATGTTAAAGTAGATCCAATTAAAACAATTACACCTGGGTTTATTCAAAAATTTTTTAGTGTTTTTAAAAAAGATGAAGAAGATAAAGAAAATAAAGAAAATTAGTTGATTTTTATTGTGAAATGATTTTTTTTTCCTATTGATACTTCAATTTTTTTATTTTTTATATCTTTTTCAGTGAATTTTTCTAACTCATTAGTTATTATTTTCTGATTTAATTTTACTGCTCCTCCTCTTATCAATCTTCTTGCTTCACTGTTACTCTTAATTATTTTTTTATTAATACTAATAATTTTAAAAATTTCCATTCCTTTAGCAAAATTATTTTTTTTAATAGTAAAACTATCAGTTATATTTTTACCATGACATAGATTAGTAGCCTCATCTGCAAGAATTTTTTTGTTATTATTTATATCTGAACTTGAATTATTTTTTAATTTATTGATATTTTCTATTTCTAATTCAGTAAATAGTTTTAGAAATTTAATAACATCTTTATCATCCACATTTCTCCAAAATTGCCAGTAACCATTTGATGATAATAATTTATCACTTAACCACACTGCGCCTTTATTAGTCTTGCCCATTTTTTCACCTGATGATGTAGTAATCAGCGGTGTTGTTAAACCAAAAACTTCTTGTTTATTTATTCTTCTTACTAAATCTACTCCTGCAATTATATTACCCCATTGGTCAGATCCTCCAATTTGGACTAAGCAATTTTCCCTATTATTTAATTCTAGAAAATCATAGGCTTGAATTATCATGTAATTAAATTCTAAAAAAGATAACGGTTGTTCTCTTTTTAGCCTTTCACTCACACTATCCATAGTTAACATTTTATTAACTGAAACATTTTTTCCATATGTTCTCAAAAAATTAATATAATTTATATTTTCTAGCCAAATTGCGTTGTCTAAAAATTTTACTTTTTTAACTTCCTGATTTTTTATTGTAAATTTTTCAATATCTTTTTTTATATTTATAGAATTTTTTGTTATTTCATTATTATCCAGCAATTGTCTAGATTTATCTTTTCCTGAAGGATCTCCAATTTTTGATGTTCCACCACCAAGTAAAACAATAGGTTGATGTCCAGTTTTTTGAATAATTCTTATAAACATTAATTGAATTAGACTTCCAATATGTAAACTTTCTGCCGTACAATCAAAGCCAACATATATAACTAGTTTTTTTTTGCACGCTAATTTATCTAGTTCTTCTATATTTGTACATTGATGTATATAGCCTCGTGAATTAAGTTCTTTTATAAGTTTAGATTTAGGTTTAAACATTTTTTATTACTTTTTTAGTATTCTTTATTAACATTATAATACTCGATAAAATTAGATATTTATTAATTATAGTTTTAAAATTTACTAATGTTAAATTCAAAAAATTTTACAGCCTTAGGTTTAATGAGTGGAACTTCAGCAGACGGCATAGACATTGCAATGTTGAAAACTAACGGCAAAGCTAAAATAAAATTAGGGCCTTCAGGTTATTATCCTTTTACAAATTCTTTTATAAAAAAATTAAAAAAAACTTTTAAAAAAGAAATAAATATAGATAAAGTAAAAAAACAAAAAAGAATCATTCAAATTGAAAGCGAATTTACTAAACTTAATTTTTTAGCAATAAAAAAATTTCTAAAAAAGAATAAAATTCATAAAAATAATATTGATGTAATTGGTTTCCATGGACAAACAATTTCTCATAATCCTTCGAAAGGATACACGTACCAGATTGGAGATCCAAAAAAATTATCAGATTTATTGAACTTAGATGTTGTTAGTAGTTTTAGAGAAAATGATGTTAATAATGGAGGGCAAGGGGCGCCGTTGACTCCAATTTTTCATTATTATTTAACAAAAAGTATTAAAAAAAAAATATGTTTTATTAATTTAGGAGGTATTTCTAACATAACTTATTTTAATCATAGAAATAAAGATGATTTTAACAAAATTATAGCATTTGATGCTGGCCCATGTTGTTCTTTAATCGATGATTGGATTTTTAAGAATACTAATAAAAAATTTGATAAATTTGGGTTATTAGCAAGAAAAGGAAATTTAAACAAAGAAATAATTAATAATTTTTTAAGAAATTTATATTTTAAAAAGAAACCACCTAAGTCATTGGATAGAAGTTTTTTTAATTTATCTTCATTGAAAAGAATAAATGTAAAAGATGGCGCAGCAACTTTAAATTATTTTATTGTTCAAACATTATTAAAATCTTTTAGTTTTTTACCTAGTTACCCTGATTTATGTATTTTATCAGGAGGAGGAAGATTTAATAAATTTTTAGTTGATTTATTAAATAAAGAAATGAAAGCAAAAGTTATTTTAAGTGATTATTATAAATGGGATGGAGATGCAATCGAAGCTCATGCTTTTGCATACTTGGCAGTCAGAAAGTTATTAAATCTTCCTATTACTTTTCCAAAAACGACAGGAGTAAAAAAACCATTAAGCGGAGGAAGAATCTGCAGATTTTTCTAAATCGTTAATAACTTCTGATAAAAACTTTTCTGAATAATTTTTTATTTCTTTTTCTTTGTTTTTAAAATTTATATCAGAATTAATTTTTTTATAATTTATTTTTATTTTTTTTTGGGTAGCTAATTTTTTTACTAATGCTGAAACATTTTTTTCTTCAATATCTATTTGTTTACTAGGATGAATTATCAGCCCAGATGCCGGGCATGGAGACAAAAAAGAGAAATCAAAATCTTTTATCGGAGTTGCGACATTAATAAACCCTATTACTTCTGGTCTTCTCATTAATAATTGAGATCCTATCCATGCTCCAAAATCTATTCCAGCAATCCAGCAATTGTTAGTATCTTGATTTTGTTTTTGCAGCCAATCTAAAGCTGTTGCTGCATCACTTAATTCTCCTAATCCATCTTCTTCAATTTCCCCTTCGGATTTATTTATACCTCTAAAATTAATTTTTAAAGTTGAGAAATTATTACTTGAAAAACTTTCAAATAAAGAAGAAACAATATTATTATCCATTGAATTTTCTAAACAGTTCCTGGGATGTAAAACTAAGCCAATATTACTTGAATTCTCACTATGCTTATAGAATCCTTGCAATTTACCTTGAGAACCATTTATTAAAATTTCTGTCATATGCTAGATATTAGATTTATAATCAATTGTTTACTAATAGCAATTATTAAATAAATATATATTTATTAAATTTATTAATTAACTAGTAATTTTCCATAATAATAAATAAATAAGTATATTATCAAATTTTTCAGATTTATGTTTTTAAAAGAATTTAAAGAATTATTAAACACTTATAAGAAAAAGGATCCGGCAGCGAGATCTTATTTAGAAGTATTAGTTTGTTATCCAGGTCTGCATTCTCTTTTTTTTCATAAAATATCTAATTTATTATGGGGTTTTAAATTAAAACTAATAGCAAGAATAATGTCAAATATTTCCAGATTTCTTACTGGTGTTGAAATACATCCAGCTGTTAAAATTGGAAAAAATCTTTTCATAGATCATGGAATGGGTATTGTAATTGGAGAGACTACAATTATTGGAAATAATGTCAGTATATATCAGGGTGTCACCTTAGGTGGGACAAAAAGTATAAAAAAAAAGAGACATCCAAGTATTAGTGATAATGTTGTTATCGGTGCTGGCGCAAAAGTATTAGGTCCAATATTAATCGGAAAAAATTCTAAAATAGGCGCAAATTCTGTAGTGACAAAAAATGTACCGAAAAATACTACGGTTATTGGCATTCCTGCTCGTGTAATTGATGATTCAACTAGCGATGGAGCAGGGATATAGTTTCTTATGGGTAGTAAGAATATTTATTTAGATAATCACTCATCGACTCAATTAGATAAAAGAGTTTTTAATCAAATGAAACCTTTTTTTACTAATTTTTTTGGTAATCCTCACTCAGAATCGCACTCTTATGGATGGAGATCAAATAAATTTATAGATATATCAAGGGATAAAATTGCAAAAAGTATTAATGCAAACAAAGAAGAAATTTTTTTTACATCAGGCGCAACTGAATCTAATAATCTTATTTTAAAAGGTTTGGCATTTAGTCAAAAAAAAAAAAATCATATTATCACATGTGTAACAGAACATAAATGTATTCTAGAATCTTGCAAATTTTTAGAAGCTATTGGATACAAAGTAACATATCTTAAAGTTAATAAATTTGGTCAAATAAATTTAAATGATTTAAAAAAAAATATTAATAAAAATACCTTTTTAGTAACAATTATGCATGTTAATAATGAGATTGGTACCATACACCCAATAAAATCTATTGGGGATATTTGTAAAAAAAATGGAGTTTTCTTTCATACTGATGCATCTCAGTCTTTAGGCAAAATAAAATTTGATATAAATTATCTAAATATAGATTTTGCAAGTTTTTCTTCTCATAAAATTTATGGCCCCCAAGGAATAGGTGCTTTATTTATTAGAAAGAAAAATAAAGTTAAATTAACCCCTTTATTTTCAGGCGGTGGTCAAGAAAACGGTTTAAGATCAGGAACTTTGCCAACAGCTTTGTGCGTAGGGTTTGGGTATGCTATAGAATTAGCAGAAAAAGAAAGAGTTAAAAATATGAAAAAAATTAAAAATCTGAAAAAAATTTTTTTAAATTTATTACAAAAAAATAAAGTAGATTTTATTTTAAATGGCAAAGATGTGATTGAAAATAATATAAATATTACTTTTCCTAAAACAAATGGGGATTTATTATTTTCCAAACTAGATGATATTTCGATATCTTCCGGATCTGCATGCGGTTCAGGTTCTGGTGAATCTTCATATGTATTAAAAGAATTAGGAATAAATAAAAATAATGCAAAGTCGACTTTAAGAATTGGAATTGGCAAAAATAATACTAAAAATGAAATGATATATTTTGGATCAAAAATTTTAAAGATTTTAGATGATAGAAATTAATTTTTTAGACAAAAAAGGTAATATTAAAAAAATTAAAGCAAACGAAGGAGAAAGTTTGCTTGAAATATCAAAAAAAAACAATTTAGATATTGAAGGAGCTTGTGGAGGAGAAATGATATGCTCAACATGTCACGTTTATATAGTTTCAAATCATATCAATAAATTAAAAAAACAAAGCGATGAAGAAAAAGAAATATTATTGTTAAGTAATAATATAAAAAAAAATTCACGGTTAGCGTGTCAAATAAAAGTAACAGAAAGATTAAATGGCTTGATTTTTTCAATTGCTTAAAATAAATTGCTTGAAATCATATATTTTTTTCTACATTCTAACCATGAGGCGAGGTAGCTCAGTGGTTTAGAGCAGCGGAATCATAATCCGTGTGTCGGGAGTTCAAATCTCCCCCTCGCTACCATTTTTAGTAATTTTTATATGAAAAATATAAAATTAAAAAATAAAAAAGTTTTTGTTGCTGGACATGATGGTTTGGTAGGTAAATCATTATGTAAAAGATTAGAAAAAGAAAATTGTAAAATATTGACTTGTTCAAAAAGAAAAGTTGATTTAAGAGATTTTAACAAAACTAATAATTGGCTTAAATTAAATAAGCCTGATTATATTTTTATATGTGCTGCCAGAGTAGGAGGTATATTAGAAAATTCATTATACCCGGCTGATTTTATTTATGATAATTTATCTATAGCAACAAATTTAATTCATTTATCATATAAACATAAAATAAAAAAAATTTTATACTTAGGTTCAAGTTGTATTTATCCTAAATTTTCAAAACAACCTATAAAAGAAGATAGTTTGCTTACTGGATCACTGGAGCCAACTAATGAATGGTATGCAATCGCAAAAATAGCAGGTTTAAAATTGTGCAAAGCTTATTCTGTTCAACATAAATGCAATTTTATATCAGCAATGCCAACTAATTTATATGGACCTGGTGATAATTTTGATATTAATTCAGGACATGTTTTACCTGGCTTGGTACATAAAATTTTTGATGCTTTAAAATATAAAAAAAAAACAATTACTATTTGGGGAACTGGAAAACCAAAAAGGGAATTCTTATTTGTAGACGATCTTGCTGATGCTTTAGTTTTTTTAATGAAAAAATATAATAAACCTGATCATATAAATATTGGTTCTAATCAAGAGGTTACTATTAAAGACCTTGCTAAAATTATTTCTAAAGTTACAAACTTTAAAGGAAATTTTATTTTTGATAAATCTAAACCTGATGGTACGCCAAGAAAATTAATCAATTCAAAAAAAATTAACTCTATGGGATGGAGATCTAAAACCACTTTATCTAAAGGTATTGAGTTAACGTGTGAGTGGTATTTAAAAAATAAATCTAAATAATTTTATTTTTTAATCCTTAAAAAATATTTAATAATTTCTGTAAGTATTAAAAAACCGTCTTTCAAAGCATTTACTTTTTTTATTCCACCAATTCTACTTCTTTCATAACTAGGTAAACATAAATATTTCATATTTTGAATCTTTGCTTTAATTGGTATCTCAACACAAATTCTAAAATCAAAATTCTTGAGTTTTAAATTTTTAAATGATGATGTTTTTCCTAAAATATATGTATATAAAATATCTGATATTTTTAAATTAAAAAGAGAGTTTCCCGCAAAAGTGAAAAAAAAGTTCCCAATTGAAGTAGTTAAAGTATCATCGTCACTACCACCGCCGGGTTTTTGATATCTTGATGCAAATATAAAATCTTTATTTTTACATAATTTAATCATTTGATATAAATATTTTGGGTCCATTGCTCCATCAGCATTTATAATACAACAATACTTTGTTTTAACAGAGTTTATGCCTTCAATTAGAGCACTACCATAACCGTTATTTATCTGTTCTATAATTTTTATATTTTTAAAATCTTTGATTGCTTTTTTTGTTTCTAAATCCTCTTTTTCTAAAACAATAAATTTTTTACATTTATAATTTTTAATTTCTTTAAGAAAAAAAGGCAAAGATTCGACTTCTTTTTTTGTAGGAATAATTAGGGTTAAATCATGCATTTTTTTTATTCATTATAATTCTTTAAAATAATAATTAATGGATTTATATGATTAAATACTAAAGGAATATTAGCAAATTGAAATCTTGGTTCAAATTTTTTGATAATTTTATCTTTGTCATATATTTTTATCTTATTTGGTTGTCTAAGAACTAATATTTCATAATCACAATTTTTTTCTATTTTTACTTTTGTAAAATTAATTGGAGGAAAATCAAAAGGCACGAATTCTTTTTTACAAATTGATTTTTTTTTATTAATTATTTCAGAATTTATCCAATTTGCTGATTTTAATCTAGTTGAATACTTTATATTGTTTTCATCATAATAAGACATTTTCATTGGAATTGATTGAAAAATTGTAGCAATAAGAATAAGAGCTAAATATTTTTTGTTTTTTATTTTATAAGATAAATATATTAATGAGATTGTTAAAATATAAGGTATGTATCTAAATTGTATATGCCATGTTTCAAAACTTGAGATAATTGCTCCAAATAAAATTAATAAAAAAATACTTATTTTTATTTTTTTTTCGTAATTTTTCTTTGTTTTTTTTAATAAAAAATAAAATAATGTTAATGATAGTAAAATTCCAAAACCTTGAATAAATGAGTTATTAAAAAATAAAAAAGTATTTTTCAAATTTAAATTTTTAAATATCCAGTTGTATTCTCCTTGCGATTCATTAATAAAGTTCGTGAAATTTACTAATATGTAAGGATTTGTTATGAAAAAAACACAAGTACATATTGTGATTGAATAAATTAAAAAATTTATTTTAATATTTTTTTTTAAATTTATAAAAATTACTAGAAATGTAAGAATTATAGCTGGAGTGTATAAAACGCTAGAGCCAATAGCTAATCCAGAGAAAATTATTCCAAGTATTAAATAATTTTCTTTTTTTTTGATTAAAAAATATTTCAAACTATAAAAAATAAATAAATTAAACCAAAATAACGCATACCAATTAGGTTTAATAATTTGAGAATACATTATTGATGAAGGAACAAATAAATATATTGATGTAAAAATTATTGCGCTATTATTTTTAATAATTAATTTCAAACATTTATAAAAAACAAATGCTGATAACGTAAAAAATAGTAAAACAAAGAAACGACCATAAAAATATATTTTATCTATTAAATTATCGTTACTTATAATTGAACTAAAATTTATTTTTTCTATTAATCCTATTTTATCTAAACAATAATAGTAAAAACCTAAAGGGTATATAAAAGCTCCACCATATTTATATATTTGAGGATCAAATCTTTTATTATTTATATCAATTTTAGATAACGCCATTATGGGCATCATTTCATCAGCATTTACGCTGTATAATTTATATCTATATTCCCAGGATTTAGAATCTGTTTCTATATTTTCTTTAGTATTTATACTTTCTTTCTCGGTAAAAGCTTTTATATCTAACTTGCTTAATGAAATGTTTTTAAGATAATTTATATCATTTATTTTAAAACCATAATCAATACTTGATAATTGAAAAAAGAAGTAAAATATTAATAAAAAAAGTATAGAATGTCTTTTTTTCATAAAGGTATGTTACAAAATAAATTTAAAAAAATAAAACCTTCATCTATCGGCGTTTATGTAGGTTTAGATTTTGTGGGAGATGGATTAATTAAGTTACCTTTTATAAGATCTTTAAGGCAAGTTTTCCCAAAAGCTAAAATTACTTGGATAGCAGGTACTCATAAAAGTGAATTTAAACGTACTTTAGCACCTTTAGTTAAAGGGCTATTAGATGAAGTAATAGAAGAAGCCGATATAGGGTTTATAGGAGTAAGTGAAGCAAAATTCAGTCAAAGATTAAAAGATTTAAATAATTTGCGTAATCCTCCTTTTAATGGCAGAAAATTTGATTTATTAATAGATACCCAAACACATTTGTTAACAACTTTAATGGTAAAAACGATTAAACATAATTTATTTTTATCGGGATGTGCTAAATTTTATTTTTCAGATTTAAAACCTGCGCCTTATTTTAAAAGAGAATTAAATTTATCACAAAGATTAGTCCAATTAGTGGAAATAGCTTTAGGAAGAAAAATTAATTTACCTCCACCGCCCTTACCATTAGAAAAAAAATATAGAGAATTAGCAAAAAGAGCATTACCAGATAATAAAAATTATATAGGATTTGCTCCAGGAGCTGGAGACACTAGGAAATGTTGGAATTTAAATAATTTTATAGAAGTTGCGAAATATTTTTCAGATCATAATAAAATACCTGTATTTTTTTTAGGACCAAAGGAAGAAAATTGGTTAAAAATAATTAAAAAAAAAGTTCCTAATTCATTATTTCCTGAGTGGGGTAAATTTAAAAAAAATAATATTAAAGGTCCAGCTCTTGTTATTGCGTTAGCAGAAAGAATTAAATGTGCATTGGCTAATGATAGTGGAACTGCACATATGATTGATGCTGGAGGTGCACCTATAGTAAAAGTTTTTGGTAAAAGTCTTCCAGGAAAATATACTGGTTTGACCCCGGGATCATTAAACATTGATTCAAGAGCATTTGGTTCGACAGATATTAATGAAATTACTTCAAATTATGTTATAGAAAAAATAAAAAGTTATTTTTAATGAAAAAAGAAAATATATTAGCACCTATTTCAAGTGGAGAATTAATTGATAAAATTTCTATACTAAAAATAAAGAAAAAAAAAATCAGTAGTAAAGCTAAGTTAAATAATATTAATAAAGAATTGTTTTATCTAAATAAAATTTATCTAAAGTTTTTAGTCAAAACTAAAAAGCTATTGTTTTATGAAAGAGAATTACTAAAAATTAATAAAATTCTTTGGGATATAGAAGATAAAATTAGACTTCTTGAATCAAAAAAAGATTTTAATAATAAATTTATAGATCTAGCAAGGTCTGTATATATAAATAATGATAAAAGATCTGAAATAAAAAAAAAAATTAATAAATTAACTGGATCTAATTTAGTAGAAGAAAAATCTTATAAAAAATATTAATTAATTTTTTAAAACATCTATTCCCACAAGAGAATAATCTTCTAGCCAACTTAAAAAAGCTCCGCCGCCCGTCGATAGATAGGAAAAATTATTAAATTTTTTATTTTTTTTCAAAGCTGATATTGTGTCTCCTCCGCCAGCTACACTAATAATTTTTTTTTTAGAATTAATATAACTAGCTAATTTATTTGTTCCTTTATCAAAAGGCTTTTTCTCAAAAAAACCTAATGGGCCACTCCAAATTATTGTTTTAGAAATATCAACAATATTAAATATTAATTGCATTGTATTTTTTCCTAAATCAAAAATTTGATGGTTATTTTTAAGATTTAATATATTTATATTATTTTTGTTAGATATTGTTACATCTATTGGATAAATTATTTTACAATTATTTTTTTTTGCATTTTTTTCAATTTTAGCTACATTTTTTAATTGTGTTTCTTCATAAATAGAGTTCCCGATATTAATTTTGTTTGATTTTAAAAATGTATTTGCTACTCCGCCACCAATAATTAAATAGTTACATTTTTTTATCAAATTATTAATTAGATTTATTTTATTTCCCATTTTTGCTCCTCCAATAACTGCTGTTATAGGTTTTTTTGGTTTTTTTAATAATTTATTTAAATTAAAAATTTCTTTTTCCATATTTTTACCAATTCCTGAAGGAAGTAATTTTGCAATTTTATCGATTGAAGCATGTTTTCTATGACTTGCACTAAAAGCATCATTAATATAAACATCACAATTTTTAGCTAATTTTTTTGCAAATTTTACATCATTTTTTTTTTCACCATGATGAAATCGTAAATTTTCTAATAAAATTATTTGACCAAATTTATACTTTTCTATAGTTTCTTTTACTTTTGGGCCTATGCAATCATTACAGAATATGACTTTTTTTTGTGCGTGTTTTGATAAAGATTTTTTGACTTTTATTAAAGAAAAATTTTTATCTATTTTTCCATTAGGTCTACCGAAATGACTAATAACAATAGGCATGCCCTTTCTTTTAATAATCTCATTTAATGTTGGAATAGAAGCTTTAATTCTTGTGTCATCTAATACTTTTTTATTTTCAAAAGGAATGTTTAAATCTAATCTAACTAAAACTTTTTTATCTGTTAAATTAAAATTATTAATTTTTTTAATTTTTTGCATTATGTACTTATATATTAAAATTATATTTGAAAATTAAACCCTATGAAAAATTTTTTTTATTTATTTTTATTTTATTTTTTTTCATTAAATATTTTGCTTGCTAATCAAATTGTTATAGAAGAAGAACAATGGCCTTGTCAATTACATCACTTAGAGGCCCCTAAGCAGTCGGATTATTGGCCAGGAAAAAAAATTATTTTAGATAATAAATGGAAAGATGATAAAGAAGTTAATGAATTAGTATATTTTATTACGAATCATGCAAATACGATAACTCAAGGTAAAAAAGCAATCGATGACTTTTCAAAAAAAATAACTAATGAAAAAATGAAACAAGAAAAATTTGATTTAGTTTTTTCTGGTGTTTTTCAAGAGATGTCAATTTATTTAAGTATTGCTAAGCACGGAGTTTTTCAATTTATAACAAGAATAGAACTTTTAGAAAATGAACTCGTAAAACAGAATTTAAAAAATAAAAAATTAGAAAGAAAAAATATTGGAAGAAGTAAAAAAGGCTGGATACTTGAAATTGCCGATGATGCTGAAGAAGAGGCTGAATTTCAATGCAATAGAATGGATTTTCTTGAAAGAAAAGCAAGAACTCTTACCAAGCAACTTATTAATAATTAGTAAATTAGATTATTATTTAGATTCTGTAATTAATTTTAATTTTTAATATAAAATATGTTGACAAAATTAACTAAAAATTTAATTGGTTATGTAAATTTGCTTTTTAGTAACTTTTTAGTCTACTAGAGTTTTAATTTATGGACCTAGTTAGTCACAATGGGTGAGTGCTTATGAGGATACTTTTTTTCGGATTTGCTTATACATTGATTTTATTTTTTACACTAAATCTATTTTCAGGTAAAGCAATGACAGGTAATATCGAAGATGGAAAGATTCGATATGCTAAAAATTGTGTAAATTGTCACGGCCCAGCAGGTATGGGGCTAGCTAGTTATCCAAAAATTTCAGGTCTAGACATTGCTTATATTATAAAAAGACTTGAAACTTATCGAGCAGGTATTGAGATTGGTCCTAATTCAGCCTTAATGATAATGATGGCTCAACCTCTATCTGATACTGAAATTGCAAATTTAGCCGCGTACTTAAACGCGCAAAATACTAAATAATATTAACTTAAAGGAGGATTTTAAATGATTAAAAAATCTAAACTTATATCAGCAGCTCTAGTAGGAGCAGCTTTATTGGCTTCTCCAGTTCATGCTGATACAATGGGCACCCCAAAAATAAGTGCAATGTCCGTACATAGTGGACTTGAAAACCCTTGGGATTTAGCCTTCACTAAAGCCGGCGATATGTTTTACACTGAAAAATGTAAAGGTCTTTCAGTTAAAACTAAATCAGGTTCTGTAATCGCTTTGTATGGAATGAAAGGTTCTTCAGGTTATAATAGCACCGGAAGTGATCTTTTTTGTTCTGGGCAAGCTGGTATGATGGGAGTTACTTTAGACCCTAAATTTAAAAATAATCGTAGGATCTATGTTGCATCAACTTCCAATAAATATCATGGTTCTGGTTGCAAGGACAACTTCGATAAATGTGATGGTGGTATTATCATGAGATTTACTGTTAGTAAAGACATGAAGAGTGTTTCTGATCGTACCGATATTGTAAAAGATATACAATATAAACCATTTAAGTCTGACCATCCATTTGGAGGACCTGGCGCTCATAACGGTAACAGATTGCGTTTTGGACCTGAGGGTTATCTTTGGGCAACAACAGGAGATCGTCACAAAGGAGAT
>Ga0310344_10001014_pt1 | contig 21678 bp, 15 predicted proteins | sample HC15DNA20200_MG_FD_203801 | JGI IMG/M metagenome (GOLD analysis project Ga0310344, IMG submission 203801) | Marine microbial communities from station ALOHA, North Pacific Subtropical Gyre - HC15-DNA-20-200_MG | ecosystem: Environmental > Aquatic > Marine > Oceanic | place: Pacific Ocean: North... | reverse complement strand
GCGTCAAAAACTCGCGGCGATACGTGCGGCAAATGCCAACGCCACTCATATTCTCTAAATCCTTGCTCAAAATTACCCATAGTTAACCAGGTAAGAGAAAGATCCCAGTGCGCTTCAGCATAATTTGGATTAATTGCGATTGCCTTTTTACAACTGAGAATTGCTTCATCCAATCTACCTAATCGGCTTAAAGCAATTGCGAGGTCATTATGCGTAACTGCATCATTCACCTCAATTTCCAAGCTTTTTTTAAAACTTTGTACAGCTTCTTCGAATCGTCCTAAACCTTGCAATGCCCTCGCAAGATTAGCGTGTGCATCTACATGCGTAGGGTTCAGGGAAATAGATTTATTAAAACTTTTCAATGCTGTGTCCAAGCGACCTAACCTTGCTAACAGACTCCCCAATTTATTATGGCTTTCAGGGTCTTGCCCCTTGTATTTGACTAGTTTTATAAAGCAGTCCAATGCTTCTTCATCTTTTCCCAAAGTTTCATATGCAATTCCCAGATTGCTGTATGCCTCCGCATAATCCGGTTTTATTTCTAAAGCACGACGATAATGCAAAACTGCCAAATCGAGATGCCCTTCATCCGCATAACATGCTCCCAATACGTTCGGGAACACGGACGCGTCTGGAAAAATCTTAGAAAGATCTGTAGCTGACTCACGCGCCTCTTCTAACTGCCCGCTTGAATACAGCTTAATTAATCTCTGCACCTCTACTTCAAATGACCCTGCCTGTTTCTTCATACTTCTACAATGATCCCCAGAATAATCCTGTATGCGTTAAGATAACGCACTTAAAAAAAGGAACAAACACGAATACTATATTTTGAGCAAATGCAGTTACTTGAGGACATTAATAATTATTTTTTGTTTGGTAAATGATCATTCTAATGATTTCATGTGTAACGATATAGGCAGCGTAAGAAGCGGTAATACTTCTACCGTAGAATGAAAATTTATTAGTTTTCGTGTATTGCGCCAATATTAGACTAATGGAGTATTGATTATGAAACGAGTAGCGGTAATTGGCGCAGGGCCGTCTGGCCTTTCACAACTGAGAGCATTCCAGTCTGCTCGAAAGCAAGGCGCTAGTACTCCGGAGTTAGTATGTTTCGAAAAACAGAGTACCTGGGGAGGGCTCTGGAATTATACCTGGAGAACAGGAACTGATCAGAATGGCGAACCAATTCACAGCAGCATGTATAGGTACCTCTGGTCAAACGGTCCAAAAGAGTGTTTAGAGTTTGGCGATTATAGCTTCGAGAAACATTTTGGAAAACCCATACCCTCATTTCCGCCTAGAGAAATATTAAAATCATATATTTTAGGTAGGGCAGAAGATTCAGAAATCTTAAGTATGATTAAATTCAATCACGTTGTGCGCAACGTCTCCTTCCATGACAGTGAGGGTAACTTTTTAATTCGGGTTACAAATACCGAAAATCAAACTGACCTGATGGAAACCTTTGACGCCGTTATTGTTGCAAGCGGACATTTCTCAGTACCTAACATTCCATATCTCAACGGAATTGAAAAATTTTCAGGTCGCGTAATACATGCCCACGATTTTAGGGACGCCGCTGAATTTAAGGGACAACGATTATTAATTATCGGAGCCAGTTATTCCGCTGAAGATATCGCCTTACAGAGCTTTAAATACGGAGCGAAAGCAGTTACATGTTCCTATCGATCGACACCTATGAACTTTAATTGGCCGGAGGGAATAGAAGAACTACCGAGTGTAGAAAGATTTAAGGATTCTAAAGCGCATTTTATTGATGGGAGTATTAGAGAAATCGATGCAGTAATTATGTGCACTGGTTATCTTCATCATTTTCCATTCATAGAGCAAAGTCTTAGGCTTTTGACGAATAACCGGCTTTATCCGGATCAACTATACAAGGGAATATTTTGGTTGGATAACCCGAGACTAATGTATCTGGGCATGCAAGACCAATATTACACCTTCAATATGTTTGATGCACAAGCATGGTATGCGAGAGATATCCTCTTAGATCGGATAACAGTCCCTTCAAGAGATGTTATGGAAGAAGACATAGCTCTTTGGCAACGGGAAGAAAAACTCCTAAAAAACCCAATCGAAGAAATAATTTTTCAGACAAATTATTGCAAAAATTTAATAGAATTAACCGACTACAAAATAGATTTTGAATTAATATCCAAACAATTCATACAATGGGAATCAGACAAAGAAGAAAATATTGTAACGTACCGAGATCGTTCTTTTATCTCTCCTATAACCCACTCTCAAGCCCCAATACACCACACTCCATGGTGGGAAGAGATGGATGATTCTTACGACACTTTTGTAAAAAATCTATGACACACATTAAGTCGCTGCATTGTCCAATAAAACTAATAATAAGGGAGCCATCCCGAATTTCGAAAACTCAACAATAACGCGATTAAATAATTTAAAAAAACTCGTAATCTACGTGATCCCATCGATCACAAGGGAGGGAAAAAATAAATTGTAACGCTTGGTCTCCTATACATCTGACCGAGTGGGACGCTTTCGACGGTATGTAGATTGAGGAACCAGTAGTAATTTCACTATCTTTTCCTTCAATGGACATTATTCCCTTTCCGTCTGTTACAAAATACGTTTCCGGTTCTACATGAGTGTGTCGAAGAAGTGCTGTGCCAGGAGGTACTTCAGCTATACCTAATACTAAGCCCTCGGTGGGGGTTCGATTTCCTGAAACTAGTAATTTCCATCGTATGGGGCATTTGGACTTGAGTTCGGGGTCAGCCCAGCTCTCCCATTCTACGTTTGATTCCTGTTCTATGTATGGCTCCACCATTCTCTCTAGTCCCGTGGTTGCTTACTCTTCTCCAAGATATTCGGATAACACTACGTATCCAAACCACCAAAACGCGGTCTTGACAAAAAAAAAATTAATAAAGCGCCCTTCTGATTGATTGAGCTGCAAAACTTAGCGCTTCTTCAGCCTCAGAAATTGCACTTCCAAGTGACCAGAAGGCATGAATTTGCCCTGCATAATTCTTGTGTATGACATCTACCCCAGCTTTTTTTAATGCCATCGCATAGTTTTTCCCCTCTTCATAAAGCGGATCATACCCGGCTGTTATAATAAGTGTCGAAGGCAAATTATTAAACTCCCTAGCCAGCAAAGGTGATGCCCGAGGATCTTCCCTATCATTTTTAGTTGCAAAGTAGCAGTTGCAAAACCACTCCATCATTTCCTTGGTCAACAGATAACCACCGTCCCCAAATTTTTCGTATGAAGCATTTGAAAAACTACTCCAGTCAGTAACTGGGTAAACTAAAACTTGAAAACCAATCTCTATTTCTGGATCTGACGCCAACAATTGAGTCGCCCCCGCCACGAGACCGCCACCAGCAGAGTCACCAACTAGCGCAAAGCGATCATGGTCAGCACCCATACATTCTGCATTTTCATATGCCCATTTAATTGCAGCTATGCTGTCTTCTAAAGCAATAGGGAAAGTAAATTCAGGCGCCAGTCTATAGTCTACGGATACAACTACTGCAGGAGTAAGGGCGCATAGGTTTTGACAAACTGCATTATACGCATCCAGACTTCCAAGCACCATGCCTCCTCCATGCAAATGAACAATCAATGGCAATGAATCTGAGTTAACATTGTGATCCTTCACTTTTGGAGAATATACACGTACATTAATTTGCTTATCTCCGGTCTCAATAATTGTGTCGGACTCGCTTTCAATTTGTGGTGCTGGCGTGGCTAAATCAGAAGATATTTTATTGAAAAATGCCCTTGCTTCCTCTATCGTCACCTCCCAGTACTGAGGGCCATCTGATTCATTAATTTCTTTAAGCAAAGCCTCGGTGTCTGCGTTTAACGTCATTTTTACCAACCGCGTGCTTGACTAATGAGCTGCACATTTGCCAATCCATCTTCTGGAGCAAGTGGATACGAGGCTCCACTCGTAATGCTGCGCCCGAATGCTTCAACCTGATACTTATACGTTTTTGTTGAACGTAATTTGATAGTTCGTTCCTTAACCTTTCTGGTTATGCCATGACCGCCAGTTGTTTTTCCAACATCTTGGAATCCCATAGTTAAGGATCCTTCCTCGCCTAGGAGGCCGCCATCTATAATAATATAACCGGCATCGGCATAAAACTCCAAACGTGCTCTGCCTGGCATCAATCCCGTCGAGGCGGCAATTGTTCCTACTGCACCATTCTTAAAGGTAATCATTGCTACGGCATGATCAGGCGTTCGGTATCCCCAACTAGGATTAGAATTATGAGAAGCAATGACCTTTTTTGCATCACCTAAAAACCACCTCAATTGATCTATTAAATGGGTACCACAATCACCGTAAGCCCAACCACCAACTTGTTTATCATAAGAATGCCAACCACCCAGTTTACCACGACCACGATAACCGACATCCTCAGGATATGGATAATACAGCTGGCAACGACCGTGTACTGGTGTTCCAAATCGACCCAATTTCCATTCTTTTTGTATTTCCTGAAGTTTCGGATGATGGCGTGTATTGTATGCCACTTGTAATTTGCGATGTGCTTTCTTGGAAGCCTTTATCATTGCACGACATTCACTTGGCGTAACAGCCATCGGTTTTTCACACAAAACATGCTTTCCCGCATTCAATGCAGCAATAGCCATATCCTTATGCATATAATTAGGAGCAGCAATCCATACTGCTTTTATAGATTTATCCCCAACAAAATCTGAGAGATTACTATAACCCTTACGAATTCGGTGCCTAGTACAAAATTCATCCGCTTCTGCCATAGTTGGCGCTAAAACTGCTTGGAGCTCGGCACCCCTGGCTTCCTTTATAGCCGGTGCAAAAGTATGCTCTGCAAATCCTGATGAACCGATCAAGCCCCAGCCAATGTGTTTTTCTTTGGAATTTACCTGTTTTTTTGACACTCGTTTGTTCCTTCCCACAAAATCTCATGATATCAGAACTCAATTTGTTGAAATAAATATCTACAAGTCAATCCTCAGAATAAATAAATGCTAGAAAACCGTGTAGCATATTGAGAAAGAAAAGAAAATCTTAGCTCCATATGATAGATAATCGCTATAAATACATTTACTTTTAAAGCTTATAGATTTGGAATATTGAGTTAAAGGATTTACAGTGCCCAAAGCTCAGAATATGTTCTTTTCTGCTGAAAAGGCATTATATAATGAGGACGCTTCATGACTTCTGGTATCACGCATGCCTATGGCACTCTTGTGCTTGGCAACCCAAAATTAATACTAATTTTGCTATTCGCAATTTTAGTTTTTTTTGGCTATCACACACAAGATTTTCGTCTAGATGCTTCAGCAGACTCCCTATTGCTAGAGGATGATCATGATCTCAAAATTTTTAGACAGATTCACGAACGTTATCCCAGTGCAGATTTATTAATCGTAACCTATACGCCAAACAAGGATCTATTTTCTGACGACACTTTAAATTCACTAAGCAAGCTTCGTGAAGAGCTTAAACAGGTAGATAGCGTAGAGTCGGTATTCACCATTCTCGACGCACCATTATTGAAAAGTTCGGACAAACCTTTTACTGAAGTAATAAATGATATACCAACTCTGGAAGATTCCAGCATAGACCGTGAACAGGCAAAAAATGAACTTTTAAATAGTGCAATTTTTCGTGAGCTTTTAATTAGCAAAGATGCTGGAACCACGGCACTCCTTCTCAGCCTGACTGAAGACCCGCAATTAAATATACTCAGTCGGTCAAGAAATGTTTTGCGTTCCAAAAGATCCGAGTCAGGCCTGTCTACCGAAGAAGCAAAATCATTAAAACAAGTAGAGATGGATTACATTAATTCTCGGGATACTCTGAACGAGCAACGGCATCTAGATATTGCTGTCATTAGGAATATCATACAAAATTATGATGACGGAGGAAAATTATACCTCGGTGGAGTGCCGATGATCACCGATGACATGGTGACATTTGTCCGCAATGACCTTATCATTTTCGGCGGTGGTGTTTTAGCATTCCTTATAGTCGTCCTAACCATAATCTTCAGAGAATTACGCTGGATATCTCTTCCATTACTAAGTTGCTTTTATTCTGGATTAATTATGGTGGGTTTATTAGGGCTAAGCGGCTGGAATGTCACGGTTATTTCTTCAAATTTCCTTGCCCTCATGCTTATAATTACCATCTCAATGAATATTCATTTGATTGTCCGTTATAGGCAACTTCACAGAGATAATCCAAATTATGATCAATTCACATTAGTCAAATCCACAACCCATAAAATGGTTAAGCCGTGTCTTTACACCGCCCTAACGACTATAATCGGGTTCGGCTCCCTCGTAGTTAGTGACATAAAACCCGTGATTGATTTTGGATGGATGATGAGCGCTGGGCTTGCTGTCACATTTGTTACATCATTTCTACTATTCCCCACAATTCTTATCGTTCTAGGAAAACCAAAATCTAGACCCGTAATTCAAAGCGATAAATTTCTTCTGCCTGTATGGCTGGCTCGTATGACTGAGATACATGGTAATAAAATTCTGGTACTGGCTTGTATTTTGACAGTGTTAGGCGCACTAGGAATTGCCCAATTACGCGTTGAAAATAGTTTTATTAACTACTTTAGCAAAGATACTGAAATACACCAGGGGCTCAAACTTATTGATGACAAACTTGGTGGCACGACCCCACTTGAAGTTATTGTAAATTTTGGTGAAAACAGCAATACAATCCTGACTCCAGAAGATCTTGAAGGTTTGACTGAATATGAAATTCAATTAGAACGGGAATTTGCTGAAACCCTCGCTAAATCTCCAGAATACTGGTTTACAGTTGATAAGGTCCAACAAATTAAAAAAGTGCATGACTATCTTGATGAAAGACCAGAAATCGGAAAGGTATTATCACTTGCTTCACCCATAAGAGTCGCTGAGGACCTGGTGGGCGAGGAACTTGATTCTATGCTCCTATCGGTACTTTATAGCAAGCTCCCTGCGGACATTAAAAAGGCTCTTATTGACCCTTATATCTCTATTGAAGCCAATGAAGCCAGAGTGTTTGCCAGAGTACTGGACTCAAAACCAGATTTGAGACGCAAGGAATTGTTACAGACCGTAAAGCATGACTTAGGAGATAAACTACATTTTGAAGAACAAGATGTAACCGTAAGCGGCCTGCTGGTTTTATATAACAATATGCTGCAGAGCCTGTTTAAATCTCAAATTAATACCGTGGGCGTTGTGATGCTAGGAATAGGAATCATGTTCCTAATATTATTTCGCTCCCTCAAATTAGCTATAATAGGAATTCTACCAAACTTACTCGGGGCGGGTGTAGTATTAGGAGTAATGGGCTGGGCAGGCATTCCTATGGATATGATGACTATCACTATCGCTGCTATTACCATTGGTATTGCAGTTGATAACGGAATTCACTATATCTATCGTTTTAAAGAAGAGTATGCAGTTTCAAAAAATTATTTAGAAACCATGCGAATTTGCCATTCCAACATTGGTAGAGCCGTTTTTTATACTACGATCACCATCGTTATCGGCTTTGCTATTTTAGTGTTTTCTAATTTTAATCCGACAATTTATTTCGGTGTGTTAATTGCAGCAGCAATGCTAATTGCCCTTCTTGCCGCTCTCACGGTGTTACCAAAACTAATTTTACTTTGGAAACCATTTGACTAAATGTAACATGAAACATTAACAACTTTTTATGGCGTGTTATTATTACATGCCTTATTGCCATGCCACCAATTAAAAGTGTTGCCCTTCCAAAGTGTCGCCACGTCTATTATCCCACAGATTAGGCTAAACCAATTTTTTAACTGGAAAGCTTAGATTGCTCGTACCATTAATTTCCGCTATGGGAAGACAACCGCCTCGAAGATTTACTTCTAGCGCTGGCAGCATGAGACCTGGCTTAGACAATAAGCGATCTTTGTCTTCTCTCATTGAGACGAATTCACCTTCACTTATACTACCACCCACATGAACATTTAGGGCTCGCTGCTCAGATATACTTGATTCCCAAATTGGATAATCACGACCGTCCGGACAATAGTCATGGCCAACTAAAACCCTATAATTTTCGGGCAGTTCTAAAATTTTTTGAATAGACCTGTATAACTCTTGGGCATTCCCCCCACGAAAATCGGTTCGAGCGGTTCCATAATCAGGCATAAATAAAGTGTCGCCAACAAACGCATAATTATTAATTATATACGTCACACACGCGGGAGTATGCCCTGGCGTATGCAAAACTGTAAAAGTTTGTGAGCCGAGCTCAAACTGACTTCCATCCTCGAACAATAAATCAAAGTAATTATTTTCTCCGCTAAGTTTTTCTAACTTAAACAGGTCAGAAAAGGACTCTTGAACCTCAGAAATTCTTGAGCTTATACCAGATTTTGCGCCAGTGTTCGTTCGAATGTAATCTGCAGCAGACAAATGATCCGCATGGATATGCGTCTCGAGAGACCAGACAAGATCTAGTTTTTGCAAACGTAATTCTTCAAGAATAATGTCTGCTGAACGTGTCTCTAATTTAGCTGTTTGGAGGTCAAAATCTAAAATCGGGTCAATTACAGCCGCTGCAGACGTTTTAGAATCAACGACCAAATAACTCACGGTACATGTTAGAGCATCGAAGTAGCCTTTAATATCTATCATGAATTTAGTTTCCGTGGTGCAAATATGTATCTATACAAGTCAAACTAAGGAGAAGAATACCATGTCGGAAACCATCTAAATAATAAAATTTTATGGATAACTGATTAACTACTAAGTCGCTAAAACAAAGATAGTGTCATAAGCGATAAAAATGGCAATAATACATATTGTCACAGCAAATAGTACAATAGTTAGTCGATCATGCTTGGAGAGAAATTTAGATGTGAAAAGTCCGATTAGTCCACCTATGGTGCCACCTGCCATAAGGTAAAGAATTAGGTATAGATCGAGTAGGCCGGATATCGCATAGTTTGTAGATGTTGTCGCTCCAAACAAAGCAATCGATAATAAAGACGAAGCTATTGCACTACCCACGCCGATCCTAGCAGCTAACATCAATGCCGGTACGACTAGAAACCCACCGCCAATACCAAAAAATCCAGCTGCTGTGCCCACAAAGAACCCGGTGGGAAATAGTTTCAAGATTACCGAACGCTTAAGAGCAGACTTTCCAGCATTTGTTTCGCCCCATGATTTTTTAAACATAGATAGACCAGTAACAAGCATTACGGCCGCAAAACCCAGTAATAACCAGTTATCGTTAGTTGTTTTCCCCACTGTCGAACCGAGGATAGCCCCAACTAAACCACCTGAAGAAAACAATATTGCACATGGCCAGTTAACTTGGCCTCTACGCCAATGCCCAAACAATCCAAGTAATGCTATTATTGCCACTGCGGCGGCTGATGTCCCTACTGCAGTATGGATATCCTCAACACCTACTAAAAATATTAAAAGGGGCGTACAAAGAATTGAACCACCCGCTCCGAAGCTACCCAGAAAGAAGCCTACCATTGCCCCGCTAATCAATGTCAGGACAATAATATTTAAAGTAAAATCCATACTGTTACCTAAATCCCATATTCGCCAATTACAAAGTTGTATCAGCGCATATATGAACCTCCAGTAACGTCGAAAGTTATACCGTTAGCATGGGGGGAACGCCCAGATGACAGGAAAGTTATCACTTCGGCAACGTCTTCAGGAGGAGTTATTTCACCGAATGGATTCTCTTGCTTACCTGCCTCCAAGACCTCAGGCGAAGCACCCTCAAACGCCATGTCGGTTGCTGTCCAGCCAGGTGAAACACAATAAGAAAGCACACCCTCTTTTGCGAAATTACGCGCCAAACTACGTGTTAATGATACCAGCGCTCCTTTGGAAGCCGAATAATGAACATATGTATCTAACTCTCCACGAAACGCTCCACGACTTGCAACATTTACAATTATTCCACCGCCTCGAGTTCTATAATGGCGTATTGCTGATCTACAAAGATCAGCAGGTGCCTGCAAATTAACCTGAAAAGTACGTTTCCAAGAGGCATGCCACTGATCCAGAGGCCAATCTAAATCCGCATGTTCATAAATTGCAGCATTATTAACCAAAACATCAATATGTCCCTTCCAAGCCAATGCTTCATTCCAAACGCGGTCAACTTCGTCCGGCTCTGCAAGGTCAGCAGATAAAAGTAAACAGCGTTCGGAACCTGCCATTTCCATGAGCTTCGAAGCTGCATCATGGCTCCTACTGTAATGTAATATAACCCTTGCACCGGCGCCTATTGCGGACTTAAAGGCCGCTGCGCCGATCCCGCGTGACGCACCGGTTATAAGCACAATCTTATCACTGAGTTCAGCCATTTAGATCTCCTTTAGAATTATATAAAAACAATGAAATAATACCCCAATGCCACACTCCTAAAAAATCATTTAAATTTGCCTAAACCTATCTATTTTTAAAGGATTATGTGCATCTAATATTCTACCCAATATCCGCACTATTGTAGACATCCCATAACCTGAAAAATGGAAATGAAATATCATTAACCTACATAATTGTATTTATCCCAGAGGCAAATTCGGTGGTTTTTGTGGTGGCTTACCTACTACCAAATCAGCAATCTTCTCAGCCATCATTATTACAGGTGCATTAAGGTTTCCCGTAACATTTGTTGGCATAATCGAAGCATCAACAACACGCAACCCATCAGCTTCATGGACAAGTCCCTCACTATCTGTAACTGAGTTCTCATCCACGCCCATACGGCAAGTTGAACAGGGATGGTATTCGGTCGAGCCAGCAGAACGTATCCAGGCTAGAATTTCCTCATCACTCTTACAATCGTCTCCAGGTGTCAACTCATGCCCTCGAAAATTATTCCAAGCTTTCTGCTGCACCATCTCTCGAGTTCGACGCACCCCCTCAACCATAGCGCGTTGGTCATCAACATTTTCTAGATAATTGAAACGAAAAATCGGATGATCTCTCGGGTCAGGTGATCCCAATCTGACCTGCCCACGGCTGCCCGGTCGCATAAGCCCCATCGAGAACATGAAACCCTCTGCAAAATTGGACTCTGAATCCCCTAATTCTGCACAAAGTGGATAAAACTCATGCTGCATATTGGCGTAAGGCATATCGTCGGTACTAGCAAAGAAACATCCAGTCTCGCAAAAGTTTGATGTTCCCAAGCCAGTTTTAAACAGGATCCATTGCAGGCCTAAACTCCAACGTCCAAACTGGTTAAGTTTACATGCAACGGATACTGGCTTAGTGGCAGAATACTGAATAGGAACTATCAAATGATCTTCCATGTGTTGCCCCACGCTGGGCAAATGGACAACAGTTTTTAAATCATGTTCAGCAAGGTGCTGCGCATCGCCCACGCCAGACAACAACAGAATTTGTGGCGAGTTGATCGAACCACCAGAAAGTATTACCTCGCGGTCAACCTCAATCTTCTCGACATTACCTTTAAGGTTAACTTCAACGCCAATAGCTCGTTTCCCATTAAATAGCACTCGTTGAACCTGAGCATTTATAATAAGCCTAAGGTTCGTACGAGAAAGTATTGGCTTTAGGTAAGCGTCCGATGCACTCCAACGCCTGCCATTATGTGTAAATTTTTGAGCAGTATGAAACCCTTCATGCTTACAACCATTTTGATCGTCTGTATAGGAATAACCAGCCTCCTTTCCAGCTGCAATAAACGATTGATCCAGAGGATTATTTGCTGAGCATGTTTCTATGTATTGCGGGCCATCACTACCGCGGTAATCATCAGCCCCTCTATCAAAAGTTTCCATCTTACGAAAATATGGTAGACAATGCGCATATGACCAATCTACGAGTCCCCGGCTTGCCCAGCCATCATAATCCTTAGGACTACCTCGATTGGCCACCATGCCATTAACCGCAGATGATCCTCCCACTACACGTCCACGGATTTCTTCAATTTTTCGGTTATTTAAATGTGGTTCCGGCTCAGTCTTATAACCCCAAGTGAGATTAGGGTCGCGTGCGGCAATTGCAGCTGATGCAGGCATATGAATAAACATACTCTTATCCCTGCCACCCGCCTCTAATAACAGAACCCGTATATGAGGATTTTCAGTCAATCGGTTGGCCATGACGCACCCTGCTGAACCAGCGCCAACTATGATATAGTCAAAACTTTTACGCTTTATCAAAATTTATCTCCTAATGACACATTATCGATTAGAAATGAGTGGCATTGAGTAATCAAGCCTTCATAGAGGCAAAGAAAAACATATCAGGATATTCTCGATTCAACGGGAAAAGACGAATAACAATGGGAACGTAAAAGGCGTTAGGAGTTGTTGATAACATAAATCCCACTATTGGCGATAAGTGTGTCATGATAAACTGTCAGCAATATTCTAAGGATCGGTCCATGTCTGTTGTGCCTTTGATTGATTTTTCTCCTTTTATTAATGGCAATACTGCTGGCAAGCAAAAAGTTGCGAGAGAAATTGGTCAAGCATGCGAGGCAATCGGGTTTTTTATGCTCAAAGGGCACGGTGTTTCCCAAAGTTTGATCGACGATTTAATCGCCGTTTCTTATGATTATTTCAGACTTCCAGTTGATGAAAAACGACAACTGACTATGCCCCCAGATCGCTATAGAGGATATATCCCAGTGTGTGGTGACAACGCGGCCGCGAGTTTAGGCGATGGTGGCGTCTCATTGCCTGACTTAAAGGAATCATTCAGTATCGGCCCATTTGATGTGCCTGATGAAACCTATTACAACGCGACTAACGCCGGTACATTTTTTGCCCCTAACTTATGGCCGTTGCGTCCTTCCGGATGGCGCGCTCTGTGGGAAAAATATTACAGCGAAATGGAGCACGTTGCATCAACAATTATGAGCGCATTTGCCCTTTCGCTAGACGAGTCCGAAAAATACTTTTTCAACAGTATCAATCGGCACATAACCAATTCCAGTATAATTCACTACCCTGCTCAAAAGAAATCCCCCGCCGAGGGCATGATGAGGGCTGGGGCTCATTCAGATCTTGGCAGTATAACCATTATTTATTCTGACACTGATATTGGTGGTATTGAGGTTCTAACTCGCTCTGGTAAATGGTACCATGTTCCAAAAATTGAGGGTGCTTTAACTGTCAACCTTGGGGACTTGATGGCAGAATGGACAAATGACCGATGGGTCTCGACTAGTCACCGGGTAGTTAACCCACCTAACACAGATATAGATCGCGCAAGAATTTCTCTTTGTTTTTTTCACCAGCCGAACTATGACGCTAGAATTGAGTGTATTCCATCATGTTGCGGTGACGGCAATCCTCCCCGCTATGGCTCCACAACTTCTGGAAATTACGTTAAAAGGAAGCTTGACCTGACCCGTGAGGCGCCTATTCGCAGCCAGACGTGACGGAATTCTATACATAAATTATTAAGCATTTTTGATGAGTAAATTTTAAATAAGGTTATGTGACAATGACTGGTATACTTGACAAAAAGATTGCACTTGTTACAGGCGGTGGTTCCGGCATTGGTAGAGCAACCTGCATCGCTTTAGCCAATGAAGGAGCATCTGTAGCAGTCGCTGATCTAAACTCCGAAACTGGAAACACCACATTAGACCATTTGACGAACATGGGAGCAAAAGCGCTATACATAGAAAGCGATATGTCATCTGCCAATAGTGTCAAAGAAATGATGAACATCACAATTCAAAAACTTGGGGGTCTGGATTGCGCGGTCAATAACGCAGGAATACAAGGTGAATTGGCATCAACTAGCGAGTGCAGCGAAGAAAACTGGAATAACATAATTTCGGTTAATCTCACGGGCGTATGGCTATGCATGAAGCATGAAATCATCCATATGCTTAAATATAAAAGCGGTACCATCGTTAATGTTGCCTCAAGTTTTGGCCTAGTCGGCTCTCCTAATATGCCGGCATATTCCGCTTCTAAACACGGCGTTCTAGGCCTTACAAAAACTGCCGCGTTGGAATGCGCCCAAGCTGGGATCCGAATAAATGCAGTATGCCCAGGGACAGTTAAAACGCCTCTCGTTGATAATTTACTTAAAGAGCAACCTGACATAATGGAATCAATTATCCAACGCCTACCCATGAAAAGACTTGGAAAACCAGAGGAAATCGGTGCCTCAATAGCTTGGCTGTGTTCTGATCAATCAACATTTACAACTGGAATGATAATGCCTATCGATGGCGGATTAACAACACAATAAAACGCCCGATAAACCGGGTCAGAATCAAGGTGCAAGCGTTGGTTCCGGAGGGATTTTTTCGGGAAAATGGTGGGCGCACTAGGACTCGAACCTAGGACCCGCTGATTAAGAGTCAGCTGCTCTGCCAACTGAGCTATGCGCCCCAACAGAATGCATATCATACAGCCCTATAGTTATGTCAACCGGCATCATATTTAGAATAATCATTGAGCAAAATCCATAAGGGTTTATTTGAACAAATGAAACTTCTGTTCATCATGCTGATTCACTCACAAAAAGATTTAAATACAGTAAAATCAAGCAGAAACTATATCTATGTCACTGGTATTAATACTTGTAATACTTGATTGAGTTGTCGCAATTACTGTGTAACCAGCACTAGTCGTATCTGGATCAAAATACAGTGTGTTTGTATTATCAAATACGAAGACAGCTCCACTAGATTTTCCGGAATTTGTACCATCGTAAGCCGCGGAAAGTAAATTTGAAAGATTTGCGCTGGGCAGCGATCCCGTAGACAGGTTTCCAAAAGCAGACGATACAAAATTAAATTTATCTGAACCCTGATCAAAGTCGCCCATCGTATCGCCGGAAACGCTTCCTTTTTCAGAATTGGTTGAAACGGCTCCACCATCTGAAAGAGCAGTAAACTTATAAATATCCGAACCGCCCCCTGAAGCAACCACGTCTTCGCCTGCACCACCGATAATTGTGTCGTCCCCCCCATCTCCGACGATAATATCATCCCCTGCATTCCCGAGGATTGTATCATCACCGTCATTTCCCGCTAATTCATCAGCACCATCACCGCCTTCAATTGTATCGTCTCCGTCGTTTCCATTGATTGTATCATCCCCTGAACCGCCTAAAATCGTATCATCACCCTCAAATCCTTCAATTTCATCATTTCCGCTCCCGCCATCGATCGAATCTTCACCCGAGCCTCCTTCGATATAGTCATCATCAGCTCCACCATCGATCAGATCATCGCCCGATCCACCTTGGATATCGTCATCTCCAGTTCCACCATTAAGGGTATCTGCACCAGATCCACCATTAATAAAGTCATTACCCGCATCACCGTCGACAGAATCATCTCCGCCAAGCGCTACAATATCGTCATTACCATCACCGCCAAAAATCGTATCCGCTCCATCGCCTGACCCCTCTTCTAAGTTGACGATTATAGAGGCTGCATCACCGTCAAAATCGTTACTTGCACCATCTCCTGCAATTGCATCATTTCCGTTACCACCCCGGATAACATCGTTTCCTTCACCGCCCATCATCGCGTCATTACCATCCAGAGCATTTATTGTATCTGTGCCGGCAAATCCGCCAATAACGTCGACACCTGTAGTCCCGGTCAACTCATCATCTCCTGATGTCCCTCGTATAACATTTGCGGTGGCGAGCTCTGAAAGAGATAAAACCCCTTCTAAGCCTAACTCCCGTTCATCAAAATCTTCTGGCTCTTGTTGATGAACGATGCCTAGAAGGTCGTCAATTATGCCTTGTATATGGGATAACGGATCAAACAATGGATCAAAAAAGGCAAAATCTCCTATTTGAAGCACCTGTGTAGGATCAAAACCTACTGGATCCGCTAAAAATGCTTCCAATAACGGATCGCCTGGGCCACTTCCAAATTCAAAGCCGCCTTCAAAGTCACCAGCAAGATCGCCAAAACTTTCTTCGCCAAATTCGCCGTCTACGCTTTCCTCGCCACCATCAAAATTTGACATCAATTCAGGATCCATGGATTCTTCAGTATATTCCTCTAATTGAAATTCTACAGGATCAAGAACTCCCAACTCTCCCAGCGCTTCTGCAAATTCAGCTAAATTTTCTTGATCCTGAAATGCCTCAATATCTCTTAAATTGAAGTCCTGAAACTCATTTGTTACTTGGGCAATGTCGGGGATCCCGTCTTGAGAAAACTCTTTAAAGTCATCGATAGAACTGAAATAAGCATCTACTCCACCTTCAACTAACGAATCAAATAAATCTGCCTGAGCTACAATTGCCTTTTCGATAGCCTCTCCAAAATCTGCCCCTGCATCCAAAGCTGCTTCAAACTCGTTAAAGGCGGCATTTTCTGAAACTACGGATGCTTCTATTAGATTTTCGTCAGCTAGAGTCTCAAAATCAGAAATATCCTCAGGTAATACTTTTTTGCCAGCATTATCAATTGTTAATGACCCTTCCTGAAGGTCAGATATATCGCCCTCCAAGGCCAGTTCATCACCTATAATAACTTCCCCTAATTCTTCTGCTTCTGGCTCTCCAGTAGCGTCTCCTGATACCTTGCCGGGGGAAGTTTCTTCTTCAGTTACAGCTAATTGTTCGTTACCCTGAATATCGGACTGCTTTCGGCTTTCCTCTGTCGTTTCTTTCCGGTCATCTGCTCGAATTCCTGCCCTTTCGGTTGCGAGTAGCCTGTCCACCCCCCCGAACAACGAGTCTGCCTGTGTCGAGTTCAGAGTAAAAGAGTGTGCAGGCTTGTCAAAAACACTCGTCACTGTTGCGGTTTGGAATGCTGAGGATAGTGCTACAGTACCTGAAGCGTTACTTACAAGAATCGAGCCAGTAACTTCACCTTCCTCTGGCATCAACGTAATTGTGTTAAGATTTCCCTCAGCCGCTGCCCTACCAGCTACTTTTGTGCCCCTTATCCCAAGTGTTGCAACAGGAGTTTTAACTACCATGGAATCAGCGCTATTAGCTGCTATTTCACCGCTAACAAATACAAATACGCCTTCTATAACTGAAAAGGATGATGACCCTTCTAAACTACTAGGATCAAAAATCAACTCATCAATGATCATCCTGGCATCTGTTCCTAAAGAAAATTCTGTCTCATCAATAAAAACTATGGAGAGAGCCCCATCCTTGCCAGTCTCAAGAACGTCTCCCTGATAGATGCCAGACCCCTTTTGCAGGGAAACTGTTATACCATCGACCCGCGTAGCAGTTACCTCTCCAAGAGAACTATCAACTTTACCAACCGGCTGCGCCCCCCATGAATTTCCTGTGTCCGCATATTGGCCTGGAGAACCTGAACCGGATAGAGCCCACACCATTTCTGGTATTAAAAAAGCGCCATTACCAGTCATAAGCGGTACTAATTTGGAAGAAATAAAATAATCTAGAATTAAGAAGCATTCTCCATTTTCTAAGGTGATTAAAAGGTCGAAACCTTCACGCGAAAAATCTGCGCTTAAAAGGCTGCTATCGTGAGTAACCGTAAGAGCTTCGTTTCCCTTTAAAGTGAGGACGATGGGAGCCTTGTAGGCGTCATTTGTGTATGGAGAACTGGCAGAATTGTATTTGACCACTATTAATTTTACCCAAGCTGGTAGTTTTGACCTTAAGTAATTCTTAATCTATCTTAATTCTCTGGATCAACGATAAACAAAGTTTATACAACGTGGAATTGAATACAGATCATTAAGACATGAAACCAACAGCATTTGAATATTTCGCACCTAACTCCACGTCTGAAGCTTTACAATTGCTAGCCGAATACCCTGAATCTCGGCCATTAGCGGGTGGCCAGAGCCTTATTCCTATGATGAACTTTCGGGTCGCCCGTCCTCCACTGATTGTTGATTTAAATTGTATTGACTCATTAAGCGGTATTTCTTTTGATTATGAAAGCGTCTCTATTGGAGCCATGACGCGACAGACAGATCTGGAAAATCATGAAACTGTTTCTAGGAGGTGGCCAATCTTCCGGAGAGCTCTCCACCATGTAGGTCACACTCAAACGAGGACAAGAGGAACTATTGGCGGCAGCCTATCCCTAAATGATCCCTCCGCAGAATTACCTGCAGTTATGTTAGCACTCGACGCCAATATGTTTATTGCTGGAATGAACGGGCAGCGAGAGATCAAAGCCCAGGAATTTTTTCTTTCCACTTACAACACAGCTATTAATGAAGGTGAAATACTAACAACAATCAATGTTCCCGGCCTCCCTCCCGGGGCAACTTGCGGGTTTTCAGAAATAGCTCGTCGTCATGGAGACTTTGCCCTTGCAATGTGCGTCGCCGTCCTCTCAAGAATCAATGGCGGGTATGCCCGTTTAGTAATTAACGGCATGGGTAATGGCCCACAACGTATTGAAAACGCGGAAAAGGTATTACTCGACGGTAAGTTCAGTGAAACGAGTATTAAGGCAGCTTCAAAAATTGTAATCGAAGAACTAGATCCTCTAAACGACATACATGCTCCCGGCTGGTATCGTAAAAAAATGGCAAGAGTTATGATGATACGCGCATGTAACATGGCTGTTGCACTTATGGAGCAGAAGTAAATGCCTTTAAAACATGTTAATATCTGCGTGCAGATTAATGGTAAAGAATATTCGCGTACGGTTGAGACGAATTTATTGCTCAGCGACTTTATACGGCATGAAATTCATCTCACAGGTACTCATGTTGGTTGTGAACACGGTGTTTGCGGAGCGTGTACAGTTTTATGTAATAACCAGCCGATCAGATCATGTTTAATGCTCGCAGTACAAAGTAATGGACTTCATCTTGAGACTATAGAATCGCTAGCAGACGAAGGTAATTTTCACCCACTTCAGGAAGCATTTTCAGAAAAACATGGCCTCCAATGCGGATATTGTACACCTGGTATTCTAATGACTTTAAAAGCATTCTTAACAGCAAACCCGGAAGCTAGTGAAAACGAAATCCGAGTGGCGCTTTCTGGAAATCTATGCCGCTGCACTGGATATCAACAGATCATAGAGGCCGCAATCCATGCTGCTGCAATAATGCGTGAGAAATTATGAGTACGCGACTAATTGGAGAAACAGTTAAAAGAAGCGAAGACCGACGGCTTCTTACTGGGATGGCATCGTTTATAGACGACATAGAATTGGCGGATATGGCCCATGCTACTGTTCTAAGAAGTCCACATGCAAAAGCAGACATTCTCAAAATAGATACATCTAAAGCATCCGAATCACCCGGTGTGCTTAAAATCATTACAAGTGCTGATTTAGGTAAAGCTAATCTCCCAATGCCGTTGCTAAATGAAGACAGGGGTTTTATCCATCCGAGAACGCACCAGGTGTTAGCATCCGATTGTGTGAAATTTTCAGGAGAAGCAATAGCACTAGTGGTTGCCGAAAAACGGTATCTTGCAGAAGACGCATTGGAGCTAATAGAAGTTACATACAGCCCGTCTCCAGCGACAATAGATCTGATGTCTTCAAGCAGTTCAACTGCTCCCCTGGTTCATGCAGATACTAAGTCGAATATAGCTTGTGAAACTACAAACTCCCACGGAGACATAAAATCAGCCTTTAAATCTGCAGATATCATTATAAAAGAGGAGCTTCGGCCAGAACGAGGCTGTGCGCAACCGATGGAAACACGAGGCGTGGTCTCCAAATTTGATGATTCGTCCGGACACTTTACAATATGGGACACTACCCAGATACCAACCAGTGCCCGTAATTTACTCGCAGAGAGATTAGAAGTTCCTGAATCAAAAGTAACTGTTATTGCTCCCGACGTGGGCGGAGGATTTGGCGTAAAAATTATGCTCGTCTATCCAGAAGAATTCCTTATTCCTTTCGTATCTAGGCTGCTACATCGCCCTATCAAATGGATAGAGGACCGCCAAGAGCATTTTCTAGGGTCTAATCATGAAAGACTCATGATTCACCAGGTTGAGTTGGCTGCAACAAACGATGGCCACATTCTTGGTTTACGAGATATTTTTTATTACGATACTGGCGCTTATTGCCCATACGGTCCAATTAATGCGGAATGTTGTCAAGCGGTCCTACCCGGGCCATATAAGATCCCAGCCATCGAAAGCAAATATATTGCGGTTTACACCAATACGCCGATTGTAAGCCCCTACCGCGGCGCCGGACAACCACATGGTACGTTTGTAATTGAAACAATGATGAACCGACTGGCAGACCGATGTAAAATTGATCCAGCGGAAGCTAGACGCAAAAATCTTGTTACACCTGAAGACTGTCCATTCGATGGTGGAACAGTATTTCAATACGGTAATCCTCTAATTCATCAGGATTGTGATTACCCTTCCCAATTGAATAAGTTACTCCACGAGCTGAACTACAAAGAATTTAAACAATTACAACTAAAAGATCGTGAGCGCGGAGTTTATCGGGGAGTTGGAATAGCTTTTTATGTAGAAGGAACAGGAATCCCACCTTATGAGGGCGTAGAAGTACGTGTTGAATCCACCGGTACAGTCTATGTTGCAACTGGCTATCCATCTCAAGGACAAAGTCATCATACAACTTTAGCTCAAATAGTAGCTGATACCATTGGAATCCAACATCATAAAGTCATCGTTGAAAGTGGGAGAACGGATCGTTTCCAATGGGGCGTTGGTACGTTTGCAAGTCGAGCTGCAGTCGTGGGCGGAACGGCGGCTCTAAAATCTGCGCAAAAGGTACGGAAAAAAATACTTAATCTTGCATCAGAAAAACTGGAAGTGTCTGAAGAAGATATTGAAATTTCCAACGGTCTTGTAAAGGTAATTGGAATACCCGAATCGAGTTTGACCTTTGGGGAGCTAGCCACAGCAGCAAATCCAATCATTGACCTAAAATCGGAGGAAACGCCGGGTTTGCAAGCTATCGAGTATTATTCTCCAGTTGCCGCCACTTTCTCGAGTGGCATACATGGTTTGATACTTCAAGTAGACATTGAAACGGGGCAGATAACAATTGATCGATATATCGTTGTACACGACTGCGGACGAATGATTAACCCAAAGGTTGTTGAAGGTCAGATTCTTGGTGCGGTTGCACAAGGTATTGGGGGAGCATTTTTCGAAAAATTGGTTTTTGATGAGAATGGCCAACTACTAACAACAACATTTATGGATTATTTAATTCCTACGGCAATGGAAATACCAAAAATTGAAATACATCACCTAAACGTGCCATCTACAGTTAACCCACTAGGAGTTAAAGGCGTGGGGGAAGGTGGTGTAATGCCCGTTGCTCCAGCGATGTCAGCTGCTGTTGAAAATGCCCTTGCACCATTTTCAGCACATATAAACTCTTTTCCGTTTGATCCGCCAAAACTACTAGAACTTATAGAAGGTTCGGCTATATCATAGAACTTTTGTGAAGATAGCTTGATCGCTAAAGGTATTAAATTAAAACTAATTTTCGTAGGGAATTTTCGATGTCAGAATATATTTTAGCAATTGATGTTGGCGGCACATTTACTGACGTAATTTGCTATGACAAATCTTCTGGTGAGATATCGATAATCAAAACACCATCAACTCCACCGGACTTTATCCAAGGTATGTTAAACGGTATTTCAGCACTTAAAATTTCCATAGAGAATATTCGACTCATAAAGGTAGGCACCACCATAGCGACA
>Ga0310344_10001013_pt1 | contig 21679 bp, 19 predicted proteins | sample HC15DNA20200_MG_FD_203801 | JGI IMG/M metagenome (GOLD analysis project Ga0310344, IMG submission 203801) | Marine microbial communities from station ALOHA, North Pacific Subtropical Gyre - HC15-DNA-20-200_MG | ecosystem: Environmental > Aquatic > Marine > Oceanic | place: Pacific Ocean: North... | reverse complement strand
CGACTGAACCAGGTGCTCGACCGAGAACCAAAAACCGACGGTTCAGAACGTATATTCGTAGCAGCAGGTATGGGTTCTCCAGAAGCAGAGGTGCTTGAGTTCTTCCCAAAGAAACTTGAAATTAAAGTTGGAGACACTGTCACGTGGTTCGCTTCAAGGTTCCATGCCGTAGTGCTCAACACTGAGGGCTCTCCACCGGAATTTTATCTCACCGAACCCCGGGCTGGGCCAACCCCATTCATCGTTGCCAATCCAAAGGTTTTATTCCCGACAGAACCAACGCCCGAGTTTGACGGGACCGGCGGACTATGGAGTTCTGGACTACTGGGGTACGGTCAGCGACCAGGCGGACTAAGCTACACGCTCACTTTCACTACACCGGGCACCTACGGCTACGTATGCCCGATTCACAGAGGCATGGTTGGAACCGTCTCTGTTAACTAGTCAGACTCTTTAACTCTCGACATGCTTCAGAACTCTTAGCAGCTCGGAATCGAGTTCGGCACGAGTTACAAAACCCTCGAATTTGGCAGAGGTCGCGCCATCACTATCCATTACGAATGTCCAAGGCTCCGAAGGGAGAGCCCACTCAATAACTGAATTGGCAAGCACTGCGTTGGAAAGATCTCCTTCTAGTTGACTAGGATTTTCATAAAGTTCTACATGAACGAAATTGACGCGCTTTGCATATTCCGTTTTAAGTATTTTGATTATTTCCAGTTGAGGACCACACGTAGCAGTCCGACAATACGAAGGGGTTGAAAAAATCACCACTAATGGGATCCCCGCTTCGAGGCCCTGCCGCACAGTTATAGCGTAGAGTTCAGGATCAGCCTGAAGGTCGGATGTAATCTCTTTCAAATCATCATAATCTGCCGCCAGTTTTGTAGTACTCATCGGGGGAACAGAACCTATCATGGGAGTGAAGCTCTGTTCCTTAACATCAAGAGAAGCTGTAGCACTCTGCACTCCATTAGATGTTTCAATTCGAGTGAGAATACCCCACCGTCCAACGCGATCGAATGATAGGTTCGTCGTGTAAATGCCGGTGTCCCCAAGAGGCCACTGACGCCAAACTGCGGTGGTAGTTTCAATGGGCCCTTCGTTGACATCTCCGTTGAGAAAGAAACTGGAAAGTTGCACTTCTGCATCTCGGACAGGCCCTTCTGCAACATCCATTAAGCCGAAGGCGACCCTGTTCAAACCAAGGCTTAGATCGGTCGACGCGAGGGCTATGCGTACTGACGGTGTGTGTGAAACCGGAGTTGGAGGGTCAGAGTCTACCTCACCTGTACATGCTGATAGAACAAGGATCCCTACAGATAGAGCGATTAACGTACCGGCATTTGTACTCATCACAAGCCTGGATATCGGACCATAAACCGCTGTGATTGAGTGCACGATAGAAGACTCATCGCCTCAATTGTCAACAGCGCCATTAATGAACTCGATGATGTCTCGGGTCGATGTACCCGGGCCAAACACAGAATGTACGCCCATATCAACCAACCCCTGCACATCATCCTCTGGAATAATGCCTCCCACTAGGACAACAATGTTTTCAAGGCCTCTCTCATGGAACCCTTCGAGAATAAGGGGCATAAGTTCCATATGCGCTCCAGAAAGAATACTCAGACCAACAACGTCAGCATTCTGCTCAATCGCGGCGTCAACGATCATGGCTGGTGTTTGACGAATACCGGTATAGGCGACCTGCATGCCCGACTCCTCGAGAGCACGGGCGATAACCTTCGCACCCCTATCGTGACCGTCCAGTCCGGGTTTAGCTATAAGAACCCGTATCGATTGCTCGGGTGCCATTTCTATCTCCCAGTTGTATCTTGGTCAACCAATTCGATCAAGACACCACGGGACGACTTTGGGTGAATAAATGCAATCTCACCTGATAGACCTTCTCGTGGGGATTCATCGATAAGCTGTACGCCATTCTCATTTAGTCTATCCAACGTCCCCCGAAGATCCTCTACTTCAAAACAAATATGGTGAACACCTTCTCCTTTATTTTCTAGAAATCGAGCGACCCCGTTTTGAGGGTCTGTGGATTCAATGAACTCTATCTGTGAGCCTCCAACTTCTACCAGCGCGGCCCGAACACCTTGATCCTTAATATCTACAATCTCAGTGGCTGCAATACCGAAGGTTTCCTTATAGAACTCCAACGCTTCCTCAATGTTGGAAACTGCGAGGCAGACGTGATTGATATGGCGCGCATTACAGACAGCATTTCCTATTGGCATAACCACGTAAAGATACCAGAGATGAGAATTATCTACCCTAACCCCATAATTCGTTTCATATTGCCACCGAGTATGAGCTCCATCTCACTAGATGGAAGGAATTCAGCATAGCTGGCAATGTATTCCAAATTCTGTCGGTAAGTCCACCAGAGAAGAGAAACGGGTATATCAGTACCCCATATTAATTTTGAGGGGCCCATTCGCTGCCACATCTGTTCTAAAGTTGGCAATACTTCAGACAAAGGGTAACTCCAACAACGTTGCAGGAAAACAGCAAATAATAATTGTATGTGATAGTTGGGATGGTCAGTGGGCGCTGCATCATAGACCTCGTCGGGAACTTCTAAACTAGTCCCATCAGAAAATAACCTCCAGTTGAAACCGTGCGTCTGAACAACTACCACGTCAGGATAACGTTCCATCCACCTACGCAACCTCTTCATCTCGTCAAGGTAGCTTTCATAGGTATCAGCTCCGAGTGTAAAAAACACGGGGATCCCAAGTGATTCCACCGCATCCCAAAACGGAGAGAACCTGGGGCCGTCCCAAGGATCATTAACACCATAGAGATCCAGGTGGTGTCGCATGAACTGATAACCATGTAATCCTAGAACGTTTATCGCATGATCTAATTGGGCAATCGAGGCGTCGGGCTTTGTAGGGATAAGCCAATCATCAACATAAGCGAGACCTTGAAGACGCTCAGGGAATGCTTGAACGCATTCGGCTATGTATTTGTTCGACTTACTCATATACGGCGTCCGGTGGAGTAGCGCCATATCCACACCGGCGTAGTCCATCTCGGCGACCAGCATTTCAGGGGAATACGTCAAGTTTTGTAAGTGAGTGGGTAAAGCCTGTTTAACGTATGTTTCACCATCAACATCCCATTCAACCTTCCCGTGATCAACATCAGCAAAGCGAGCATTTCGCAAGCCTTCAAATTCCCACGAGTGAAGGGGATCCACAAGCCCGCTCGAATCACTTGGGCTTCTATCGTTTTTACGCCAGACCGGCTGCTGACGAGCCGTGGCCATCATTAGTTGTAGAAACTGATTGAATTCCTCAGGATCTTCAAATCCACCTTTGGCAACAGGAGCCTGAGCGCAATAAGCGTGTCCATCGTAGATCAGGGTAATACCGCCAGTGCAGAGATCTCTACTAAAAACGCTTCGTTGGCAAGTCCATCTACGACAACCAAAGTGGCAGGTGGATGTGCACCGTCGGGAAATAACCGTTCAAAGATCGCAGTACGTGCCTCTATAAAGGTTACGACATTCCCACGGCCAACTATGTAGTAGGTCAGTTCTACGACATCAGCAAAAGATCCTCCAGCGCTCTCTAGGACCTTTGTAATGTTCTCAAAGACGATTGGAGTCTGCGACGCAATATCACCCACACCCACAATGTGACCATTGACGTCAATGGGAACTTGGCCCGCAATCACTAGCAACTCTCCCCCACGGACCCTGACAGCGTGAGAGTACTTGCCAGTCGGAGGATGAACTCCTTCTGGTTCTATAGTGTAGCGTTGACGATCTGTCATTTGACTATCTCCGGTGGTAGCTGAGAAGGTCTTGTTGTACTCTGAGTAACTGTCAGTGTCAAGAATAGCCTGTACTCGGTTGGAGGCGTCTATGACGATCAATTACCCTCAATTATCCCCTGATCAGTTCGCCGCTAGGCGCAAACGCCTTATGGAATCCATGCCAAACGGCGCCACGATCCTGACCGCTGGGCACAGTGTCGTCCGCAACCACGACGTCGACTACGAGTTTCGTCAGAAATCAACCTTCTGGTATATAACCGGGTTCGAGGAACCTGATGCGGTAGCTATCCTTAGACCAGGTGCTAGCGAACCGTACGTACTGTTCGTGAACCCATTTGACCCTGCATACGAGGTATGGGTTGGCACCCGTGCTGGTGTTGACGGCGTTACAGAAATAGGGGTGGACAAAGCTTTCTCTTTAGAGGAGTTGGACGAAAAATTGCCGGAACTACTAGAGGGCATCGAGACGCTCCATTATTCGCTTGGTAGCGATACTAAAATGGATGAACTCATTATGAAACTAACTACAAATCGCCGGTTAACCGGCCAGCGGGATGGCAAGTACATCAAGGAGATCATTGACCCTGAACCAACCATCGGGCAAATGCGTCTTATAAAAACGTCTCAGGAAATTAAAGCTATCGAGAGTGCTATTGAGGTAACTGCCAAGGGTTTCGAGGCAGCAGTTCAAACTGCAGCGCCAGGTGTCTACGAATACGAGGTTCAATCTGCTTTGGAGAACGAGTTCCGTAGACTAGGCTCGATCCGCAACGGGTACCCCTCAATAGTCGCGTCAGGGGAGAAGGCATGTATCCTCCACTATGTCACCAATAGACGTCAAATGCTTGATGGGGATTTGATCCTGATTGATGCTGGTGCCGAGGTGCACTCCTACACAGCGGACATAACTCGTACCTGGCCGGTTAATGGTCGTTTCACACCGGAGCAGCAGGCCGTATATTCCATTGTCCTAGAAGCACAGGAGCATGCGATCGCCGAGGTCGCTCCGGGTGTAACCATTCGCGATATACACAATAAGGCGCTTAGGGTTATTGCGAAGGGACTGGTTGAATTGGGGGTACTTCATGAATCTGTCGATAGCATTATTGAAGAGGGTAAGTACATGCCATTCTATATGCACGGAACGTCTCATTGGCTTGGCCTAGACGTACACGACACTGGTGCTTATAAGCAAGATGATGAGCCATCGCCTCTCCAAGAGGGTATGGTCTTGACCGTCGAGCCGGGCATCTATTTTGGACACCAGGCCACAGATACACCGGCTCACTTCAGGGGTATAGGAATTCGTATCGAGGATAATGTTCTTGTTACGTCTAGCGGGGCCTTAAACCTTTCTGATTCAATCCCCAAGTACTCCGCTTCATAACGTTCCCAACACACACCTGTTAAAATATTAGGTGCAGCCAATCCTAAGGGAACGGTGAGCGCCAGTCGAACACGCGTACTTGTGTACGATGATTCATTCTGATTGCATCGCTCGCCTCCCACGATTGGGAGGCTTTTTTTATGACCGGCGGGATCACCGATATAACTGGCATCACGGTTGGGCACTGCACCGACACGGAAAACTTAACGGGATGCACCGTAATTCTCTGCCCGGAAGGGGCAGTGGGTGGTGTGGACGTGCGGGGCTCAGCACCAGGCACACGTGAAACGGATTTGCTACGTCCTCAATCACACGTCCCTACAGTGAATGCGTTCATGCTCAGCGGCGGAAGCGCCTACGGACTAGCTTCAGCAACCGGCGTAATGAACTATCTGCAAGAGAGAGGCATAGGGTACAACGCGGGATCCATCCAAGTACCAATCGTACCGGCAGCAATTATATTTGACCAGGGAGTTGCACGTAGCAATGCATATCCCGGGGAGAAAGAAGGATATCAAGCCTGTCTGAACGCATCTGACGGTCCCATTGAAGAAGGCAACGTAGGAGCAGCCACCGGTGCGACTGTAGCAAAACTTCTGGGACCGCAAAATACCCAGCCAGGTGGCGTTGGCAGTGCGAGTGTTGATCTTGGAGATGGCCTCGTGGTTGGCGCCATCGTGGTAGTAAACGCCGTCGGCGGTATCTACAACCCTGACGATGGGCGAATTATATCTGGCCCACGACTCGCTAACGGCGAAATGGGGGACTCAATTAAAGAATTATTGGCCATCGACTATGTCTCTCCACAACCTTTTGGAACCAACACCACTATAGGTGTCGTAGCTACCAACGCTACCCTCAGTAAAGTTCAAACAAACCAACTCGCAGCGGTCGCTCACAACGGCGTCGCTCTAGCGGTTAGGCCTGCACATACTCCATATGATGGTGACACGATCTTTGGACTTGCCACTGGCAATATCAAGGGCGAACCTGACATGACTCGAATCGGAGCAGCAGTAGTAAAGTGCGTGGGGGACGCAATAATCAGCGGAGTGGCCAAAGCTGCTGGATACCATAATCGGTGACCTAATATTAATTCCCTATGACCACATATCAGGATTTACTTCATGATTAACTATCAAACACCTATCGGGATAATTGGAGCTGGCTCAGTTGGGAAAACCCTAGCTTTGGCCATGCTCAACAAAGGCTACATCACTAATTCGACCGCGAGCAGGACTTTCGAATCGGCGAAAAGCCTGGCGAGGCTTGTACCTGGGTGTGTCGCGTATCCCGAATTACAGTCTGCCGCAGATAATGCAGAAATTATCTTCGTTACGACCTCAGATGACGCCATCGGGCAGATCGCATCTAAGATTAGATGGAGGAAGGGTCAGACAGTCATCCACTGCTCAGGAGCTGCCTCTCTTGATGTGCTCGAGCCCGTAAGACAGTACGGGGCAGTACCTGGAGCTTTCCATCCATGCCAAACCTTCTCATCCGTTTCAGAAGCAGTCGAATCACTACCAGGTTCAACATTTGCTATAGAAGGGGACGGCGACACAAGGGCAACTCTCGAACACCTAGCTACAGCGCTTGGAGGCAATCCGATTTTCTTACGTCCAGAGCACAAACCTCTTTACCATGGCACGGTCGTGATGGCGGGAGGAATACTTAACACTCTACTTGGAGCCATTGCAGATTCCTGGGAACGTGAATTTAAGATCCCACGTAACGATGCCCTCAAAGCCCTAACCCCCATTACTAAAGGGACTGCTATCTCTCTAAGTAGCAAGGGGTTACCTACTGCAGCTGCAGGTCCACATGTCAGAGGTGACGTTGGCACAATCAAAAAACATATCCAGTCGATTAGTCTTCAAGCTCCAGAACTACTACCAGCCTACTGCAGCATGCTACTGGCTGGTCTCGGCATAGCAGCCGAGAAAGAAGTAGCACCAGAGGAAAAGATAACAGAAATCCGAGAGATGCTAATCGAAGCAAGCGACGGGAGGCTACCATGAGACTAACGATTCGTGACTTACAAGCCTACAAGAAACGAGGCGAGAAACTGCCAATGCTAACCGCCTACGACTACCCCTTCGCAAACCTGATTGAGCGCGCGGGTATTCCTATAATCCTAGTTGGCGATAGCGTAGGCGACAACGTCCTAGGCTATGACAACACTGTCCCAGTAACTGTGGAGGACATCACCCATCATCTCCGAGCCGTAGTACGAGGCACAGAAACGGCACATATCGTAGCGGACATGCCCTTCATGAGTTATCAAACTAATATCGCAGATGCCCTTCGTAATGCCGGAACGTTACTTAAGTCAGGCGCTCAATCAGTCAAACTTGAGGGTGGACGACGACTTGTTGATACTGTCAAAGAGTTGGTAGCAGCCGGTATCCCAGTTATGGGCCATATCGGTTTGACGCCTCAGTCTGTAAACCAGTTTGGTGGATACCGTGTCCAGGGTCGTACACAGGAAACCGCACAAAAACTCATCGAGGACGCCGTCGCTCTTGAAGCTGCTGGCGTGTACGCACTGGTTCTCGAAACGGTTCCTGAAGACCTTGCGAGAACCGTTACCGGTAAAATTCAAGTTCCTACCATAGGCATCGGTGCTGGCATACATTGCGATGGTCAAGTATTGGTCATTCACGACGTGCTAGGTATCCAATCTGGTCGAGAAATGAAGCATGCCCGCAAATATGCTGACCTCGCACAGGTCATCACTGAAGCAACGAACCAATACATATCCGATGTTCAATCGGGTGGATTCCCCAGCCACGAAGAGAGTTTTAGGGCTAAGTAGTACCGATGGAAGTCATTACCACAGTAGCCGATTTTCGAGGTGCGACACGCTCAGTCGAGCGTCCTATGTCGCTAACTCCTACCATGGGTGCACTCCATGAAGGGCACATATCCCTAATCCAACGGGCTCAAGAAGAAAACCAAACGTCAGTTGTCAGCATTTTTGTGAATCCCGCTCAGTTTGGCCCATCCGAGGACTTTGGAAGATACCCACGTGAAATGGAACATGATTTGAATCTACTGCATGGTACTGGAGTTGATTTCATATTTGCTCCCTCCACCGTCGAAATGTATCCGGAGGGATTCAAGACTCACATTGAAGTGGAGCAAATCAGCGAAAAAATGGAAGGATCGTATAGACCGAATCACTTCCGAGGTGTAGCTACTATTGTGTGTAAGCTGCTATCTATCATCCGGCCTGACAGACTATATTTGGGCCAGAAAGATGCCCAACAAAACCTCGTAATCAAACGGTTGAATAACGATTTGAACCTTGGTGTCGAGATTGTAGTTTGTCCAACTGTCCGTGAACCCGATGGGCTAGCCCTCAGCAGTCGTAACCAATACTTGAACCCAGAGGAGCGGAAAGCTGCCACAGTTTTACACCGAGCTCTTCTGTTAGCAGAGGAGTCCGGTAGAACAAACCCATCTGACATAAAGCGCGATATGATAGCGTTGATTGAATCGGAACCCTTAGCCCGGATTGACTACGTAAGCATCGTAGATGCAGACAGTCTCGATAAACTAGGTGAATTCGATGGTCATGCTCTTGTAGCGCTAGCTGTATATATTGGTGACACTCGGCTGATAGATAACGTTTTGATCTGAATACTGGAGGACTGACCATGAACCTCGCAACTATCAGAGCGACTGACGTTACCGCTCCTCCAGCGTGGGCAGTTTTAGAACGCCAACTGATAGACCTAATGGAGCGAGCTGCCCCTGTTGTCATGGATCACTTCTATGAAGCAAGCAGTACCCCCTATTACACCGACGACGTTGACGACCTATACGAGCGCGCTTACAACTGGGGACTGTTTTATACGATTGGCGGCAATGACAATATCCTGAATCTAGCACTCAACCAATGGAACGGCATCACGCGCTTTTGGGATGACAGTTATCAGAGTCGAGTTCACAACGAGTTCACTCCGCAGATACATAATGAATACTACAGCCTCGGTATATCCCACGGAGCAGAGTGGCACCACAAAGGCGAAGGAAACCAGGCCTTTTACCATCTATGCTTGGCAGACCCAACGATATCGGAAAATGTAAGGAGAGCTCGACAATTCGCAGCTTTATACATAGGTGAGGATCCAGAAGCACCTAACTGGGACCCTAAACACAAAATACTTCGCTCTCCGATACAGAGTAGCCAGGGTCCACAGCTAAAGTGTGACTTGGACGAAGTGAAATTTTGGCTCCACGGTGGTCACCCCAAAAAACATCCTGATCGCTGGTCCCGTAAGTCCATGGGAACGAGAGCAAGCCTCTACCCCGTGGTCAAGGATCTTGACTACGCATGGTACGACGATCCGCAGAAAGCCGAGGAGATTGTTAACCTTTTCAACCACGTTGTATTGAACGGGGATATCGCCAACAACCTTTGTGCAACTGCACTAGTTACGAATGCATACCTAACCACCGGTGACGAAAAATACAAGAACTGGGTACTCGACTACGTGGATGTATGGTCAGAGCGTGCTGATGCGAATGGAGGATTAATCCCTGACAATGTGGGGCCGACTGGCAAGACAGGGGAACTGCGTGAGGGCCAGTTCTGGGGTGGGCTTTATGGTTGGAACCACTACCGGGGCTATGGCAATTTATTCCACGCTGTTAATACGGCCACTGAGTGTGCACACTTACTATCTCGTGATATGGATTATCTCGCTCTGATGCGCAACCAGATTAAGGCCCTACTTGATGCATCGTTCAGACGCGAGGACGGTCAACTTATGGTCCCTACTTCTTACGGCCCAGAAGGCTGGCAATACCAAGGTGACTCGCACAACGCTAGACCTACACCGGCACCCATGAGAATGGAAGAAATCGCGCACTTATATCACGGGTCGATGTCGAAGGAGGACTACGAAATTATCGCCATGGTTCGTGAAGGAGACGTTGAGAACGATTGGAATGATTCACCCGTTACCGGAGAGAAAGGCAATGGTGAGTTTGAACGTGCTCGGTTCCAGTACTACGATGGTAAGAATCCTGACTGGCCCTTTAAAGCCCTAAGTGCAGACTATCAAAATGTCGTGCAGGCTTTCGACAAGGTAATGAATGATGATCGGACTCCAGAGATGCTAATCCGAGACAATCCTAATATCGATAACCCAATCTTTACAAAGGCACTCACTCAAGTGACGCTGGGCGCCCCACAGACCATCTACAATGGAGGCCTCCTGCGCGCAACTGTGCGTTATTTTGACAACGTCCGCCAGAGGCCTGGCCTCCCTCGCGATGTTGCTGCCTTAGTGGACAGCCTTGGGCCTGAACACGTAGGCATACACCTCGTGAACCTAAATACAGATCAACCACGTAATTTAATAGTTCAAGCTGGAGCTTTTTGTGAACACGAGTTCACCAGCATCTCATACGCCGATAGCGACTCAGAGAAAAGAGTAGTAGAAGATTCACAGTACGTGACCGTAGAATTACCTCCATCAACGTCAATTCGCATGACCCTAGGTATGCGCAGGTTCGTGAACAATCCTAGTTATATTTTCCCGTGGCATAAAGACAAAATTCCAACGCCATTCCAGTAATTTTTCGAGGAGTAAGTATGTCGCAAAAGAATTACAGAATTGAACGAGACTCTATGGGAGAGTTTCAGGTACCAACGGACGCCTACTATGGCGCACAGACGATGCGAGCTGTAGTCAACTTCCCTATCAGTAACCTCCGATTCTCTCGATCTTTCATCCGTGCTATCGGCCAAGTAAAACAATCAGCGGCCCAAGTTAACAGTGACCTCAATCTCCTCGACAGCACTCTAGCTAACGCAATCGCACAGGCGGCCCAGGAGGTAATTGACGGTAGGTTCGACAATCAGTTCGTAGTGGACATCTTTCAAACAGGTTCCGGTACCTCAACAAACATGAATGCGAACGAGGTGATATCGAACCGAGCCATAGAAATTCTTGGTGGTGAACTAGGCTCTCGCGACCCTGTACACCCAAATGACCACGTCAATATTGGACAGTCTTCCAACGACGTAATCCCCACATCCATTCACTTAGCTGCTCTGGATGGCATTCATAACAGACTCATACCCGCTCTCCAACACATGCACGACCAAATCTCTTTGAAAGCCACTGAATTCCTGCCTGTGGTAAAAACTGGTCGAACTCACCTTCAGGACGCTACACCTGTACGCCTAGGGCAAGAATTCGAGGGCTATGCTGGCCAAATCGAACGGGGTATCGACAGGCTGCGCGCTTCATTGGATCGGATATCAGAGGTTGCTCTGGGAGGCACAGCGGTTGGTACAGGAGTCAACACCCATCCTGAGTTCGCCAAACTTGTTTGTGACAAACTCACGGAGATCAATGGCTTCATGGTTCGTGAGACGACAAACCACTTCCAAGCGCAAAGTTCGCTTGACGCTATAGTCGAGTGCAGTGGTGCACTGAAGACCATTGCAGTCAGTCTTATGAAGATAGCTAACGATATAAGGTGGTTGGGTTCAGGGCCACGAGCTGGTATCGGCGAAATCGAGTTACCAGCGGTACAACCAGGTAGTTCGATTATGCCCGGCAAAGTCAATCCTGTGATTCCTGAATCTGTTTGCCAAGTTGCAGCTCAGGTAATAGGTAATGACACAACTATTACGATTGCTGGTCAGTCGGGGAATTTCGAAATAAACGTTATGATGCCCATTGCTGCTCACAACCTGTTGGAGTCAATAGATATTGCTACGACTGCCACTCGCAACCTCGCTGACCAATGTATATCAGGGATCAATCCAACTACTACGGGTCCCGACATGGTACAGAACGGCCTGGCAATAGTGACAACTTTGGTTCCTCATATAGGCTACGATGCCTCCTCGGCCATCGCAAAGGAGGCTGGTAAAACAGGAGAGTCGGTCAAAGAGGTAGCCTTGCGTCAAACCTCTCTTTCAGAGACTGAGTTAGACGAAATTCTTGACGCCTCCTCGATGACGGAACCCGGTCTCGGTGGCGTCCCTTTGGGGTAGGAAATCAACATGCACTGGACAGCACGACATACGGAATTACAACAGGCTGAGGTAGCAGGCCACAAACTAACGGTGGGCGCATGAGCAGCAAATCCAAGTCTGAGTGGCAGGATTCAACTCTCAAGGATGCTACGGCCCGGTTTGGTGAAAGGCAAGACCGGTTTAAAACCTCTTCCGATATTGAGATAGAAACAGTCTACACACCTGAGGACATAACAGACACTTCCGAGGAGAAGATCTCTTACCCAGGTGAATATCCATTCACCCGAGGCATTCAACCAAATATGTATCGAGGCAAGCTATGGACTATGCGTCAATACGCAGGCCTCACATCGCCAGAAGAATCGAATCGGCGGTACCGCTACCTGCTAGAACAGGGCCAGACTGGACTAAGTGTGGCTTTTGATCTACCAACGCAGACTGGTTACGACTCCGACCACCCACTAGCCTTGGGCGAGGTTGGACGCGCAGGTGTGCCCATCTCAAGTCTTGCGGACATGGAGATACTCTTCAAAGATATACCGCTCGGTAAAGTCAGCACCTCGATGACGATTAATTCAACAGCATCGATATTGCTAGCACTTTACATCGCCGTAGGTAAGAGACAGGGTGTAGACCCCGTGAACCTGAACGGAACCATACAGAACGACATCCTTAAGGAATACATTGCCCGGGGCACGCATATCTACCCGCCAAACCAGTCGATGCGCCTCGTTACAGACGTCTTTCAGTACTGTAGCGAATACCTTCCGAACTGGAACACCATAAGTATCAGTGGATACCACATAAGTGAAGCTGGTGCGACAGCTGTACAAGAATTAGCATTCACCTTTGCTAACGGGATAGCCTATGTCGACGCTGCGATCAAAGCTGGGCTTGACGTCGACGCGTTCGCCTCTCGTCTATCATTTTTCTTCGTCGCACAGAACAATTTCTTCGAGGAAGTAGCAAAATTCCGGGCAGCTCGTCGTATCTGGGCTAAGATAATGCGCGACAGGTTCAGTGCTCAGGATCCGCGCTCTTGGCGTCTCAGGTTCCATACTCAAACAGCGGGTGTGGCACTCACGGCACAACAGCCAGAGAACAACACCGTTAGGACAACTATGCAGGCACTGGCAGCAATTCTGGGGGGTACTCAGTCTCTGCATGTAAACTCAAAAGACGAAGCCCTTGCTCTTCCAACAGAGGAATCGGCACAGCTTTCGCTCCGTACACAACAAATCATCGCCCACGAATCGGGTGTTGCGGACACAGTCGACCCGCTTGGAGGCTCTTACTACATCGAAAGCCTGACTGATGACATTGAGCAGCGTGTCCTTGCATACGTACAACAGATTGATGAGTTAGGCGGTAGTGTAGCTGCATTGGAATCCGGATTTCAGACTGGAGAGATCCATGAGAGTGCCTATCAACTTCAGCGCGAGATTGAGGAGCAGCAACGAACTATAGTGGGAGTTAATCAGTATCAGACAAAGGCCCCGCCTATCGATAAGATTCAGCGAATCGACCCCCAACAAACTAATCGACAAATTGACCGTGTTAAACAAGTCCGACAAGATCGGGATAATGAGGTAACTGCAAGTTGTTTGCGCCGGCTTGAGGGAATTGCACGAAGCACAGATAATACCTTCCCGGTAATACTCGACTGCGTTGAGGCATACGCAACTATAGGTGAGATCGCAGGCGTGTTCCGTAACGTGTTCGGAGAACATCGATAGAACCCAATAACTTGTCCTCATTCAAAATTAAGACGAGGTTTCCCAGTTATGATGATCAGTGACGCTCTATATGGACGAATCGAACCATGGATCCATCATTTCCTAGGAATACCTTTTTCTGCGCTACAACCCTACCCAGTCCCAGTACTATCAACCGTGACTCCTGATGCAGACTCGTGGATTCTGAGTGTTGCCAATGGTGGTAAATCAGCGGTAATGGCACCTCCAATCATTGCAACCGACTTGGAACCGATCGTTGCGAATCTTAACTCAGACATGATTTTTTCCTCGTTCGGGTGTTACGAACTAGCCCGAGCGCTGCTGCCCCATGGCTTTACACCCTTCGGCCCACAGCTGTTTATGTTCGGAGACGAAGAAACCGTCCCACGAAAAACAGATGACCGACCTATCGAGATGACAGACTCCCAAAGAGCTGCTGTTGACTATCGTCAATTCTGGCACTGTGTACCCGACGCGGTGACTAGCTTTGGAGTCTACGATAGCGGACGTTTACTAGCGATGGCTAGTATCGGGAACCATGCTCCGCCGTTATTGGAAATCGGCATGGAAGTGGCTATCGACGTGAAGGGTCGTGGTCTAGGACGTGCCGTAGTAAACGCTGCAGCGCAGTGGATTCTAGGAAATAGCAGGATCCCTTTCGCAACAGTTGGACACTTCAATATCCCATCAGCACGTACCCTGAGAGCAAACGGCTTACGGTATGGATTCCAAACGATTGACGCAAAAAAGGGACCTTTCAAAATCCCACCACAATCGCTAGGTACCCCTGCGTCAGGATTCGAAGTTCATGACTACTACCCTCGTTGGGCAATGAATCAAGACGTCATACCCCGTACCGATCTCGAATGGCAGACAAGTGAATAACACCCTTCTAACCGAAGATGAACTCCTTCTGAAGTCAACTGTACGTGACTTCGCTCAAAGAAGTTTGGCACCGCGTGCAGCAAACTATGACCAGAGCGGTTCTTTCCCCGCCGATAACATCAAAGAGATGGCGAGCCTTGGCCTGTTTGGCCTAGGCATAGACCCTTCGTACGGGGGCGGCGGCGGTGCCATGCGCCAAACCGCGGCAGTTGTTGAGGAATTAGCGCGTGGGTGTGTAGGCACAAGTACCATTTACGTCGCACATCACTCACTTGCCACCCAATATATCTATCGCTACGGGAGCGATACACACAAACGAAAGTACATCCCGCCAATGGCTACTGCAGAAAAGATAGGAGCTTTCGCCCTTACCGAGCCCGATGCAGGTAGCGACGCCGCAGGTATTACTACAATGGCTGTGCGGAATGGTGACGACTACGTCATCAACGGCACAAAAATTTTCATCACAAATGCCGTAGAAGCTGATGTATTCGTGGTGCTTGTAACACTGAACCCAAGCTTGCGATCCAAGGGCGTAATCGCTTTGATTGTTGATGCCGACACGCCGGGCATAGCGGTGAACAAGATGCCCGGCAAGATGGGTATCAGGGCATCGTCGACAGCGGAAGTCGTCTTCAAAGACTGTCACGTGCCAGTGACGAACCTCATTGGTAGCGAACAAAACGGCTTTCGATCGGCTATGGAGGTGCTGAACACAAGCCGTATCGGCATCGCAGCACAAGCCGTGGGGATTGCACAAGCTGCATACGATGAGGCTTTAGGATACGTCAAGAAGCGTACTGCGTTTGCAAATCACCTGGCTGATTTCCAAGGCGTCCAGTGGTCTATCGCCGACATGGCAACGCGTGTCCACGCAGCTAGGCTAATGGCCCTGCATGCCGCAACATTACATGACAAAGACCAGCCCTTCATAAAAGAAGCATCAATGGCAAAACTGTTCGCCTCCCGCGCAGCAGTTGAGAATGCCGACAAAGCCGTACAATTACATGGTGGTGTGGGTTATTTTGCACCTACCACTGCAGAACGCCTTTATCGTGATGCTAAGATTACCGAGATTTACGAAGGCGCTTCGGAAATCCAACGGCTCATCATTGCAAGAAGCGTCATTGACGAGAGTCCCTAGACTGACTCAATTCCTCCATCTACAAGGTTGCTTATTCATACAACCAACACTCACTCAAAAGGGTGCGTTGATCGTCCCCCCGAGGATGATAGTCAAGAACCTCCAACCTTGAAGGGTAGTCTTTCCGAAGGTTATGATATCGGGTATCAAACGTGGCCTGCAGGAGGTGACCATGCGGCAAGATTCTAACGGCGCTCTGATAGCACACCTAATGCGCCGCGCAGGATTTGGCGCACGCCGTGATGAACTTGAGGAACACTCCACAAAAGGTTACGAAAAGATTGTGGAAGAACTGCTAGACCCAGAGCCCGATGGCGGTGTGGACATTCACGATCTTTACCGATACCAACCCTGGGCATGGAAACCGGGTACTGTCTACGGCATGGGTCATACACCGTGGGTGTATCGAATGCTCAACACCAACGCTCCCCTGCAAGAGAAAATGACCGTCTTCTGGCACGGTATTTTTGCCACTGGAGTTTCCAAGGTTGATCACTATGATGAGATAACCGATATGGTGGACATGTTCCGGGAGAAGGGATTGGGGAAGTTCCGAGAGATTGTCCTTGGTGTAGCAAAGAACCCAGCAATGATTTACTGGCTGGACAATAACGAGAACCACCCCGACCGGGTTAATGAAAACTGGGGACGTGAGTTACTAGAACTCTTCACCATGGGCGTGAGCAACTACACAGAGGACGACGTCAGGGAATGCTCGAGGGCGTTCACTGGCTGGTCTTTTGCACCCAAGCTACCTCGCTTCCCGATCGCTCGGTTCGATTGGGAGTTCGAATTCCGTCCAAACGACCATGATTACACGGACAAATCATTCCTTGGACATACTGGTAACTTAGATGGTGACGAGATAATCGATATAATTCTGGAACAGCCCGCTACAGCCATTTTCATAGCTCGGCATTTATACAACTTCTTCGTCGCCGATGAAGCCCAAGTACCTGCCTGGTCCGTCACATCTCCAGCAGACCGTGCAGCTATTGAAGATATAACCACTGTGCTCTATAAGTCCGACTATGACTTGACCGCAACACTACGCTTCGTCTTTAACTCAGATTTCTTCAAAGAGGCTCTTTACGCTAAGGTCAAAAGCCCGGTGGACGTTTTTATAGGTACCCTCCGCTTCGTAGGGGGATCAGAGTTCCCTGGACCGGGCATCGGAAACCTATCACGACAGGTTGGCTACATGGGACAAGAGTTACTTAACCCTCCTTCAGTCGAGGGTTGGCATACAGGTGCCGAATGGGTGAACAGTGGCTCTATCATGAGCAGAACTAACTTCTTCACAGACATGATCAGCGACACGTCACGCCCTGGTGTTGAAGAAATCTGTAACCTTCTCCAAGAACGTGGGAGCTTGTCTCCTGAAGAGTTAGTTGACGGCTGTCTAGACATGCTTGGTCCTTTAAATGTGAGCAAAGAGACTAGAGATGAGTTAGTCGAACACGCGGCCTCTGGTGGCCCAGTTGTTTGGGGCCAAAACGGTGAACGAGATATCATGGTTGAACGACTCACGGAAATGTTGCAACTGATAGTCGCACTCCGTGATTATCAGTTCGCTTAAGAACGCTAGTGGGAGGAATAATGTTATCCAAGGACAACAGCCCCGTCCTTGTTGTATTACAAATGACGGGGGGTAACGATTACCTGAACAGCGTCATCCCCTACAACGACCCAATGTACTACGACTATCGTCCAACCGTTGGAATAGCTCAAGAAGATGTTTTGCCTCTGGATGATCAGGTCGGATTCCACCCCGAAATGGCTTCACTCAAGAACATTTTCGACGCTGGGGATATGGCTGTTATCCACGGCGTTGGTTATGAAAATTCCCCCAGATCCCATTTCCGATCCATGGACATTTGGCATACATGTGAGCCTGACACTCTTGGAACTGAGGGATGGCTGGGCAAAGTTGTTCGTGAGATAGATCCAAGCAAGGAGAACGTCGTCACTGCGGTCAGCATGGGACCAAGCATGTTTCGTGCACTCTCATTGCCCGGCGTCCCCGTTGCCTGTATTCCTGACCTAGACAACTACGGTTTAATGACCAATGTTTCCAGTTATGAACAGCGAGAGCGGATCCTCGAACGCTACAAACGCCTCTATGGGCCGGCTGTTGGGACTGGCCCGGTAATGGATTTCCTTGGCCAGACTGGTATCGATGCACTCGCAGGCTCCGACATACTAAAGCTTGCCCCTCAGAAGTACCATTCTTCTGTTGAGTATGCTGACAACACGATATCTCAGAAGCTTCGGAGTGTCGCTCAAATTCACCTTGCCGGTCTAGGGACCAGGGTTTTCTACCTTGATCACGGAAGCTTTGATAGCCACTCTAACCAGGTCGGTATGCATGACAAGCTGCTTACCAGTATGTCTCGTGCGATTCAGGATTTTTTTGAAGACCTACGGGCGCACAATGCTGCAGACAACGTGATCATGCTTGTATTCTCCGAGTTCGGTCGCAGGACCTACGATAACGGATCTGGTACTGACCACGGAGCGGCAGGTGCGACCTTCGTAATTGGAGATGCCGTTACCGGGGGACAGTACAGTGAGTACCCCTCGATCAAACCAGAGGATCTACAACAGGGAGATCCGGTACCGAATATAGATTTCCGCGGAGTCTACTCAACGATAATCGAGGATTGGCTGGGCATCGATCCCATCCCAATCGTTGGAGGGACTTTTGAAAAACCTGCTGTCTTCAATTGATTAGGATCCCATGGAACTAATAGCTCCAGAAGTCACTGCAGACATTCCAGATTGGTTGACCTATCCTGAGGATGACTGGCAGGAAATATCACCCACACAGGCAGGCCTTGAACCCCATCTGTTCCAAACGTGGCTGGATGGTCTAGATATAAGGGGCGCAAACTTTGGAGGGGAAGATCACTCCAATGGCAAATATGGGACTGTACTCACCCGGGGTGGTTACATTGTGCACACTTGGGGAGATCGATACTACAAACATCACACTGCCTCCGTGGGTAAGGCGTTGACATGGGCGGTCCTAGGCTTCGCCGTAGCTGATGGAATAATCGATCCGGATCAGCCTATACACCAATATTGGACTGGAGAGGCAGAGCTATCCCACCAACACAAATATCTCAACCAAGGTCATCACAAGAACCTGACCTGGCGGCATTTAATTGGTCGTCGGGACCAGAGTGTCCATTGGGGAGGGTTTCCGTTTGAAATCGGCATTCGATGGATGGAGAAAAGATCTGGGTTGGAAGAAAAAAATGCCGTGCCAGGAGTCCCACATTGGGCATCTTGGACAGGCGATCCCTACTACGACTGCTACTCCCATACCGAACCAGGAACGGTAGGTCTTTACAGTAGTGCTGGTTTTTGGCGACTAGGTCAAGCACTGACAGCCGTCTGGGGTCGAGACATAAAAGACGTAGTCCAAGAAAGGTTATTTGACACGATCGGTATCCCACCCCAGAGATGGGGATGGCTCACGGGTGGCGATGTGAGATCTAAACGGTACTTCTATCCCACGATCCCAGATACCTATACCTATCTTGATCCTCCTTACGAGATCGCCGGTAATGTAGTGCGGAGTGGACCTGGTTGGGTAGTGATTAGCGCGTCGGATCTAGCAAGATTCGGTCACCTCAACGCAACTAGAGGTATATGGAAAGGGGAACGGGTCATTGACTCTGCATGGCTACGCCCTCACAGCGGTGGCAACAAGAGTGGGGCCAGTGGGGAAACTAAGTACTTTACGTCGATGGGTGTCGTGACAACTACTGGGTTACCTGAGCACAAGCATGCCATCGAAACCCGTAGCATACTCCCCGATGAGTTTTTTACTGGACCTGTCACGCCTCAACTTTGATGACTGCTGATTCCCTTCGCCCCGTGTCTACAACTAGATACCCACTTAGCTCAGTATCGAGTTCGGTGCTTCCTGTGTCCACACGCAACGACCGCCCATGCAAATCCGCTAGTTTTTGGGGAGCTGCTACGACAATAATGTTGTTCAAGCCCACCTTGCGAATCACTTGCGGACTAAGTTGCTGATTCCCTCGTCCGAAAATATGTCCCTGTCCACCAATTACCGTAACGATGATCTTAGATGGTCTCCCATCCGTCAGAAGATCTGAAAGTAATGTTTGACTAGCATCCCTGGCAACTAGTTTCCGATCCCGTACAACATCAATGCCAAGGAGTGTCTTTTCGAGACCAAGTTCTTCTGTTATGGCTCTGACTGTTGTCCCCGGACCCAGGATGTAAAGACAATCACTGTCCATGCGCTCAACCACACCCTCCGCGATTGAGGCGATTTCATCTGTTTCATTGGGCGGATAACCTGCCTTGGTAAGTTGAAGATGGTATCTGTCATCAGGTATACGTAGGTAACCGTAAAGTCGAGATGATATTTGCCCTTGCTTAAACAAGTCCTCATCAATATCCATGACTTCGGCCATCACCGTAGTCGATGCCTCCTGGTCCAAGAAAGCAACGGCTGCGTGACCTGCTGCACGTGGGTTCACTGCATAGACACCAGAGTACATCTTGACTCCTGCAGGAATACCAAGACAGGGAACCCTTTCCCCAATCTCGGAATATATATCTTGGGCAGTTCCATCCCCGCCTGTGAACAGTACGAGATCGACGCCGATACGTTCCATTTCCTGAACGACAAAACGTGTGTCTTTAGCGGTGGTATTCATACTCCTTACTGGGATCGTTATAGTTGGTTTGATACCTACTGAACAAGCTTCAAACTCACCCATGTTCCCACTAGCCGTTACTAACTTATAACCGCTGTATTTTTGGACAACCTGTAGTGCCTCTCTAGTACGTTGGTGTGCCTCAGACTCCCCTCCTCGCTTGCGGGCCTCTCTAATTAAATCGACACCGTCACTACCCTTGAGGCCAACCTTGCCACCGATGCCGGCAACTGGGTTAACCACCACCCCTAGGGTTCTGGACATAAGGATTAGCCGCCTTGTTCTTGCAACAAGTTGACTACTTGGACACGTGGACTTCCTTCTCGGCGAGTGATAAAAGCTACTGCGTTACCTGATTGGGACCATACTACTGGCCCTTCGTTAAGATTTTCTTTTTGTGTACGGTTGTGGGTTAATCGCGTGAGACGTCTGTTAAGTCCATCGCGCAACATCACGTAAATCTCGTTGATCCCCTCGCTCAAGTTGAAACTAAGTACGTACCTGCCTTCAAAAGCAATCCATTGACTGTCTGGAGACCAAACCGGGTTGGTATCGTTTGTATCACTCATCTGTGACCAGTTGAACTGCCTCGTTCCGTCAGGCTTAGCCAGGTAAATATCATAGTCGGTGGGAGCAGAACCACTAGCGAACTCAAGGGTAGCAGCAGCAGCTAAGTCAGCGCCAAATCCACTTTTCGGCCTATTGGATGTGAAGGCAATCCACTCCCCATCGGGCGACCAGCTTGGTAAAGCATCTACGTGCTCGTTTGAGGTTATCTGTCTCAGACTCGTCCCATCAACATTGACAATAAATATCTCATGATCACCATCCTGATTGGACTGAAACGCTAGCCTTAGTCCATCTGGTGCCCAAGTCAAATTCCCATCGAAAAAGTTGTTAAAGGTGAGTCTCGTCTGACCACTACCATCTGCATTCATCACATACAGTTCCGGCGGTGGCGGTAATTGTGGAAATTCGGGCATATCCGGATTAGCGGTTGATGGGCGGGCAACA
>Ga0310344_10001012_pt1 | contig 21692 bp, 22 predicted proteins | sample HC15DNA20200_MG_FD_203801 | JGI IMG/M metagenome (GOLD analysis project Ga0310344, IMG submission 203801) | Marine microbial communities from station ALOHA, North Pacific Subtropical Gyre - HC15-DNA-20-200_MG | ecosystem: Environmental > Aquatic > Marine > Oceanic | place: Pacific Ocean: North... | reverse complement strand
GGGGTTCCGGAGGAATCTTCAACATCAACGTCCACCATCCGCCCCTCTAGCTCACCTAGACGCAACATTTTCCTTAATTTTTCTCGCGTTTCTCCAATAGTGTTTTCTTCAGTTTTGGAAACTTCCTTCTCATTAGAGACAGTCTCTGGGAGAAGCGCATCTAAGACCCGCTCTTCGGCCCGTTCTTCAGCTTTCGACATCATCGTTCGCTGTTCCTCTTCGGTTACCAGATTAACCGACAGATCGGTAAGGTCTCTAATTATCGCCTCCACATCACGACCAACGTATCCTACTTCAGTAAATTTGGTTGCTTCAACCTTGATAAAGGGCGCCTGTGAAAGCTTTGCCAAGCGCCGTGCGATTTCGGTTTTCCCAACACCCGTGGGCCCAATCATAATAATATTTTTAGGTGCGATCTCGTCACGCAGGTCAGGCTCTACTTGCGTTCTGCGCCAGCGGTTTCGAAGAGCGATAGCTACCGCTCGTTTCGCATCCGACTGACCCACAATGAAGCGATCTAATTCCGATACTACTTCTCGAGGAGTGAAAGCATTAGCCATGCTGTCGAGGAATCTACTTGTCACTGGGAAGCCTAACCGAACTAATCTCTTGATTCGTGTAAATACAGATTTCTCCTGCTATCAGAAGTGATTCCCTGACTAAATTCTCCGCTGACAAGTCACTGTGTCGGAGTAAGGCTCGCGCAGCAGCGAGTGCATACGATCCCCCCGAACCGATTGCTGCTATTCCGTCGTCAGGTTCGATAACATCACCGTTTCCAGAAACCGTGAGGATGCAACTAGGATCGCCCACTAAGAGCATGGCCTCTAACCTCCTTAAAATTCGATCGGTACGCCAGTCACGCGCTAATTCAACGGCGGCTCTCCGAATATTCCCCGGAAATTCATCCAGCTTAGCCTCAAAACGCTCTGACAAGGCAAGCGCATCAGCAGCTCCTCCTGCAAACCCTAGAATCGCTTTTCCGTTTTGGGTCAGACGAACCTTTTGAGCCTTTCCTTTCATAACCACGTCACCAACAGTTACCTGACCGTCTGATGCCATGGAAATATTACCATCCCTACATGCGGCGACGACTGTTGTCGCTCGGTACCAATTCTTCATAAATCCTCCAAGAGAGTTCCCAACGGTAATAGCGGGGCAAGCTCCTCAAAATTTCAGTCCTTTTTCGACAACAGATTTTCTCGTCGTGCACGAGGATGAGCGCGATCGTAGACCTCCACGAGACGATCGGTAGAGACGGCCGTGTATTTCTGAGTTGTCGATAAGCTAGCGTGGCCCAAAAGTTCCTGAATTTCTCGCAGATCAGCCCCCATATCTAAAAGATGTGTAGCGTAGCTGTGCCTCAGGCGATGCGGATGCACACCTTCAGCAATTCCCGCCTCTCGCGCGCGGCGTGAAATAATCCGCCGCACATCTCTTGGATCTAACCTCCGCGGTTTCTCTCCCCGGCGTGCTCGCATCGCAACAAACAAAGGCTCTTGCAGAATACCCGGAACTTTTCTCTCTTCTAGATAATCAGATAATGCATTGCGAACTGCCTCAGGCAAAGGCACGACTCTCTCTTTTCCACCTTTACCCCAAACTCGAACTTCCCCTCTCACCGATTCTATATCTCGAACATCCAGTGAACACGCCTCTGCAACACGTAGCCCGCCACCGTATAGAAGTTCCAAGATTGCTCTATCTCTACTCCTCGCTCTATCGGACTTATTTTCTTCCACACTTTTCGAAGACACAAATTCCATGAGCAAATGGCAGTCATCAACCCCTAGAGGTTGCGGTAAACGTCGGGGCGTACGTGGCATAGGTATCCCCAGTGTAGGATCTGCCGTCCTTTCACCTTCAAGAACCAAAAATCCAAAATAAGAACGCAAAGAAGAAAGCTTCCTTGCAACAGTAGGAGCCTTGCTTCTCCCATGCAGTGACGCGAGGAAATTTCTTACATCTGCAGAGGTCGCATGCTTTAGATCTTCATTATTAAGAAAGATTGCGAATGCCTTAATATCAGACAAATAAGCTCGCATAGTATGGAGCGACGAGCCCTTCTCGGCGTGCAAATGCCGCTCAAAACGAACTAAGCTTTGGTCGAAGCTTCCCTCAGTCATAAAGACTCTACTGATCGAGCATAGGAAGGAATTGACTGGATTGCACGTTCCGCGAGACGAGTATGTTTTTGCCGTCTAGCTATTCTCTTAGGCCCCGATAGACGAGGCACATCAATCGGTGGAAACAAACCAAATGTAATATTCATGGGCTGAAACCGCTTCGCCGATGATTCCCTTAAATGTCTCAATAAGGCAAAATGAGCGCTCGTGCTCGGGGGGTCAGGGCGGTCCAAACCAAACAATTCAAAACTGCAAAAAATACCCGCTAAAAGTCCAATCGCAGCAGATTCCGCGTAACCCTCTACACCCGTGATTTGACCCGCAAGATATATTTTATCAAGCGATATAAGTGACAGCGAGTTACTTAAACTTCGAGGAGAATTGACGAATGTGTTTCGATGAATAGATCCGAACCGCGCGAAAGCTGCCTCAGACATGCCTGGTAGGCCGTGCAATATTCTTCTCTGATCCCCAATTCGTAACTTCGTTTGAAAACCGACTAAATTATAAAGAACTCCTGCCTTATCTTCCTGTCTCAATTGAATTACTGCGTGAGGCTGACTATCGGAACGAGGGTCGAGCAATCCCACGGGCTTGAGTGGGCCGTGAGCCAAAGTCTCTGGACCGCGACGCGCAAGCTCTTCGACGGGGACACAACCTTCAAAATAGAGACTCTTTTCGAAAGGATGTAGGGGCACAGTATCCGATTCAATCAACGCAGAAGTAAGAATATCGTAAGATTTCTTGTCCAAAGGCACGTTTAAATAATCACCTTCGCCGTCATCATACCTCGACCCTCGGAAAACAACTTCATGATCTAAAGAGTCCGCATATACAATCGGAGATATCGCATCGTAAAAGTAGAGATACTCCTCACCCAGTACCTTTTTCAAGTCGTCAGCTAAAATCTTTTCCGTCAATGGACCGGTTGCTACAACTAAAGCATCGTATTTCTCTCGAAGCTGCCTCAGGTTATCAATTTTCTCTCTACGAACATTGATTTGCGGGTGCGTCTCAATTCTCTCGGTCAGAGTGGCCGAAAACCCAGTTCGATCAACAGCAAGGGCTCGACCTGCGGGCACAGCGTTGGCATCTGCAGTTTTAATCACTACGGAATCCAGTAATCTCATTTCTTGTTTAAGAAGACCCACCGCATTTATTAGCTGATTTGACCTAAGAGAATTACTGCAAACCAGCTCTCCAAAGTCGTTTGAAAAATGTGCAGGCGATTTTACTGCTGGACGCATTTCAAAAAGATCAACGAAAATTTTTCTTTTCGCAATTTGCCAAGCAGCCTCACAACCTGCCAATCCGGCACCTATTACCGCAACGCGTTTTGTTCCACTAGACATTATGTTTGGCCTCGGGGTTGTCGGCCCCTCTTTTCAACATAGACAATAAATGACCTGCTTCACCTTAAGGCCAAAACCTATCTTCCCACACTGTGATAAGAAAAGTTAGACCGTGCAGCCACATCAGGGTCGTAAATATTTCGCAGATCTATCATTACAGCCTGTTTCATCGTGTTCTTTAACCTAGCTAGGTTCAAGGCACGAAACTGATTCCACTCTGTTATGATAACGAGCGCATCACTTCCCTCCGCTGCCTCGTAAGCATCTTCTCCAAAGATGACACTCGAAGGCAAAAGTGGTTTCGCCCCCTCCATTGCAACCGGATCAAACGCCCTTACTTGTACTCCTTTTGATACTAATTCGGTAATAATGTCGATTGATGGTGCATCTCTTACATCATCGGTTTCGGGTTTGAAAGAAAGCCCAAGAACGCAGACAGTCTTATTTGAAAGATTACTACCGAGAGCCGCTTCTATTTTCTTGACCATTCTTGCTCTCTGTTGGTCGTTGACTCTGATCGTCGCTTCCACAATTTCGAGGTTACTTCCAAGTTCAGAAGAGAAATGTGCTACTGAGCGGGTATCTTTAGGAAAGCACGAGCCTCCAAAACCCGGACCAGCGTGAAGAAACTTCTTCCCGATACGACCGTCCAAACCGATACCCCGGGCCACAGCCTGCACATCACCACCAATCACTTCACAGAGATTCGCGATTTCATTGATAAATGAAATCTTCGTTGCAAGAAAAGCATTAGCGGCATACTTAATTAACTCGGAAGTAACAATATTAGTGAGAACAAAAGGAGTTTCATTTAAAAAGAGAGGGCGATAAAGCTCTTTAAGAATATCCATACTTACTTCATCTTCCGCTCCGATCACTACTCTGTCGGGCCTCATGAAATCTGAGATTGCAGCACCTTCACGGAGAAATTCTGGATTCGATGCGACCGCAAATTCTGAAGTTTGTCCACTTCTCTCCTGACCCTCTTTAATCCAATCAGCAACCTTCTCAGAAGTTCCTACAGGAACGGTACTTTTCGTCACCACTACCTTGTAGTCCTCCATAAGTGTTCCGATTTCTAGAGCAACAGCCTTGACGAAGGACAAGTCGGTAGAACCATTTTCCATTGAAGGAGTTCCCACAGCAATAAAGACCACGAGAGCATCTCGTATCGCCTGCCCTGTATTACTTGTAAATGAAAGTCGTCCCTGGGAAACATTCCTCTCGAGCATATCTTCGAGGCCAGGCTCATAGATTGGCACTTCTCCGTTTTGCAGAGCCTCAATCTTATCTGGATTGTTATCTACACAAGCAACGTTAACGCCAAATTCAGAAAAACAGGCGCCTGTAACAAGGCCAACATACCCACTTCCAATCACGCAGATATTCATAGTGAAAGCCTCTGGAACCCCTTCATCTCTATGTACATCGGGGACCTTTAAAAACCTATCCCGTTAAAACTTTCAGAAGTTCCTCATCGGGCCCCGGCTTTCCATCTGGTCTAAATGCCTGAACACAAACGTGATCTGCACCAGCATCCCAGTGTTGCTGTATCCGGTCACGAATGACTTGCTCATCTCCCCAAGCTACTATGGCGTCCACAAGTTTGTTGCTCCCGCCATCTTTAAAGTCATCCTGGGAAAACCCTAGGTCCAAGAGGTTATTGCAATAGTTTGGAAGGCCCAGATAAATCTTCAGATTTGCCCTACTTAAATCTCTTGCCTTGGTTGGATCTGTTTCACGCAAGACCATCTGTTCAGGGCAAAGCAAAGCTCCATCACCCATAATCTCACGAGCTTTTGCAGTATGCTCCGGCGGGACAAGGTAAGGATGTGAGCCCTGCGCATGCGAAACTGACAGCTTCAACATGTTCTTTCGGAGCGCTGCTAAAATTATGGGAGCTTCTTGCTCCGGTTGGTTCCCAACGTAGAGAGCCTTGTCCATCCGTTCGAGGTAATCTCGCATCATGCTAACGGGCTTGTTGCTGTACTCGTGTCCTCTCTGGCCCTCAACTAAATGTCCGTGAGAAACGCCGAGACCAAGTGCAAATCTTCCAGGTGCGGCATCTGCGAGAGTCTTCTGAATTGATTTCATATTCATCGGATCTCGTGCGTAGATATTTGCAATGCCCGTTGCAAACTTGAGGGTGCTCGTTCGAGCCGCGAAATACCCTATTTGAGAAAAAGGCTCCTTACCAACTGCTTCTGGAATCCAAAGTGTCGTGTAGCCCCAACTTTCTATACGCTCGACGAGCTCAGCAGCCTCTGCCATTGCTAGGTGATCAAACCAGCTCCACACTCCCAGCTTGCCTAAGTTTTCGACTTTCGCCATCGGTTCCTCCTTAACGGTCTCTTAGCCGCTTTGTTTCACGCTCCGCATCGTAGCGCGCTAATTTGATTTTCTGTCGGTTTCTTTTCTGGAACTTAGGGTGCATCGATTCTAAAGGCTAGCTATTCCAGCTCGGATCTACTCTTGATGAGAAATTCCTTATAGACGATCCCTTTGGGAATACCCAAAGCTACTGAGATGTCTCTCGAGGCGTCCTTTGCCGAGATCCCCTTAGCCAATGCTTCGTGAATCGCAGCATCTAGATACATTACGGATTGGTGGGCGTCTTGACTGTTACCCTCAACAACTAAGGTCAACTCCCCTTTGGGGTGACGTTTAGCGAACTGTTCAAGAAGCGATCCAAGGGTCCCTCGAATAAATTCTTCATGAACTTTTGTTAGTTCTCGAGCGGCAACGCACCTCCTATTTTTCCCAAAAATATCACTCATTTCTTCGAGCGTGCTCAAAGCTCGCTTTGGCGATTCAAAAAAAACCAATGTTTCATTTCTACCTACAAGAGAAGAAAGCAATTGGGTACGTCCCCCCGTCTTTCTGGGGAGAAAGCCCACAAATGTAAAAGGAACGACAGGGAGTCCAGATCCAACGAGAGCAGTTAACACGGCCGAGGGGCCAGGTATAACTTCTACCGAAAAACCAGCTCTGCTTACATTCTCTACAAGGCGTTCCCCGGGATCTGAGACGAGAGGCACACCGGCATCACTAACCAACGCCACGTCTTTTCCTGCCTCCAAAGCTAGCAGGACGCGTTCCTCCCTACTCGCCTCGTTATGTTTATGGAAAGCAACCAAGTTTCTTTTGATATGGTGACGAGCCAACAGTTTTTGAGTCCGTCTAGTATCTTCGACTAATACTATGCTCGCCTCTTTGAGAACACGCAGAGCCCGCAACGTGACGTCTTCAAGATTACCGATTGGCGTCGCTACAATGAGGAGCTTTCCCACTCAAGCGCCCTCCACGTAAATAGTCTAATAAAACCCGCCCTGAGAAAGCTATGTAATGAAAAGCCAGTTCAGCACGTTTCTCTTAGCCCTTTATTAAAAAGCATGAATCACGAATCTGGCAGGGTTTTGAGGGGCTTTGATTGACAGACCTTCGTTCACTCCTTAACGGGAGCCTTTTCATCTTCGTTCAATTCGGCAGAAACTTCTTCTCCCGTCTCAACTATTTGGTCCTCACTTCCTTCCGGTTCTGGAGAAACCTCTCCGACTGTCTCGGCAATCTGCTCTTCAAGCTCTTCTGGCTCAGGAGGAACTAAAGCAGACAAATCTCGGAGTTTACTTCGCAATCGCGCTTTCTTTCCCCGCAAGTCACGGAGATAGTACAGACGGGAACGCCTTACGTGGCCTCTACTTTTGATCTCCACCTTTTGAACCGAAGGGGATTCCACAGGAAAGATCCTTTCAACTCCAACTCCATAAGAAATTTTTCGAACCGTAAAAGTGGCACTTGCGCCCCCGCCTCTACGACGAATAACTACGCCTTCGAAGATCTGCGTCCGCTCTTTATCTCCTTCCCTAACCCTCACACTCACGCTTACCGTGTCACCTGGTCTAAAGGGTGGGAGATCGTTCCTTCCGGTCTTTTGCTCGACATAGTCGACAAGACTCATTTTCGTTCCTTCCATTCCGGCGATCCGGACAATAGTAAATCTGGTCTTTTCTTCTTAGTAATTTCCATAGCCTTGTCCGCTCGCCACTTCTTAATCGCCGCGTGATCTCCCGAACTCAAAACCTCTGGTACGGCTTCCCCTCGATACTCGGCTGGCCGAGTATATTGCGGGCCCTCCAAAACCTGTCCCGAGAACGACTCGTTCTCAAGCGAGGCTGGGTTTCCTAGCACACCTGGCACAAAACGCGAAACCGCCTCGACCACCACCATCGCGGGAACTTCCCCACCCGACAGCACATAATCTCCAATCGAGAGCTCCTGGTCCACTGCCAAATCGATCACACGCTGGTCCACGCCCTCATAACGACCACATACAAGGACAAAATGATCTGTCTCGGATAATTCTTTAGCGATATCCTGACTGAACCGCTGCCCCTGGGGTGTAAGTAAAACGACCTGACACGTTCTATCGCCCTTTTTCCCGGCAATAGAGTCAATTGCACTTAAGAGGGGTTCGGGCTTCATTACCATTCCCGGCCCCCCTCCATACGGAACGTCGTCTACTCTTCGATGCTTGTCATCCGAGAAGTCTCTCAGATTATGAACGTTGATCTCGAACCTGCCCTCCTTGTGAGCGGCCCCTAAAATACCTATTTGCAAAAAATGAGCAAAGAGCTCAGGGAAGATTGTCAGGATATCGATTCGGTGCATTCGTCACCCTGGGAAGTCCGGTTTCCTGCTACCCCCTTGGTCGCTTCGGCCTTCCTGTTTTCCCCCGCAAGGGCAGGCTCTAAAAGTCCCGGAAGATCAACGACTGTAATTCGCTTTTCCTTGAGGTTAATCTCCGGCACTATTGCCTTGTGTGTTGGGAGAAGAATTTCTTCTCCTGTATCCGATTCAACTACTAAGAGATCCTGAGATCCTGCCTCCCAAAGCTCCCTTACCCTGCCGATGACACGCCCCGACTCTGTCACAACCTCACATTGAACCAGTTCGTACCAATAAAACTCGCCTTCTGGCAGTACTTTAGTCTCCCGCCTCGAGACAAAGATATCTGCCCCTTTATATGATTCCGCAACGTTTCGATCGGAAATTCCATTCAAAAAAAGCCTAACCTCCCTAGCTTTTCCAGGAACGACTTTATCGACTTTATGGATTTGTTCGGATCCATCCGAGAAACAGAGTTGCAGGTCTGTCTTTGGGCTTAAATGGTCCGGCGCATCCCCAAAGTACCTCACGCGGAGCCCACCTCGAATACCGTGCGCCGCGACGACTTTTCCCAACAACACCCGAGAATCGGCCTTCATCTAATTTTTAGGCTGTTAGGCGAGAGTATCACCTTCTCTCAATCCACGATATCAAGGCGGTGCTTCGCACCCTTTCGGGATACAGCTAGAAGAGCGCGCATAGCTTTGGCGACCCGGCCCTGCCGACCTATAACTCGCCCCCTGTCATCCGGATTGGTCTCCAACTCAATGTGTACACCATCCCTGACAGAGACCCGAACATCATCGGGGTTGTCCACTATTCCCTTGGCTATAAACTCTATTAGACTTTCGGGCGTTCCCTCTTCGGCCATTACTTTATGACTCCGTAGATACGACTTGAGCTTCAACTTGTCGTTTAAGAAGGGTTTTCATCTGAGGGCTCAGCTGAGCTCCCAGTGCAACCCAGTGTTCGATCCTTTCGCGCTTAAGATCGATCTCTGACGGTTCAGTCATAGGATTGTAGGTGCCCAGGTATTCGAGAGCGCGCCCATCGCGCGGTTTCCTCGAATCAATCGCCACTACACGGTAGTAGGGACGTTTCTTTGCACCAAAGCGTTTTAAGCGAATTTTGACCATTGTTGCACCTTACCCGACCGGAAAATTTAGCTCCCGACGGGCTCGTCAGAGTAGAAAACACTGCACTCCGGTCAACCGTTCACGTCTCTTAAATGAAAGATAGTTCGCCTAATAGCGGGATACGATTCTTTATTCACGAACGAGCCCTCAAGATCCTGAACCTGATGGCAGAAGGAGAATCCTCGCCGAGGACATTGCGAAGCCCTTGTAGAATAGCCGGGACCTCCATTTGAAGTTGCTGGGCCCATACCGAAGACTCCACAAGCACCTCCAGAGTTTCGCCTTGAAGGTCGCCTGGTTGTGCATGAGCAGCCCAAACAGGACCTAAAGCTTCCACCCAGAGCCGTTGAATCCGCAAGCCTCGAGCTGCAGGACCTAAATCGAGATCTTCCAACACCTTGGAAATAATGCTAGAGGCTTGAATCGGCTCTTTTGGAGGACGCTGGGAGCTCATCCTTCATACCTCGTGCGGTCGAAAAACCAGCCCCGACGGCAGTTTCGGATAAAAAAACGTCGATTTCTGAGGGAGCACGTCCCCTGACCTCGTAACTCGAAACACATCGTCCGGAGTTAACGCATTCAAATAGAGACCTAGAGCCGCGCTACCTCTACGGACTTCGCGAGCAGCGATCTTCACAGATTTCTTGAAGCCGAGCGCGCCATCGCGAACAGCCGATTCACTTAGACCAAGAGCTCCTTCTATGACTTCTTCGTGGATTACTCGAATAGAGACGCTTGCGCTCGGATTCCGGTGAAAGATTAAAAGACTTCCTGTTCCGTCGTCTGCTGCGAATGCAGGACGGTCCTTCAGTGGAGACAAGTAGTCATTCAAAATCGAATCTAGGTTATCGGGGCTTGAAAGCCGAACCTCGAGCATGGACCAATTCGGTAATAATGACTTCCATTCGTTTAAACGCGGAACGCGAACATCTTTAAGAAGCCTATGAATGGGCAGAAGCAAACTTCCCTCCGAAAAAGCGTTCGTGAAATATGCAAGGGTTCTATCCCAGGGCTGTTCTACATCAAGTTCCGTTGAACCTTCACTTCTTCTTTCATCGCGATACGTGAGTGCCGTTTCATATCGATGATGTCCGTCTGCGATGACAACTTGGCGGTTGGCCATAAAAGAAGTGACTTCAGAAATCATCTCCGGATCTCTTAAAGGACAAAACGTGTGATTAATACCAGAATCGTCTATCGCTCTAACTGCTTCGGCGCCGCAGAGAGCCTGATCAAGAACCGAGCAAAGAGTATCTGCTCGGTCTTCGTAAAGCATCATGACACTGGACATATTAGCCTGCGTTGCACGAAGAATTTTCAACCTATCCCTCTTCGGCCCTGCCAAGGTGCGTTCGTGCGGAAGCACAATAGAATTCTCATAGGGCTCAAGACGGAGTGCTCCAAAAAAACCTAGCCTCTGATAGCTGTCTCCCTCCGAACTCTGGAACCGCTGTCTCAGGGCGTAGTAGAGGGGAGTTTCATCTCGAAGTAATACCGCCTCATTTCTCCAATTATCAAGGGTCTGACGGACCTCACTATAGTCTGTCAAATCCTCATCAGATTTGTCTCGCGTCAATTCTAGTCGAATTGCGTTGTAGGGGCTTCGTTCGTAATAGAGACTACGCTCCTCCGGCTGGACAACATCGTACGGTGGAACGAGAATATCCTTGAGGTCAGTTTTCGAGACATCAAAGCGCAAACCTTTAAACGGAAGAATATTAGTCACGGTGTACGGGATGCCTCAATTGTATTAAAAATAGCTTCCTTCTTGATGGCACCTTCGCGAAGAATGCGTACGGCCGAAGAAGTAACATCAAGGACAGTACTCGGTTGCTCTCCCGAAGCATCTGGAAGCAGAGAGTTCACTAAACGAGCCATGCAACCTTGTGGCGCTCTCTCGCAAACAATTCTAGCTTCAGCCCGAGTCAAGGCAGGGGGTTCCCCGCTGCGATTACAACTTGTAGCCGTAAGTGGGCCTAACCCTCTGAGCTCAGCCTCTCTCGTCAATCGGTATGCAATCGGGTGGGATGAACACCTGAAACCGATCGCCCCATCTTCCCGTCCGATATCCTCCGCAAACCTTTCCTCCGCTTTGGTAACTACGGTTAGGGGGCCTGGCCAAAAAGAACTTAAAAGAACCTTCAGAATAGGTGTCACCTGAACACCGAGGCTTTCAAGGGACTTTCTCCCCGAGACAAGCACTGAAATCGGTTGGCCGCTAGGCCTTCCTTTTAACTGAATCAGACGGCTCATAGCAGACGCGTCTTTGGAGTTACCGGCCAGACCCCAAACTGTCTCAGTTGGGAATCCCAACAGGCCACCTCTCGAAAGATGGTTAAGATCCGAATCCTCTCCCTCAATAGGTTTACTGGACATATTTGCCAATATCACGGCGGAGCTGAAGTCCGCTAAAATTTATCTTACCTGACGCTTCGTAGGCCCTTTCTCGGGCCTCCTTAAAAGAGTTTCCGCGAGCAGTTACTCCAAGTACACGGCCTCCAGATGTCCTCCAGGTACCATCGTGGTGCTGTCTCGTTCCGGCGTGAAAAATCACGACATCCTTTAAGCACGCCACTCCATCCAATCCGCTGATAGGGAAACCGGTCTCGTAAGAGCGCGGATATCCTCCTGAAGCAAGCACGACCGTGACCGCCGCGCCCGAGTGATCAAGACGTTCATCGGTTGGAATATCTCCACGAGCCGAAGCAAGAAGATGCGGTACTAAGTCTGCATCCAAAGAAAGCATCAAGGGTTGCGTCTCGGGATCGCCAAAGCGAACATTGAACTCGACGACAGAAGGGTCCCCTTTATCATCGATCATGAGACCAATATAGAGAACACCGGAATAAGCCATTCCTTCATCTCTCATTCCACGTAATGTTGGTTCAACAACTTGCCGGAGAATTTTCGCTTCGGTTTCAACCGTAATAGTTGGTGTGGGAACATAAGCCCCCATACCCCCGGTATTCTCGCCCTCGTCATTATCCAACAAACGCTTGTGGTCTTGAGCAGCAGGCAACGTCACTATCTTCTTGCCATCGGTAATAACGTAAAAGGAAGCCTCCACTCCGACCAGAACATCTTCAATCACAACCGCGTCTCCAGCCTCTCCGAAACGTCTATCATTCATTAGCTCATCAAGCGCCTGCAAGGTCTGCTCTCTACTCTTGCAAACAAACACACCTTTACCGGCACAGAGACCATCAGCCTTTACCACACAAGAGTCTTTAGTAACTGCGAAATCACGTGCATCTACGATGTCATCAAAGACTTTGAACGAAGGATGTGGTACCCCATGTCGGGCCATAAAACTTCTGGCAAAAGACTTACTTGCCTCAAGCCTTGCAGCATCGGCACTCGGACCAAAGACGGTCACCCCGGACTTCCTCATTCTGTCAGCAAGTCCTTTGGCCAGGGGTCCTTCTGGACCTATCACTACCAGATCAATAGATTCCTCTCTAACAAAATTGAGCAATGCTTCATGGTCGCCTTCCTCAATATGAGGCACCACCGTGGCAACGTCTCTCATTCCATCGTTACCCGGCACTGCAAATACTTTTGACACCATGGGACTCCTCGAGATTTTCCAAGAGAGAGCGTGCTCTCGACCACCTGCCCCTATTACAAGAACTCGTATTTGCTCAGACATTTTTGCCTCCGGGTGACCGCGCACCAGACAACTATCCCAAGATCTCTTCCGTGTTAACAAGCCCTACTTCCGAAACGTCAAGAAATCTGCGCGACTGATGCTAGCCAGTCGCAACTTCGCCCCCAATATCAACTGTCGAACTTCCGTTCAACGCGCTCTCCAATCCGAGCCAATATTTCGTAGGGAATTGTGCCCGTCGCCCTTGCGAAACTTTCGACGCCAAGCTCCGGGCCGAAGATTACCACCTGATCCCCTATTGTTGCGGGATTATCGCCCAAATTTACCGTCGTAGAGTCCATCGATACCGCGCCCACGATTGGCACAGCTCGTCCTCTATGCCAAAAAGATGCCTTTCCCGAGGCATTCCGGGGTATCCCATCAGCATATCCAACAGGCAAAGTACCAATTAAGCACGGCAGCTCCGTTTTGAATTGCGCGCCGTAGCCCACTCCTTCCCCTGCAGGTAATCGCCTAAGGGAGGCGATCTGGGTTACAAACTTCATCACGGGTCTAGGCTCGAAAGCCAAATCCAACAAATCGGGTCTCGTATTAGGAACTACACCGTATAGGAGAATACCAGGGCGTACTGCGTTGCACCTCAGCCCCAATTCCTGTTGTGCAATTCCTGAGAGCAAAGCAGCCGAATTCGCAACGTGAGTCTGCGGTACTCTGACATCTCTAATACCCAGGTCCTTCAAAAACCTGGAAAATAGCCGCAGCTGACGCGTACTAGGTCCAGGATCCTCTTCGTCCGCACGGGCGAGGTGGGTATAGACCCCTTCTAATATTAGCGGTCGGTTCTCCTCTATCTTCTGACAGAGGGCTGTAGCGCCCTCGAGCGGTACGCCAAGCCGGTGCATGCCAGTATCAACCTCGACTTGTACCCTGGCCTTTGTATGTTTTCTTTCAGCAACTCGCGAAAGCAAAGCCACCTCTTCGGGCCCATGGACAACCGTCACAAGACCCAAGGCAATTGCACTCTCTGCCTCATTTTCCGAATGAACTCCACCAAGTACCAGGGTCGTGGCCCGTATGCCTTGTTCAAATAACTCATGCGCCTCCCAAACCGATGAGACTGCCAACGAACGGCAGCCTGAATCAACCAACCTTCTCGAAACCTGGACCGCCCCATGTCCATAAGCGTTGGCTTTCACTACTCCTATGATCTCTTGACCGGGTGCCAGGCGAGAAATCATCGCAAAGTTTGACTCAAGGGCGCCAAGATCGATATAGACTTTATTGGGACCGGATTCTCTCACCAGACTAGACTCCTTGTCGGCAGACGAACCATGCCGGATACTTTGAAGCGATATACCAACATGACAAATGCCGCAAACGACACCTTCGATATATTAGTGAACGGACAGCCTCGCCAAATTAATAACGGCGATACAATTGCCTCACTTTTGAGAAACCTGTCCCTTGAGGGCCGAAAGGTAGCGGTCGCCATAAACAGGTCCGTCATACCTCGGGGACAATTTGAAATCTCGACCTTGGAACCAGGTGACCGGGTTGAAATTTTAGAAGCCGTTGGCGGCGGCTAGGAAATAAGGAGAAAGCCATGTCTGAACCGGCATACACACTGGGGGAGTTTTCGTTCAATTCTCGGTTAATCGTGGGAACGGGCAAATATCCATCTTTAAAGGTCCAGCTAGAAGCTACTGAAGCGAGTGGAGCAGAACTTGTCACAGTTGCTCTTCGTCGGATCGACCCAAAAGCTTCCGAGGAGGAGAGCGTACTGAGCTTTTTACCTAAGGGGATGACTATCCTTCCCAACACCGCTGGTTGTTATTCTGTCGACGACGCTGTCACGACCGCCCACCTTGGGCGAGAACTTTTCGGACACGGATTGATGAAGCTCGAAGTCATTGGTGACGAGAGAACCCTCTTTCCCGACGTACCAAAGACGATCGAGGCGGCGAAAATCTTGGTAGAGGACGGATTCTCCGTTTTGCCTTATGTAACCGATGACCCAGTGGCATGCCAACGATTGGCCGAGATTGGTTGCCCCGCTGTCATGCCACTAGCCGCACCCATTGGGTCAGGTCTTGGCATTCGCAACCCAGCTAATATCCGAATTATCCTTGAAACGGTTGAGGTTCCCGTGATTGTTGATGCTGGTGTTGGGACGGCTAGCGATGCGGCCGTTGCCATGGAACTCGGATGTACGGCCATACTAATGAATACAGCCATCGCGGGGGCAAAAGAACCAAAAAAGATGGCGAACGCCATGCGGGAAGCGGTGAGTGGAGGGCGTCTGGCCTATGAAGCTGGACGAATACCTCGGCGCCTCCACGCCACTGCATCAAGCCCGTTAGATGGACTCGCAAGCTTCTAAAGTCAGATACAATGGCGCACCAAAGACCGATCCTCTTACTCGTTACTGACCGAACGTTAGTCGAAGAAACAGTTCTTTATGAAAATGTCAAAAAGGCCGTGGCAGGGGGGGTCGACTGGGTTCAAATCCGCGAGAAGGAATTTACCGGGCTCGAACTTACAAACCACGCTCGGTCAATTCAAGATGCAGCTAGGGAAGGCGCCAGCCAACGCCAGGGTTCAGTGAAAATCTTTATCAATCGATTTGTTGACGTCGCGATTGTCATAGGAGCCGACGGGGTGCATCTAGGGTTCGATGCGATACCAAGTGCCGCCGCACGCGAGCTTTTACCCAGAAATTCTCTCATAACTTCCGCACGTCATGATGTCGACGAGGTAATCCGGCGCAAAGACGAGCCTATCGATGCTGTTCAACTTGCGCCAATTTTCAATCCGATATCGAAGCGACCTGAACGAATACCTGCTGGTATAGAAAACCTTAAAAAAGCCGTCAGGGCCGCGCCATTCTTGAAAATTTTGGCACAAGGAGGCATAACCCCTGAAAACGCGGCCCACTGTATCCAAGCTGGTGCATGTGGCGTGGCAGTAACAGGTTCATTGCTACAGGCAAAATGTTCTAAAAAGCGAGCAGAAGAGCTACGGAGCGCAATCGACAGGGTCGGATCTAATTATGCTCCCTAGAAGTTAGCTACAGGCGAAGTGGCGGTAAAGATTGTTATTGTTTTGGGATGGCCAGAGAAGTGAACCCAAGTATTTCTTTTTTTAAACAAAGGCTCTTAACCCTTTTCTTAATCTTGGGGGCCACAATATCTTTCGGTTGTAGTGACGCAAGGGCAGATGATCCATTTCTTCGAAGAACCGCAACTGTTCGAGTCGTGGAAAAAGTCGGGCCTTCAGTAGTCAATATCACTACGGAATTTGTAGAACGACGTCGTCCCTTTCGAGGGGCCTTTGGGGACTCAGGCTTCGACCGTTTTTTTGAAGATTTTTTCGCTCCTCAACGACCTAAAAAAATTCGGAGCCTTGGCTCCGGGGTCGTAATTGACCAAAACGCTCACGTCATTACGAACGAGCATGTAATTGCGCGAGCACAAACCATTCGAGTCACCTTAGGTGATGGGAGAGAGTTCGAGGCTGCCTTGGTCGGAGCTGACCCAAATAACGATCTCGCTGTCTTGCAACTCGAAACGGACGAGATCGTGCCTTGGACCGCTCCGGGATCTTCACGGGACGTTCTGGTGGGTGAGCCTGTTATCGCGATCGGAAACCCCTTCGGGCTTTCAAATTCAGTTACCACAGGCGTACTCTCGGCGATAGATAGATCCATTCGCGCAGACCGACGAGTTTTTCACGGATTTCTTCAAACAGATGCGTCTATCAACCCTGGAAATTCTGGTGGCCCGCTCCTCAACGCAGAGGGTGATTTAATAGGAATCAATACCGCGATATACGGTAACGCGGAGGGAATCGGATTTGCGATTCCAATCGATGCAGCAAAAAGAGTTGTCGACGAACTAATCGTAAGAGGAGAAATAGCCCCCGTTTGGCTCGGTCTCGAATTACAAGACTTAGATGACGATTTGCGCGAGATTTTCGAATTGGGCGAAAACACAACTGGTGTTCTTATCTCCCAAATACGCGACTCTTCTCCTGCTCGCAAGGCGGGACTTAAACGCGGTGAATTACTAACCGAATTTGATGGAGTCTCTATTTCTTCGGCTCGACAATTTTATGATCTCTTGGTACGCGCAACGACCGGCCAAACCATCCGACTTAAGGCAGAAGGCAAAAAAGATGCCCGAGTGGTTGAAGTGGTAACAGAGGAAATTACAGGTGACCAAATAGATTCCATGGGCTTACGACGGCTGGGGCTCCAACTCGAGCCTAGAAATGAGGGAGGCTTTGCTGTTCTTGAGGTAAGAGCGGATAGCGGCGCGGGAAAAATTGGAATTGAGCCTGGAGATATTGTTGTTGGCATCAATGGAGAAGGTCTTACGAATCTCAGTGTTCTCCGTAGGGTCATCCTAGGCCTCCGTGGAAGGTCAGCAGCACTGCTAATAGTTGTAAGAGGTCGAGGTCGGTACCACTTAACCGTTCCGCTTGGTTAGTGAAAGCGGACTTTTATAAAGATAGGGAACATCGTTGAGTGATCGAGCGTCTCATCTGCAAGAGACTTTGCAGGTTGAGACAATGAGGAATAGCCTTAAGGAGAAAGCTTTGAATTACAGCCTTCCTTTCCAAAATTTCGCAAGGACGACAACTTTTTTAATCCTGGCCTTTCTGGGAGCAAACCTGATTGCCCTTGACCAGTTGAATTTTCAAGTACAAGCAAATGCAAACGACTTGTTCGGCCACCAAATGGAAAAAGTTAATGCCGAGAGTCAACTACCGTTTTGGAAGGAAGGCGGCGAACGGCAACCGTTTTCTCCTCCAAAAGGTGCTCCAGGAACCTTCTCGCACCTTGCCAGCAAAGCGTCTCCGGCTGTCGTGAACATCCAGACCGCAAAAAAGCTCGTCCGCAACGGTCAAAGGAATCGCCCGAGACATCCGCTCGAAGAGTTTTTTGGAATGCCTTTCCCAAACGCACCAGAAGGAAATCGATCAGTTCCGAGTCTGGGAACAGGTTTCGTTATCTCTGAAGACGGCTACATAATTACTAATAATCATGTGGTAGAAGATGTGGACAAGATCGAAGTTAACTTCCTAGATGGAGAAAAATTGCCGGCCACGGTGGTTGGTAGCGATCCTAAAACCGATATCGCCTTGATTAAGGTTGAAGTAGACAAAGGATTGAAACCACTTCCGCTTGGCGATTCCGAGAAGGTGGACCCGGGCGACTGGGTCGTTGCAATAGGCAATCCTTTCGGCCTAGGCCATACCGTTACGGCCGGAATAGTCTCAGCTAAAAGCAGGGTTATCAATCCCGACCCAGACGCGAGGAGATTTGACGATTTCATACAAACAGATGCAGCTATTAACCCAGGAAATTCCGGTGGCCCCTTAATCAATCTTTTTGGAGAGGTCATTGGCATAAATACAGCAATCAACCCACGGGCCAACACAATCGGTTTTGCCGTGCCGGTAAATATCGCAAAAGACATCCTTCCCCAACTCAGATTTACCGGCCGAGTCTCTCGAGGTTGGCTGGGTGTTTACATCCAAGCGATCGATGAAACGACCGCCGAGTTAATGGAACTTGAGACAGGCAAAGGAGCCTTAATTTCAAAAGTGGAGCCCGGCGGACCAGCCAGTGAAGCTGGAATGGAGCGAGGTGACGTAATAATAGAGTTTAATGGAGAGGAAATCTCCGAAATGGAATCACTCCCGCGTGTGGTCGCACGAACTCCCGTTGGAACAAACGTGAATGTCATCGTTCTTCGCAAAGGAAAACACAAGACTCTCACCGTAAAACTTGGCGAACTCGATGGAGAAGAGCAAGTTGCCTCAAAGACTGATAGTACAGGAGAACATGAAGATTTAGGACTTACAGTCGGACTGTTGGATGAACGAACTGCCGAGCAACTTGGCCTCGAAAACTCGAAGGGAGTTCTCGTAAGACAGGTCAAACCCGAGAGCCCAGCCTCAATTGCAAAACTTCGCCGAGGCGACGTTATCTTGGAGGTAAATCAAAAGCCTGTACCTAATGTCAAAGCGTTTAACGAAGCTACCAAGAGCTCATCCAAAGGAACGCTTCTCTTAGTCCGCCGAGGGGAGGCAGAAATCTTTGTAGCGCTTAAGAAAAAGAACTAAGGATCAGCCAATAGAAGCAAATCTTCTTGACCGACGACCTTAATGCCCAGTTCCTCAGATTTTTTTAGCTTTTGACCTGGAGAATCTCCAGCTACGAGGAAGTCAGTTTTCTTTGACACGCTCGAAGTGACTTTACCACCCCTTTCTTCAATAAAAACTTTCAACTCACCACGAGATATCCCATCAAAACTACCCGTCAAAACAAAAATCTGTCCTTTTAAAGTTTGCTTTTTAGGAGACTTCTGCGTTTCGACGCCTTCTTCCCATCGGATTCCAAGCTCCCGGAGTTTTTCCACTTCTTTTAAATTCCGTGGATTTCTAAAAAAATTTCTGACGCTTTCGGCAATAGTCTGACCAATCCCATCTATCTGAGTCAGCGAGTCTAGGTCAGCATCTATCAACAAACTTAAGTCTTCAAATTTATTCGCAAGGATCTGCGCAACTCCTTCTCCTACATCAGAAATACCGAGGCTAGATATGAATCGAGCGAATGTAGTCTTCTTTGATCTACTTAACGATGCGAACAGGTTACCAGCGCTTTTTCGCCCCATCCGAGGGAGACTCTCTAACGCATCAACATCCAAAACAAATACGTCGGAGAGTTTGGTTACTAGTCCTTTTGAAATAAGTTGGTCGACAAGTTTTTCCCCAAGGCCTTCGATATCCAGGGCTGCACGACCGGCTAAATGAAGAATATTATTCCTTAACTGAGCCGAACACTCGATATTTACACAGCGAACTACAGCCTCTTCATCGGAACGAACAACATCGCTCCCGCAGCTCGGGCAAGACGTTGGCAGCTTGTATCGTGTCGTACCCTTTTCTCGTTTCGCCTTTACAACTGAAACGATTTGAGGAATTACGTCACCCGCCCGCTGTACGACTACCGTGTCACCGATTCGTACATCTTTTCGGTCTATTTCATCTTGATTATGGAGAGATGCATTTGAGATCGTGACTCCCCCAACGAATACAGGACGGAGTCTAGCAACTGGGGTCAAGGCTCCCGTTCGGCCTACACTAACGAATATATCTTCGATGATTGTAGTTTCCTGCTGAGGTTGAAATTTAAACGCTATCGCCCAGCGGGGCATGCGCGAAAGTTCTCCTAAATCTCGCTGCAACCGAAACTCGTTGACCTTGAACACGCTTCCATCGATTTCGTATCCAAGCTCTCCTCGTTCTTTTTCTCGAGCTTTATGGTATTGAATCGCGTCTTCAACGTTCTTGCATAGAGCGTAACCAGGACTAGTTTTAAAACCCCATACGTTCAACTGCTCAAGCAGACCTTGTTGATCGATTATTTGTTCAGGTAAACCCTCTGCGAGTCCGTACGCATGGAATTCAAGAGAGCGAAGTCGATCACGGTCCACATCATTTAGCATCCGCAAAGCCCCTGCTGCAGCATTGCGCGGATTAACAAAAGCATCTTGACCCTTTTCTTCCCTAATAGAGTTCAAACGATTAAAGGCGCGAAGCGGCAAAATCACTTCGCCGCGAACGGCGACGCGAGAAGAAGCTGGACCATCGAGAACTAGGGGAATCGATAAAATATTTCTGAGATTTGAAGTAACATTTTCCCCGACACGCCCATCACCGCGAGTAGATCCAATCTCAAAACTTCCTTCTACATATATCAACTCTACCCCTGCACCATCGAGCTTAGGTTCACCCATGAGAGTAATTGAACTATCGCGATCTAGATTTCTTCGGATCCGCTCATCGAAAGAACGCATTTCATCAGCGTTCTTTGCATTGTCTAGAGACAACATCGGTATTTGGCGTCTAACGGTATCGAATCCATTCTCGGGTGAAGCACCTACTCGCAGGGTTGGCGAATCGTTGAGACATAAATCAGGAAACCGGCTCTCTATGGCTAACAACTCCCTGAAAAGCCGATCGTATTCTGCATCCGATATCTCGGGGCTATCTTCTAAGTAATACAAACGAGCATGGCGATTAAGCTCTTTCGTAAGATCCCTAATCTTCTTCTGCGCCTGTCGCCGATTGGTCTTACTCATATGGATCCAACATACATTAACCTTAGAATTCTCGTTAGTTCAATTCCTCATAGGTTTTTGTCAATCGATAGCTCCTTTTTAAAATGCTATATTCCTTAGGCATTTAAGGTAACTCTTCTGGGTGCCTTGAAATCGGCTAAACCGTACATACGTTTTCGTTATGCAATTAGAAAACCTCACCATTAAGAGCCAAGAAGCCTTTTCGCAAGCGCAGAACATCGCTTTGACGCGCGGAAACAGCGAAATCACTCCGATACACCTTTTCCATTCTCTTTTGATCCAACCAGAGGGGACCACGAAACCAATTCTAGATTCTCTCAACGTTTCCATAGCTACTGTACAGGGGAAAACGGAGAAAATAATCGAATCCTACCCGAGAGTAACAGGAGATGTTTCTCTAACAGTTTCCGGAGAACTTGCACAAACATTCAAGATGGCTTCGTATGAAGCCTCAAAACGTTCAGACGAATTCATTTCGACGGAACACCTTTTAATAGCTCTCTACAGCCAGGAACGAAGTCAGGTAGCAACGCTACTAGCTGATTGGAAATTAAACTACGAGAAACTCGAAGATGCGATTAACGCAATTCGAGGCTCGGAAAGAATCATCGATCGAGATCCAGAAAGTAAATACCAGGCTTTGGATAAGTTCGGAC
>Ga0310344_10001009_pt1 | contig 21723 bp, 17 predicted proteins | sample HC15DNA20200_MG_FD_203801 | JGI IMG/M metagenome (GOLD analysis project Ga0310344, IMG submission 203801) | Marine microbial communities from station ALOHA, North Pacific Subtropical Gyre - HC15-DNA-20-200_MG | ecosystem: Environmental > Aquatic > Marine > Oceanic | place: Pacific Ocean: North... | reverse complement strand
GTCGTCCTGGTGATCATCATCGTCCTGGTGATCATCATCGTCCTGGTGATCATCATCGTCCTGGTGATCATCATCGTCCTGGTGATCATCATCTCCATTCTGGGTGACATACAGAGTCACAGTAGCCGCTTCACTGATGGCTCCCTCGTCATCGGTTACCTGATAGGTGAACGAATCCGTGCCAGTAAAGTCGGCTGCAGCGATATACGTGAGTATGCCTTCGCTGGCAATGAAATCTTGGATGGTTCCGAACTGAGGATCATCAATAATGGAAAAGAAAAGGGACTGTGTCTGAGTAATATCTCCGTCATCTCCTTCTAGTTGGATCGATTCCGGTTGTCCAGAATGGACATTAAGTGAGGTCGAAGATCCGGTTGGAGGATTGTTGGTGTCCATCACCGTGAGTGTAATCACCTGAGTGTCAAACTGGCTTTTACTTTCCGGACTTCCACCCCGGTTGGTATCGTCGCGTACGCCGACCACTAATTCAAGTTCTCCGGTAACTCCGTCATCGGGTACAAGCGTTGCTTCGCCCGTTGTGCTGTTGGTGATTACAAAGACACCTGTGGGTTCTTCGGAAAAGTTGTGAATGTCCCGGACAACCAGGGAAAGGGAATCATTTTCGAGATCCGTGAACTGTGTGCTAAAAGTCACTGGAGTTCCTTCCATGGTAGTCAGGTCACTGACAGGGGCCAGGAAAGGTCGATCGTTGATAGTGTCTTGTAGAATTTCTACTTCGAAGGTATGTGTATCGGTAGCGCCGTTGGCATCGGTCGCTGTGACGGTAATGTCACTGTATCCGGTAAAATTGTCCTGGGCGTACAGGCGAAGTGTGGCGTTGGTGAAATCATGAAATACTTCGGCGTACTCAATTGTAACCGGTTGCACCGGTCGATCGGATGACTCCGTTGCGACATGCATGATATGGTTCATCATGTCGTAACCGTCAATAAGTTGGCCGAAAATTGCGTGGTTAAAATTAAGGTGCCGCGGTGGTGCCGGAGTGTCGTTGAACGAAACCATATTGAGATTGAGCATCGGGTCGGTAATAAAAAATTGCGAGTCGTTTGTGTCGTCACCTGAGTTAGCCATGGCCAATTGGCCAAATCCGGTGAAAGTGAGTAACTCGCTAAATTCGTCGTCGAAATCAAGTCCCGAACCACCGAATCCGTTACCGAGTGGATCGCCACCTTGGGCCATGAAACCATCAATGATTCTGTGGAAGTTGAGACCGTCATAGAATCCCTGGTCTACAAGATCTATGATCCGAGATGTTGTACTGGGAACTAGATCTTCAAAAAGTTCGAATACCAGATCGCCAGAGAAGGATTCGTTGCTGGCATCCGTTCCGTTTACAGTAAGACGCAGGCTGCGATTGCTGGGTGGAGATAAAACAGATGAGACAAAAGGATTATTGCTGCTGAAGGTATAAGTAATAGCTTCATCTCCAACCTGCTGAGTGACGATGGGCACATTTAGTGTTTGACCGGAGAGCATCGTCATGTTTCCAGTTGGGGCAATTTGAGGAGCGCTTTCTTCGACAATTTCCTCGAATGAAATGACCAGCTGATCACTGTTTCGTAATATGTAATTGTCAAATTCGTGATTCTCTACACCGTTTACAAAGAAGCGGATCGTATGGTAATCATCGGTCTGATAACCGAGGATTTCGTTTTCATTGAAAATGGCGTCAGGGTTGTTACCAACCACACCGGCATTGGTGCGCCAGGTATCAAAGAATTCACCTATGGTAGGAAGATGATCGAGTTCGTTGGTTCCTCCGATGGTGTGAACATGCAGAATCCCGTCATCACCATGGGTATGAATTTCAGATAGAATCCCGCTTTCACTGACACCGATATTGGCTGGAATATCGAGATTTTCACCATCCAAAAAAATGGACAGATGCTGATGGTAATGGTCAGTCAATTCGGGTTCTTCACCGCCACCATGTAGTAGAATACGCGGTTCCAGTGGTTCGATCCGCAGTCCACGTTCTCTGGATCGACGTGGGGACGAATCAGAACGCGGAGAAACGATATCATCCGGCCGGTGGCGCATGGAGTACTACCTTTGTGATGGAAATGGACGGGATGGGGAGTTGTGCCGACCTAAGTGAGTTTCAGAAATAATCCTATGCCGGGGCGTACAGCACATGTCTTATATAATACCTATTCTACCTATTATCTGGGTTGATTTGTCAAATTCATAATATTTGAATTTGCTAAAGGTATTCGCGCACAGAGACTGCGCTAAAGACCCCTCGCGCGATCAGGTCGCAAAAAAAGTGCCGATTCACATGACAGCATCATAAAATTTGTTTAAAAAGCAGTGCAGAAAAACAATTAAAACTACATAAGATATTATATATCAAATAGTTACGGTTATTCTTAAAGGTTTCTTGATGTTGTCCATTTCCGATCTGGGCAAGGAAATCATAGTTTGTAGTGTCGTCGCGGAACTCGTTATGTCGTAACTAGGCAACATCTGGAGGTGTTTTGGCAACACGGTATGGCGGAAATAGAGATTCATTGCAATCGGTTTGGGTTTGACCAGCGTGCGGTGATTCAGCCTAACAAGAGAGGAACGATAGTCGGATTAACGCGTTGCGCATCTGAGAAGGACCAGGGCAAACATGACTGACTGATGAATGAAGAGTAGTGATAGATGAATTTGTCTGGACAGATGATTTTTTGCGGGCAAATAAGTCCGTGTTTCCTGACGGATTAACAATATTTACCTAGAGTGATCCGAAGGTCTTGCTTTGCAAGCAGTCCTTAATTTGGGATGATATCAAGGTGTATTGCCGGAAGAATCTGGTTGCTACCCAGCACAAAGCGGTTTTAACCATTTTTGGGATGAAGTTATGTTCGCAGTGGTGATGCTGAACACGATTCAATTGTTGGTCAATTCCGAATCGGGAACGGTTGACTACCTGCGCGATGTCAAACCGATTCTGATGCATAAGTGCGTCAGCTGTCATGGTGCGCTGCGACAACGCCACGCACTGCGTCTGGATACCGCTGTGTTAGCGAAGAAAGGTGGTCAATCAGGACCAGCTTTGATTCCGGGTAATGCAGCAATGAGTTTGATTATGAAGCGAGTAAGGGGACATGTTCTGCCGCGCATGCCTTTTGCTGAAGAAGCGTTGTCCAGCAAGGAAATACAGATATTAACCGGTTGGATTAACCAGGGTGCACGGGGTCCGGAAAAAGAAGCGATGCAGGATGGTCCTGAGCGACACTGGGCATTTCAATCGCCGCGTCGTGTGGAGTTTTCAAAAGCGGAATCGAAGGGGAATTATTTAAGAAACCCCATTGATATTTTGATTGCCAGAGGCCACGCCCAGAGAGGACTGAAGCCGAATCCTCCGGCCGAGCCATCGATCCTGTTACGACGTGTGTACCTCGATCTAATTGGATTGCCACCGACGGTTCAGCAACAACAGGAGTTCCTGGAAAACCCCACTAAGGAATCCTACGAGAAGATAGTAGACCAACTGTTATCTCAGTACCAATATGGTGAACGTTGGGGCCGGCACTGGATGGACATTTGGCGTTATTCTGACTGGTATGGACGACGGGAACAGGACGATGTGCGCAATAGTGCGTCACAAATATGGAGGTGGCGTGACTGGATTGTGGACTCACTCAATCATGACAAAGGCTATGACCGCATGGTTCAGGAAATGCTAGCTGCGGACGAACTGTTTCCTGAAGACGATTCGACGTGGCCGGCAACCGGTTATCTGATTCGAAACTTTTACTCTCTGAATGCCAACGAATGGATGCGGGACAATGTGGAGTACACGGGAAAAGCTTTTCTTGGATTGACCTTTAACTGTGCCCACTGCCATGACCACAAATATGATCCTATTGAGCATATGGATTACTTTCGGATGCGTGCCTTTTTCGAGCCTATCGGAATTCGGCAAGACCAGGTAGCAGGTGAAAAACAGCCACCAGAATTTGAGCCTTATGCTTATGGTGGTTCCCGGAGAGCTGTCAAGGAGGGAATAGTTCGTATTTATGATGAAAAGCCCGATGCAACCACCTGGTTTTACACCGGAGGGGATGAGCGCAATCGTGACAAGCAACGGGGTTCCATTCCACCAGGAGTGCCTTCTTTTCTGTCGTCATTCTTTCCGGAAGTATCGCCGGTTGAGTTACCAACGATGGGTTGGTATTCAGGATTCAGGGAATCGATTCAACAAACACAAAGGGATATGGCGAGGGTAGATATAAATGAGGCTCAGCAGGTACTGGATGCAGCTGACATGTCTGCTCGAGAACCGATAACTTCACTACGTGAACAATTGAAATTGCTGCAAAAAGAGTTTGCAGAGTCCGAAGCGGACGTCTTGGCGGAAGGTCAACCTGGTCCTTTGGAGGGTGCTCAATCGCTGTTTATAGACGCAACCGAAGGTCGGCGAATCTACCAAAATCATCTCCCCGACTTAAAAGCAATTTCTGAGGGAATGCAAATTGGTTATCAGTTGAGGATTCTCAAGGACAATCATGTAAACGTTCAGTTGGTGAAATCGAATCAGAAATTCCTGACAGCCGGGTATGTTGCATTCGAAAAGGGAGGAATTTTTTCTTACGGTCCTGGTGGCTATACCCGGTTTGAGGTCGGAAAGTACAACTTTAGTAGAGGGGAAGTCAGGTTTAAGGTAACGCTTACCATTTATCCTCAAAGGGATCTTTGTGATCTTTCAGTCGAGTTACTCAATGAAGAAGGTGAATGTCAAAGAATACTTGGTAGTGGGCAGGTTGCCTTGAATGGTTGGAGTCCTATCGGTAATCCGGATCAACCACTGGTACTCGATTGCCGATCAGGTACCCGAGTTTTGTTTGACGATCTCCAAATTGCCGCTGACTCGGATGTACTGATTCATTTTGATTTCGAATCTCCAAGGTATGGTAATGGACAGGATATTGTCGGGATTGACCACTGGGAACTCCATACCCAATCCGAAAATCCAGCACAGGCGTTCACCTCTCGTGCAGCAGGTAATCCAAAGCTTTTTGCTTTGAAGGATCAGATGGCGGGTGTGAGAAAATCGCTCAAGTCTATGGTTCTCAGCCTGCAAGCAAATCAGATTGCTCTGGATGCACGTCAGTCCCGCCTTAAGTCGATAGAGGATATCATTCTGGCGGATCGAGGGCGTTATTCGAGAATGCCTGAAGAAGAGAAAATCAAACGTATTCGTCAGGCGGTACATTCTCAGTTAGCATCGGATTTCCAACTTGCAGAAGCGGACTTGATCAAAGCCAGGGCTGACGTCGCTAAAGCAAACACAATCGACGATGAGGATCAGCAAAAGAAGAAAATTCAGAGTTCAACTGAAAAAGTTCGCGAGGCAATAAAGAGACGAGATGCCGTCACAGCTCTCCGCGATAAAATGCCTGAGGATTATCGCCCCCTTAGCGTGGTAACATCCCGGTCCAGTACCGGACGTCGTGCGGCACTGGCCTTATGGATGACCGACCGGCGCAATCCCCTTACGGCGCGTGTGGCTGTGAATCATATTTGGATGCGACACTTTGGTGCACCGTTAGTAACCAGTGTTTTCGACTTTGGAAGAAACGGTAAGAAGCCACTGAATCCGGAGTTACTGGATTGGCTTTCGGTGGAATTGATTGATTCTGGATGGAGCATGAAACATCTTCATAAACTAATGGTAACCAGTAATACTTACGCAATGAGCAGTGACAATAACACGGAAAGTGCCGCTTTGGACAAAGATAATCAATTTTTATGGAAAACGAACGTAGGGCGCATGGAAGCAGAATTAGTACGGGACAGCATACTCTACGTATCGGGAACGCTGGACCAGTCATTGGGTGGAATATCGATTTCAAATACCCATGCGATGACGGGAACGCGGCGCACTCTTTATTATGAATTGTTTCCCGAAGCAGGGGGAACAAACGCCATTGGAGAATTGTTCGATGCCCCAAATCCAGCTGAATGCTATCGTCGAAGCATGACCATTGTTCCTCAGCAGGCATTGGCTTTGATCAACAGCGATTTTGTACATCAAGTGAGCATGAAACTGGAAGAACGCATACTTTTGAATCAGCCCTCGTTAAGTGGCGCAGCGTTTGTCCACTTGGCGTTTCGTACGATTTTGTCTCGTCCGCCCCATGAACAGGAAAAGATGTCTTGCTTGGAGTTCATGAAGCAGACCGAGAATGTCCAAAAAGCTCGTCAGGGACTGATTCGTGTTTTGTTTAATCATAATGATTTTGTAACGATTCGTTAGATACGTGTGCTATACGCGAAAGCGTCAGTGAGGGTAATGGCATGTCACAATTAAACAATCGTCGTGAGTTTATGGCGAGTACTGGAATGAGCTTCGGCAGTGTGGCGATGGGAGCATTGCTGGCGGGCGATGGAATAGTGAAAGGTGCCAATCAAGAGCAAGGCAAATTTCCACATCATTCACCACGCGCTCGATCGGTCATCTGGGTTTTTCTGTCCGGAGGTTACAGTCACCTGGAGACTTTTGATCCCAAACCTGCCTTGAACAAATATGCTGGCAAGACCTATGCAGAAACCCCTTTTCCCAATCCTCTGGAGTCTCCTCTCCACAAGAAAAGATTTCGAAGTGTTCCTTCAGAAGAGGTCAATGTGCGGGATGTTTATCCTAAGATCTATCCTATGCAGGTAGGATTCAGACAATACGGAGAATGCGGAATTGGGATTACGGACTGGTGGCCTCATTTTTCCAAATGTGTCGATGATGTATGCTTCATACGTAACATGTGGACGACTGACAACGATCATGCGGCAGAAAACCAGATTCATACAGGTCGTCATCGTCTGGATGAGGTCCAGCCGAGTATAGGTTCGTGGGCCCATTACGGACTGGGTGCTATCAATGAAAATCTGCCGAAATTCATTGTTCTTGGTGGTCCGACGCGTAGTGATACGCGTGAGAGTATTGCCGCTGACTATCTCGGTCCTGCCCACTCAGGTGTGCCGTTGAAAAACGACCCTGCGAATCCTTTATCTTTTGGAACTCGTAATGGCTCCCAGACAGCGCGCGAACAAAGACGGGAGTTCGAACTCATTGCGGCTTTGAATCAAATAACTGCCAGAGAAAATCCGAGGGATCAGGCATTAAACGCTCGGATCAAGTCCTACGAATTGGCTTTCCGCATGCAGTCGTCTGTTCCTGAGGCGGTGCAGCTTAACGGGGAAACGGCCGAAACACGATCTCTATACGGGATAGACGAAGAGGGAACGCGGACCGCTGGACAGCGATTTCTGGTCGCTAGACGTCTTGTTGAAAGAGGTGTTCGATTTGTACAGGTTTTTCCTTCAGCTTATGGGACTTGGGATTCTCACCGCGATCTGAAAAAAAACCACACACGTTTGTGTCAAACAGTAGACAAACCGATTTCAGGGTTGTTATCCGATCTCAAAAGAAGAGGTTTACTGGAAGAAACGGTAGTGGTTTTTTGTACGGAGTTCGGTCGGACGCCGGGGCTGGAAGAGCGTGGTGGAGGAGCTACAGGAAGAGATCATCATCCCAATGGGTTCACGATCTGGATGGCTGGGGCCGGGTTAAAACGGGGCCATATCCATGGGGCGACAGATGAGCTTGGATACCATGCACTAGGTGATGGTCATTATGTAACCGATCTTCATGCGACTGTATTACACTTATTGGGGTTGGATAATCGAAAGCTGGAAGTTCCTGGCCGGAAGCGTCTTGATATCGACCATGGAAAGCCCATACGCGAAATACTGGCATGAACGGCAGGGCCGTCCATGGAATCGGTTGTGTTTGTTAACCGGTTTTAAACCGTTGATCCCCTTGTCACAAAGATTGTTTACCGATCCAGTCAAAGGGAAGGAAAGAACCGTTGAACCACCAGAAAAGTATTGATTCCTACCGACGTGATGGGATTGTGGTAGTGCCCGGATTCTTGTCTACCGAAGAACTGCAAATACTGAGGGCACAACTCGGTCGCTATATCCAAGTTGTAGTTCCCGAATTACCGGATTCCGATGCATTTTTTCAGGATAAGCAACGTCCTGAAACACTCAAGCAAATGCAGCACATTCAGGACGAGGAATTAAATGCCTATCGTGTACATCCCAAATGGAAATCGCTTGCCGAAGCGCTGATAGGTGAACCGGCGGAGGGATTGCCGCCGGAATGGTTTAACAAGCCGCCAGGTGTAGATCATCCCACACCACCTCATCAGGATAATTTCTATTTTTGTCTTCATCCTGCCAATGTGACAACGTTCTGGGTTGCGCTGGATGCAGTCGATGAACAAAACGGCTGTTTGCGTTATGTTCTAGGTTCTCACTTGGAAGGAATACGTGACCACACAGTCACGAAAGTACTCGGTTTTTCACAAGGAATTTCAGACTACTGTGATGAGGATCGAAATCGAGAACAGGTTGTATCACTGCAGGCCGGAGATCTCGTGGCCCACCATGGAAATATGATTCATCGGGCAGAACCGAATCGTTCAACGGATCGACACCGCCGAGCTTTTGCCATTGTATTTCGTGGCGAAAGTTGCCGCACAGTTTCCTCGGCACAGGAACAGATAACACAACGGGTTCGACAACAGCATCAATCCATGGGATTACAGGTAGATGAAGGAGAATAATTTCATCATTGAATCCATGAAATGACAAAAGAAAGCAGTCGTGTAGGCTGCAATGGAGCCTGAGGGTTATGGTGCTCCGATTCCGCTTTATATGCTGGTGCCGGTGCCTGATTCATTCTTGGCCCCGAGTGATGGTTTTTCCGCTTTTCGACTCCATCAAAGTGCCATATGAAAAGCGGAGAGGGCGGGATTTGAACCCGCGGAAGGGGTTATCCCCCTTCGCCGGTTTAGCAAACCGGTGCTTTCGACCACTCAGCCACCTCTCCGAAGGCGGTTTGCGCATCATAGGGCGCGGAGTTGATAAATGTCAATGCTGTCGATCAACAGCGTGAGGGTTGGAAGGATTCGATATTATTGGAATCGACCTAGGGATGGTCGGTGACATCATAACACCAGAGCGTGTCCTTATCTCGTATGTAGAGCCTGCCTCCAGCAACAACCGGATGCGCCCACGTATTCCATGCACTGCGTTCGGGAAGTCTGAAACGTCCTGTTTCTTGATAGCCATCCGGAGTGGCATTCACCAGGCCGATCACTCCGTTTTCACTCAAGCAATAGAGGCGACTATCGGCATAAACAAGGGATCCTTTTCCTACGCTGCGATGTTGCCATGCAATCGAACCGGTTTGAAATTCTAGGCAAGTCAAAACGGAACCGGAAAATCCGTAGATGTGCCCTTCGAAAAGGATGACGTCACCATGATGATTTTGCATGTTACGGTTGAAATATATTTCTTCCGCTTTGATACGGGTTCCGGAAACCGAAAGATTTACGAGTCCACAACCTGTTCCGTATCCGGAAGAAGAAAATACGTTTCCGTTATGAAAAATCGGTGTCGAAACATTGGCTGTTCCATTTGCTGCTCGATCGTATCTCCAGAGGAAACGACCATCTTGGGCAGCTACACCAACAAGTCCCTGGCTGGTGAATGTGACATACTGTCTGACAGAATCGACTTGAACTGAAATCGGAGAGGCATAGCCAGGGCGGTCACTCAAAGCAGCTGTTTGCCACAGAGTTTCACCCGTCTGTTTATCCACAGCTACTATGGATGCATTCTTCCCGCCAGGTGTCACAATAAGACGATGATGGTCAATTAACACGGATTCGCTAATTCCCCAGGAAATGTTTCTTCCTTGGAAATCGTTAAGTATGTTACGTGTCCAAATCATCGAACCATCCTGAACACGCAGACAGGAAAGATCACCTCTGGCTCCTAATACGTAAACACGCTCCTTGTCGATCGTGGGTGTACTACGGGGACCGTCTCCTGCGCCATTGGTATATCCGTTTCCGTTTCGAGCACGCCAGAGCATTTGGCCAGTGACGAGATCAATTGCAAAAACATATTCATCAGAGCCGATGTTTCCCATGGTAAAGATGCGACCGTCTGCAATCGAAACGGACGAATAACCTTCACCAATTCCCGGTATCTGCCAGTGTAATGGAGGACCGGATTCGGGCCACTGTTGCAGCAACCCGGTTTCGGTTGAAATCCCGGTGCGCTGTGGGCCTCTCCATTGAGGCCAGAAGCTGGATGTCATGTTTTCGGCAATGCTCGATTCAGCAAAGCTATTCTGGTCTGGAGAACAAAGGTAACCAATACAGAGGATGGTTGTTATTATGGCTCGCACCAGAGCGCGTGATCGAGAGTTTACTGACATCGTGTGGTTCCTGGCCGTTCTCTTGGAATAGGGAGTCTCTCGTGAATGGCTTCTGAAACGTGAGCATAGATTCTTGACGCCTGGCCTGCAAGACAGGGTTCCGTAAAACGGGCGGTATGAACCATGTCGGAGTGATAGCCTGGAAATCCAGTAGCAAGACGAGAATCTCCCAAGATATATGGAGGGGACAAATGATTTATGAAGAACGCATTTACACAATCATGCCAGGACGCCTGAAAGACATTAGTGATCGTTTTGCCAATCACACCATGGCCTTATTTGCGAAACACGGAATTGAGGTAGTCGGGTTTTGGCAGACGGTTGTCGGAAAACAGAATTTTGAACTCGTGTACCTTCTGGCATACGATGATGCCAACGATCGTATGGAAAAATGGGCTTCCTTTCAGAGTGATCCGGAATGGCAAAAAGCACGTGCTGAGAGTGAAAAACAAGGTCCATTAGTGGCGCAGGTGGAAAACAAATTATTGACGCCAACACCGTATTCTCCCTTACAGTAATCGATTGTCATGAGTGTTCAGCAACCCGCTTTACCGAGACTCAATAAATTCCTCGCTGACTCCGGGATCGATTCACGGCGGCGTGTGGAAGAATTGATCTTACAGGGACGAGTTACAGTTGATGGAGAGTGTGTACAGAATCTTGCGGTCCGGGTGGATCCGGATCGTCAGTCAATATGTGTTGATGGACAGAAAATTCGGTCCGAACGAAAGGTCTATTATCTGCTCAACAAGCCGAAAGGATACGTTTGCTCTAATGGCGTTGAGGACAGAGGGCGTCGTGCGATAGACCTGTTGTCGCGTGTTCCACAGAGAATTTATACCATCGGCAGGCTGGATAAGACCAGTGAAGGACTGATGCTTCTGACGAATGATGGAGCTATTGCGCATCGACTTACTCATCCCAGATTCATGGTTGAGAAAAGCTATCTTGTTCAGATACGGGGCAGAATAGAAATACCCATGCTCAATAAGCTCCGAAAAGGAGTCTGGTTAAGTGATGGAAAAATGCATCCTCATCGGATGCGGATTAAACGTTTTCGAGGTTCCATTACGGAGTTGGAAATTGTTTTGACAGAAGGGAAGAATCGAGAAATCAGACGTATGTTTGCCAGTGTCGATTACCAGGTTGTGAATCTGCGACGGACCGCTTTTGCAGGTCTGAAACTTTCCGGTCTTGCCAGTGGGAAATCTCGGAAATTGACACAGGAGGAAATAAAAAGAATTCATCGGATTGCGTATCGGAAGCAATCGTAGGATGCTCCGACGGACCGGTTGTGAAACCAGGATAGGGCAGGGGCTATCGTTAGCATGGTACGAGAGGTGTTTTGGCAATGCAGCAATTTCGATCATGTGTTCTGGACAATTTTCAAATCGCTGACCAAATCTATCAGATTCGTTTGTCAGGCTGTGAGCTGGCGAGGACGATTGTTCCTGGGCAGTTTGTCATGGTACGTGCGGGTCATCAGACAGACCCATTGCTGGGTCGAGCATTTGCCCTTTATGACGTAGTTTACGATGAGAACGACGATCCGATTGCTGTCGACCTCGTTTACCAGGTTATTGGAAAAATGACCTCCTTGATGGCTTCATTGAAGAAGGATCAGTTTGTTGATGTTTGGGGGCCCTTGGGTAATGGATTTCCAGTTCAGAAAACAAGTCACCTGATGATGGTTGCAGGTGGAATTGGACAGACTCCTTTTCTCGCATTGGCAAAAGAGTATCTAGGTATTGGAAAATACGGAAATCCGATTCGTGAGAGCATCCCGACGGAAACATGCACCTTGTGTTATGGTGTGCGAAATAAAGAACAATTTGCAGGGCTCAGCGACTTTGAATCGATTGGCGTTAATATTCAACTGGCAACAGAGGATGGAAGTGAGGGTTATCAGGGACGTGTCACTAATCTTGCAGAAAAGATCATTAGGCAGAAAAAGAATGCTCCGGATCTCGTAATCGGATGTGGTCCGGAACCTATGATGGCTGCCTTGGCCGGTATAGCACGGGAACATCAGGTTACGTGCTTACTTTCACTCGAGACTCCTATGGCCTGCGGTTTCGGTGCCTGTTTCAGTTGTGTGACAGCCGTTTTGGATGAACAGGGTGGCTGGGATTATCGTCGTGTTTGTACTGAAGGTCCGGTTTTCAACGCCCGTGTGTTAAAAGGATTTTGATGTGCAACCGTTGAGCAGCGGGTTTTCAAGGTTGATCGATTGGCAACGAAGTGAACCATGTGCGATTCTGTCTGACCTATGACTTAGAGAGCGGTCCATAACGCCGTCATGGCCTGCTAAGCAGTATGTGCTGTTGTACCGTCCTTTTGGGAGGCAGAGGTACCATTGCCATAATTCTGAAAAGAGTCGATGGATTGTCGCATCCCTTCTTCGAAACTCCAGGAAGGCTGATAGCCTAAAGTCTTTCTGATTTTTTCTATGGAAAAGTCCAGATTGAGTCCGAGAAATTTAAATCGTGCCTTCGAAAGAATAGGTGCTTCTTTTTTCTTACAGAGCTTAAATAACGACTCCATTAAACCAGCTAATATTCGAGCTATGGGTAAAGGTACGTGCTTGGTTACTCTTGGAAGGCCGGCCATATCAGCGATCGTGTTGAAAAAAACTCGTTTTGATACCAGTTGGTTGTCCGTTACGTTGAATACTTCACCGATTGCATTCGGATGTTCAAGAGACAAAAATATAGCATCAACAAGATTACCCACATAGGTGTTATTCATGAGCTGTTCACCGGAACCAAAGAGGGTAAGCTGTTTGGTTTGGAGCTTTTCAAGCACACGCGGAAGAACCGTTCGATCTCCTGGACCATAGATGAATCCCGGACGCAGAACAACAATGGGAAGTCCCGTTTTGCGAGACTGTTCCATAACAAGCTGTTCCCCTTCGCCTTTGGTTTGTGTGTAGGCATCCATGCCTGATACGTTAGGCGCTACGGTCTCATCTGTCCCGTGGTGGTCGCGCATTTCGTAAACACCAAGTGAACTGATGTGTACGAATCGTTGTATATTGCTCGAATGAGCAATGTGAAGAAGCGTTTGTAACGCATCGACATTGATCGTGCGGTATGCTTCAAGTGGCCCCCAGTCTCCTACCTTGGCAGCACAATGTACGACCCAGTTGACATTATCCAAACTCGACTGCAATGAGGAGCGGTCGGTAAGGTCTCCTTGAACAATCTCCAGCTGGTCAGCATCGACGGCAGAAAGATCACTTGTTGTGCGTACGAGTGCGCGAATATCGTGTCCGAGACTGAGACCCCGTTGAACAACATGACGCCCTACAAGTCCTGTTGCACCAGTTACTAAAATACGTGCCATGGAATACATCACTCCAGAACAGCGGATCAATGATCAGGGAAGTAGCGTTTTATGGTAAAGAGAGTGTCTCTATACCAAAAAGCATTGGCCGGCGACAGGGTTGTCGGCCAATCGTGCGCTTTCGGGGTTGCACACCATACGGATTGAATCACTAAGTGAGTGTTGCGGACTTTACAAAGGGGCCCTGCCTACATTCCCGTTTGTCACCGATTCACTTAGCCAGCGTCGTCATCGGAAACGAATTTCTCTTGCACACGATGGACTGACGTGATTCAACCGGGCGGTCTTACTCTGCCTCAGCAGCGGCAAATTCCTTGGTCATGATTACCCGATTTCCCTTTTCGTTGTAGTCGACCGAGGTCATAAAAGAACGCATTAACATGAGTCCACGTCCGCATGGGCGGTCGAGGTTTTCTTCAGCCGTTGGATCGGGCACCTCTTCCATTTGAAAACCATCTCCCTGATCTTCAATCTCAACTCTAAATTCATCATTGTTGATGTGCCACTCAACACGAACTGTTTTGGATCGATCCAACCGGTTCCCGTGTTTAATGGCGTTGACAAGAGCTTCCTCTAGTGCCAAATGAATCCCGAAAACAACGCTTTGGTCTGAATTAGCAGATTCCAGCGAATCGAGAATTTCCTGTTGAACACGCTGTCCTTCGGAGGTGTCGCTAGGGATTACAGCTTCCTTACTCAATTCTGACATAGAACGATTCACTTTGGAAAAAGGCTAATACAAATTTTCTGCTGGCATTTTGGGATACATCACGCGGTAACAGCTTCCCGTAGGAGGATCAACACCATCTCCTAATAGTGTCATTATACCATGCAGAACCAACAGTCAACTAGGTTAGACCCACGGTCAGGTAGATAGAAAAATTAAGCCAAAAGATGTGGCGATTTCAGAAGGACCTAGAATCCATCAACAGAACCTTGTTCGTCATCCTGAATGTCAAACACCTTGTTCAATCGAGTGATTTTAAAGACCTCATAAATGCCTTCTTTAATATGGCATAATTTCATGCGGCCGGCTTGCGCTTTGACCTTTTTATCAAGGGTGATCAACTTACCTAGAGCTGCACTGGAAAGATATTCCACTTTATCGAAGTTAAGTACCAGCTTGCGGCATCCATCGTTATCGACCAGGCGAAAGAGTCGATCACCGATCTGAGCAATGTTCGATTCGTCTAGAATCTTACTTTCTAAAAATCGTACGATGGTCACATCGCCTTTTTGGGCGACTTCAACAAATTGACTTGCTGTGGACATTTCTCTACCTCGTCGAAACACCAATACAGATGGGAGTTTACTTCACCTGGTTAACCTTAACTGAGATAATCCTCGCAGCCGTAAAGGAGGGTTCCTTGGATGGATTATCTCCGCAACGTAATTGACCAATGTGATATCGTAAAGTAGCTGGTTTTTGTGTCAAGTTTATTCCATGCTGGGAGCGACTTCCTTGTTAATATGGGTAAAATGAGATGACAGGGAAACAAGAGTTGCCACCATGCATCCGGTTGCTCCGCTTTCTCCCCAGACAGTACTGTTTTCAGCAAATGCGGGTCCGGCTATGTCGAGATGCACCCAGGGAGTCGTTCCGACAAACTGTTCCAGAAACTTGCCTGCAGTGATGGCGCCTCCTGCGCGGCCACCTATATTCTTGATATCGGCTACCTGGCTGCGTATCAATTCATAATATTCCTCAAAAAGTGGAAGCTGCCAGACCGGTTCACCAGATTCACCAGCTGCGCGAATCACCTGATCCGCCCAGGACTGGTTGTTTGACATAACTCCGGTAACGTCGTTTCCAAGAGCGACGACACAAGCGCCAGTAAGCGTCGCTAGATCAACGATATGAGAAGCGCCGAGATCAACAGCGTAACTGAGTGCATCCGCCAGTATCAGCCGTCCTTCGGCGTCGGTATTGAGTACCTCAATGGTAACACCGTTACGGGCACGGATTACATCACCTACTTTCATAGCTTTAGAACTGGGCATATTCTCTGCCAGTCCCATGAGACCCATTACACGAACCGGCAGATTCAATTCGGCAATCGCCTGCATAGCTCCGAGTACCGTTGCGGCACCTGACATATCGCACTTCATGGTTTGCATACCTTCGGCTGTTTTTAAGGACAAACCACCACTATCAAAAGTGACTCCTTTTCCGACAAGAACCAGAGGTGGACTCTGGTCACGGTTAGGATTATGTTCCAGGAGCACCATACGGGGTGGTTGATCAGAACTGCATCCTACAGCCAGTACGGCCTCCATTTTCTCTTTGCGCAGTTCAGATTCATCGAAAACATGACAGTGCAGGTTGTGTTCCTGTGCGATAGAAGTAGCAATTTCAGCAAAACTTTCGGGAAAAATACGGGAAGCGGGCTCATTAATGAGAGTACGGGCGATATTGATTCCTCGACCTATAATTTCACCTTCCCGCAAAGCTTTTTTGAGATCCTGACTGTCAGAATCTGGTGAAATTGTCAGTACGAGTTCACCGATTTCAAAACGTTTTTGAGTTGTTTGGTAGAGCCCTTGTCCGATGCCGCTCATAACGGCTCCCTGACTTATGATCTGTGCTGCACGACGCGGATTAAGTGAGCTATTGGTCACCATGTCCCAAGGGTGGAAAACCAGGCGTTGCACAGCTTTGTCTGTAATCTTCCGTAGGGAATGCACGAGGCATCGCAGCAGGTTCTGAGGGCTGATTTTTTCGGGATCACCTAACCCGAGCAGTGCAATTCTAGAAATGTCCAGTCCCGTAATTCCGGGAATTGTGACCAGTTCACCGGTTTTGCCTGTAAAGTCCTGGTTATCAATTAACCTCTGTAACAGTCCCTGAAGTTCACGATCTAGTAATGTGACTGGTTCTCCGAGTATTGTTCGTTCATCCAGTCCGATGACAAGCCAGTCCCCGCTCATTTCGGAGAGCGCCCGCGAATCGACCTCAATCTTCATAGAAGGATTCCTTTCATTACGGTTTTGTAATCAAGAATATGGATAATCACAAAGAGTGAAACACCAGCCGAACATTGTGGGTGTTTCAAAATCGGGGTATACTTCAAGCAAGTTGCGTGACTCCGTCCAAAGCGTTCCGGGTAGTGAGTAATTGAAATTATGCCGAAGATACGTTTTATTAAAGAAAAAAAGGAAATGGAGGTTCCCGAAGGAAAGAACCTTCGCGAAGCAGCACGGGAACAAGGGGTTTCTGTTTATGAGGGTGTACATAAACTGCTCAATTGTCAGGGATTCGGGTTGTGCGCGAGTTGTCGCGTTCGTGTTACCAAGGGTATGGAAAATGTTACCCCGATGTCTTGGTACGAAAAAATACGTCTGAGTTCCCCGATGATCAAGATGATGTATCCTGCGGATGAGGAGCAGTTGCGTCTGTCTTGTCAAATATCAGTCAACGGTGACATCGAAGTGGAAACATCTCCCGGTGCCAACCTCTATGGAGAGAAATTCTGGGAGTAACTGCACTTGCCTAAGTAACTTTCTGACACCGGTAGGTCTTTGCTGTCAAAAGGTCTGCACACCGTCTTCGGATGGGGTGGTGAGGATAGGACCTTCGGCGATAGTTTCAAGACTGAATTCAATGTTATCCAGTACGGTTTCGATTACCGTTTCGGGGTCAATGGAATCCCGTATTTCGAAATAGACCGCAATTTGATTGCTTTCAGATGGGGCATCGGCAGCTGGATAAAGATAGCATCGAATCATGGGATCTTCCATTCCTGTAGACCCATCCGGTAACGAGGCCTCTCGCACCAGAACTTCAAATTTTCGCTGAGGTCCAAAATCAAGGTCCTGAGGTCGGGTCAGTTCAAGAGCTTCTGTTTCTGGAAAGTGTTCCTGCCAGAGATTTCTGGCTTGTCGGTGGAGCGAATGGGTTTCGGTTTCCGCGTTGTCCTCTGTTTCATCTTGGGTAATTGAATCATCCTGCGAAGAACTCTTGGTTACGGCGATGAAACAGAGGATCTCCCTTGTTTCTGATTCTCCTATCGGTTGACTACCGTAAACGGCGCGAATGGCTTCCGCGGGTAAATACGAGGGGAGGATCCCCCATTGATCGGTTAAGCGTGTGTCCAGCGGTTTGGGTATCTGATAACGAACCTGGCTTCCTGTACGTACCAATGTCCCTTCATCGTCGATGAGATCTTCGTCCGTCCATAGTTCTCCCAATGCCTGACGTTTTCGCTCGTCGTACTCGAGTACTTTGGTTGCACGGTCAAGGCGTGCGTTATACTGAGCGTAATCACAACCGATATGAAATGTCAGAGACAGCAGCAACAGATAGGTATGGGGTCGAAGGTAGTTCACAGGCAGAATCCGAATACAAAGAGTTTCAGCAAAACGTTTCTTCCGGCTAATTCATTCTCGCTGTCGGGCGTTATGAGTGTCAAGAGTGGGACTGAGAAGAGATCTTTTTCAGGTAATATTCTATGACTCAAATCGGCTTTGCAAGGGACTACTCCTAACCGTCAAAATCTTAATCAGCTTGTTTATATCGGTTCAATACACACACGGTGTTAAACCCTTTGTGTGACGCGGGTTTCCATCTCTGTATGCTGTTATACTGACAACGCATTTTCATTTCTCTGGATTGGTCGGCTAACTGTGCCATATGTGGAAGTTGCTATGAAACGCCTATTCCTAGCTGTGTTTTTGTCAGCTTTTACAATAGACCCGTGTTTTTCAGATCTGCCCTCAGGTCCAGAGATAGTTTCGGTTAAAAGAATTTGGGATCGCGCTCCCCACAACGCCTTTACAGATCTGATCCGGTTTCGCAATATCTGGTGGTGTGTCTTCCGTGAAGGAAAGGGGCATGCTGGAGATATTGGTAAGGTACGGGTACTGGTTTCTAAGGATGCAGAGAAATGGGAATCGGCCTCACTGATCACACGGGACAAGATCGATTTACGGGATCCGAAACTTTCCATTATGCCGAACGGCAGACTGATGCTGATCATGGGAGGCAGTTTTTATGATGCCAATAACATTTATCGAAGTCGCACGCCGTATGTGTCCTTTTCAGACAGTGGCCTAATCTGGACCCATCCCGAAAAGTTGCTAGCGGAAGATCACTGGTTATGGCGTGTGACCTGGCACAAGGGTTACGGATATAGTATCTCGAAGATGGGAAATGGACGTGATCCCCGGCGAGTCATGCTCTATCGCACCACCGATGGTCGAAAATGGGATTGGATAACGGAGTTTCGAGCTATTCCCGCCTGGCCTAACGAAGCGACGATTCGTTTTATTAAAGATGAAATGATCGTACTTTTGCGCAGAAATAAGACTGCATGGATTGGCAGCAGCCAACCGCCCTACATAGACTGGCAATGGGAAGATTCTGGAATTCAGATTGGGGGTCCAAATTTCATTCAGCTTCCTGATGGTACGCTCTGGGCTGCGGGGCGTCGATACGGAGAACACCCTACACAGGTGCTTGCCCACATGACACGTAACACCTATCAACCGGTAATCACTTTGCCAAGTGGCGGTGACTGCAGTTACCCGGGATTGGTATGGCACAAAGAACTGTTGTGGATGAGTTATTATTCTTCCCACGAAGGCAGAGCAAGCATTTACTTGGCAAAAATAAGAATTCCATTGGTTGGAAACGCGGTGGAACCGGATGCTGGATTATCCAATCGAAGACACGGTATTTCCGTTGTGCCAGAGTAGAGTTTCAGGTTTAACCGACAAATCGGAAAACGGCGGAATTGCTTTCCTGGACGATGTGAAAGTCATGAACCGTTGCATGGACCCTGTTCGTTCTTATTCACGTGGCGCTTTTTATGTCGAATGTGCCCAGACTGGCGTTTCGGAATGACCAGGAAAGGAGATTTCTGTTCGTTTCGCTGTTTTTATAATTACCTAATAATGGAATATCAATCGGTTTGGGAATATTTCCCCGGGGTTAATCTCCTTCCCGTGATGAAAGGTATTGTGAGTATCAATACTTGAAAAGTATCTACGCTGCAGAGACAAGTTGCGATACACTTCTAACGGTGTCAATCTTCTAGAAGTTGAGGATAATTGTATGCTGGCTGACAATCAGGAAACGTTTTTTTGTCTGAAGGATAAAGTAGCACTTGTTACCGGAGCGGCTCAAGGTATTGGACTGGGTATTGCGCGGCGTTTGAACCATGCAGGGGCCCGCGTTTCGATTTTCGACGTTAACGCTTCATTGGCCGATGAAGCCGTCAAGGAATTTAATGGCTTGGCAACTTCTGGAGATGTAACAGCACCGGAAGATGTGGAACGGATTACCAGTCAAGTTGAGCAAGAACTGGGTCCCATTGACCTGTTGGTTAACAACGCGGGCATCACAGGTCCAACGGCGCGTAGTTGGGAGTTAACGGTGGACGAAATGCACCAGGTTCTGGCGGTGAATCTGGTAGGCCCTTTTCTGATGTGTAAAGCTGTGGTTCCAGCGATGCTGGAGCGAGGCTATGGCAGAGTCGTAAATGTTGCCTCAATTGCTGGCAAGGAAGGAAATCCCACGTTAATGCCATACAGTGCATCGAAGGCAGGATTAATTGCCTTGACCAAATCGTTGGCTAAGGAGGTGGCGGGCAAAGGTGACATTACAGTCAATGCGATTTCACCAGCTGTGGTTCAAACACCGATTCTCGATGGCATCGCAGAGGAAACCGTCCAGTATATGGTTTCCAAAATTCCAGTCGGTCGGACAGGTAAGATAGAAGAAATTGCTTCTCTAGTACATTTCCTTCTTTCTCGTGAAGCAAGTTTTACGACAGGCCAGTGTTATGATATATCCGGTGGCCGTGCGACCTATTAACTACGCAAGAAACGAACGTTTTCGGCTACGTGATTGCATCTCAGGGTAGCGGCATAGGTTTGGCAGAAGAGTTGCTGTCGAAGGGCTTCTTAACCCCGATGATTCAGATGAAAACCTGTCACCAGCTATGGATCGGGCTTCAAACAATGAGTGGAGAAGACCACAGATACAGTCTGCTACCAAGGGGGCGAGTCAGGGAAGCGGTTCGGTGGACCGGTATGATGTTTATGGTTTTAGTTTTGGGTTGCGACAAGGTGGAAAAGAAGGAGTCAGTGGTTTCCGTTGAGGCGTTACCGGTCGAAGGTAACAATCAGGTCGAACAACCGAATTCAGGAAAGGTTGGGCGGATTACCGAATCAAAAAAGCGAGCGTCATACGAAGTATTCCGTCCGAAAGCCGTCTGGGATGACTTTCCTTTGGATGTTGTTTTCTTCGACAATCCAGCCAGCTTAGCAACCCAGGTCACAACCTCGCCCGCACCATCTTCCAACAATTCAGATTCGCTTGATCCGGAAGGAGGAGAAAAAGAGAAAGCTTCTGAAGATACCGTTCGGACATCCGTTGATCGGATATACCTACCTGTGGATGTGCTCGAGGAAGAAGTAAGAAGATTGCAAGATCGATTGTCCGGTGCAATGGCGCAGTTGGAATCCTACAACAAGAATTATCGTACCATTCGTGTAGATGCAGCCACCCTGGCGATATTGGCCGCAATGGCAGCGGAAGGCGAATACAATTTGAAATGGCAAAAACAAGCCAAAGCGGTTCGGGATCGGGCTATGCTTGTCAGGCAGTCAGCCCGCAGCCTTGGTCCGGGTAACTACACGACAACGAACCAACACTTTAAAAAGCTGGTTCGTTTGCTGAGTGACAAGCCCGTGCAGCTTGAGCAAGAGAGCCTGGAGTCAGCAGAGGATACGGTCTGGCAGGAAACCGTAGACTTGTCATTGTTAATGCGACGCCTGGACCGAAGTTTTGAGATCACAATTAAGGAGGCCGCAATCGATGGCGGTTCCAGTCGGAAGAATCGGTTAACATTGCAACATGAGGCAACCCTATTACGCGCATTCGGTCAGGCGATTGCGATTTCGTCCGAGTGGAGTGAAGAGGCTAGCTATCAGCAGTTTTGCGTTGATTTCATTGTGCAGGCCGAAGCACTGTTAAGTGCGGTTAAAGCACGTTCGGAAGATGTGGTTTCAGAGACAATTTCAAAACTGGATCGTTCCTGTAAAAATTGTCATGAAGAATATCGTTTTGAGGA
>Ga0310344_10001008_pt1 | contig 21729 bp, 18 predicted proteins | sample HC15DNA20200_MG_FD_203801 | JGI IMG/M metagenome (GOLD analysis project Ga0310344, IMG submission 203801) | Marine microbial communities from station ALOHA, North Pacific Subtropical Gyre - HC15-DNA-20-200_MG | ecosystem: Environmental > Aquatic > Marine > Oceanic | place: Pacific Ocean: North... | reverse complement strand
AAATACCGTCATAGTCGGCGACGACACGAGGAATAAGGGTACGTTTCGCGTTTTCGATCACCTGATTGGCACTGACTTTACTTTGATCCACTTCCGCCGTGACATTAATGATCCTTTGCCGCTCGGTTCTTTGAATCGAAGCGAACCCTCTCGTCATTTCTACATCGGCGACAACATGGAACGGAACCGCGGTGCCATCGGGAAGGCGAATGCGCATGGACTCGACGTCACCCAGAGATTTTCTCTGGCTTTCGGGGTAGCGGGCCATGACTCGAAGTTCATCTCGACCGCGTTGAATCTTTTGAATCTCAACACCGTAGAAAGCCTGTCGCACCTGACGACCCAAGTCGTCCAGGGTCAAACCCAACGCATCGGCCGACTCGCGAATTCTTAGCTTCAGCTCCTTCTTTCCGTCCCGGAAAGAATCGTTGATATCGTAGACACCCGGGTACTGAGCCAAACCTTCTCTGATTTCACCCGCGGCTAAACGGAGGTTTTCCACCTTCGGTCCGCGGAGTTGAATACTGATCGTATCGCCAGTAGAAACCAGTTGTGACAAAAAGGAGAGTTCCGAAGCCTCGGGAATCGGGCCGGCAATCTCTCGCCAAAGATTGGCCAGCTTAGCCGCGCTGTACTTTCTCTCTTCCGAGGATCGTAGCGAGATGTGCACTTCCGCTGCATGGCCACCGATAGAGCCTCCCTGCCCCCCTGTAGGCCCGTGAGACTGTCGCGTACGAAACGGTTGCTCTCCGATAGTGGCCAACATGTGGCGTGCGTTGCTACCGCCTCCTGAAGGTGGGTATTCAAGATCGACTTTTTCAATCGTCGCCCGCCCCGCTTCTTCTAGACGGTCCACAAACTTTTCAGTCACCGCGATGGGTGTGCCCACGGGCATCGTAAGCACGGCCACTACATCGTCTGCTTCAATTTTTGGAAGAAAAGTAAACTTCATTCTTCCACTCGCCATGTAGGCCCCAGTGACTACCACTACCGCAAGAGCAATGGACAGAGTAAGCACACGTTCGCGCAGAGCGCTGGCGAGAAGAGGCTTGTACCAACGCTCAATGAAGAGGTCCATCCTCGCAGCAATCGAGGCCTGGATCTTTGACCAGCGCTTAAACCCTGCCCACTTAAACCATCCCCCATTGTTCCCACCGCGACTCAAATGGGAAGGAAGGATCAGCTTCGATTCAAGAATAGAAAAGGCTAAAGCCGTGAGAACGACGGCCGGGATTACACGTACGATTCGTCCGAAAGGTCCCGGCATGAACAACATGGGCGCAAAGGCGGCCATCGTCGTAGCCACCCCAAAGACGACCGGGAGTGCAATCTCTTGCGTCCCACGAATGGACGCCTCCACGGTGGGCCCGTCCCTTTCCCGGTGCCTAAATATATTTTCTCCGGTCACGATGGCATCGTCGACCAGGATTCCTAAAACCACGATAAAGGCAAACAACGAAAGTAGATTGATAGAGACATCCCACAAGGGAAGCATCCAAAGTGTACCCAGGAGTGCAATAGGAACCCCTATCGCTACCCAGAAAGCCACGTGGGCCTTTAAAAAAAGAGCCAATACGATCACGACAAGAATGAACCCGTCACGGCCGTTTTTTAACAGAAGGTCACGACGTCCCCTGAGAAGTTCACTCGAGTCTTGCCAGACAGTCAGCTCGATCCCTTCTGGCATTCGGTACTTCGCCTCTTCGATGTAGGCATACACTGAATCGGAAATTCCAAGAACGTTCTGATCGCCCGAACGGTGCACCTCAACCATAACCGCTGGGCTCCCGTCAAAGCGAGTCGCGACGTCGGCTTCGCGAAATCCGTCCACGACGTTCGCCACATCGCCAACTGTGAGCCGCCAACCATCCTTCGAACGAATGGGAATGCGAGAAAACTCCTCCCCTTCATAGGCCTGTCCCTTACTGCGTAAAAGGATTTCGCCTGCATTGGTCTTTATCGAACCTCCCGGCACATCACGCGAGTGCGAACGCACCGCCTCGACCACTTCGTCGAAAGTAAGACCGTACCTTTCGAGATCGACTTCGGAGATTTCAATGCTTACTTCGTAGGCACGAGAAGCCGACAATTCCACGTGAGTAATGTTGGGAAGGGATGCAAGGTCATCCCGGATGCGCTGGGCTAAGGATTTCAAAGATTTTTCATCCGCAGGCCCCGAAATGGCGATATTTAGGACCTGATGACGAATCACGAGTTCTTTAACAAGGGGTTCTTCTGCGGAGACCGGGAAGGTGTCGATGGCGTCAATTCTGCTCTTCACCGTATCTAATACCGTTCGCACGTCGGCATCTTCATAAAGTTCCACCGCGACCGTGCTCAGACCTTCACTGGAGGTCGACCGGACTCGTTTAATCCCGTCCACTCCCACGAGAGCCTCTTCAATGCGGACCGACACTCCCTCTTCTACTTCTTCTGGAGCAGCGCCGGGATAGAGCACCGTCGTCTTGATGACACCGGTCGTAATCTCGGGAAAGACTTCCTGACGCATTCCCGGCAACGTAAGGAGACCAGCTGCCACTACTCCAATCATGAGGAGGTTGGCCGCAACGTGATTCCGTGCGAACCAGTCGATAATCCCGTTCATTGTTTACCTTTTAAAGCCGACACCCTTACTTGCATTTTGTCCGTGAAGGCTTCGAGGACAGACACGCAAACGCGTTCGCCCGCGAAGAGACCTTTTTCGATGAGCACCTCGTCGCGATCGATACGTGCCACAGTCACTTTTCTGAGATGAAGCCTTTCATCGTTGCCTAAGACAAGCACTTGATCTTCGCCTCGAAGGGCCTCGCGAGGAAGTCGTGATACGGCGGGAAGTGCTTTTCCCTTGATCTGCCCTTCAACAAAGAGACCCGGGGCAAACGCGGAAAGTCCACGAGCTGTTCTTGCATAGGGATCAGTCAAACTTGCAACCACAGCAATCATTCGAGAGCGCCGATCGATCTCGCCCTCGACTCGGTCTACCGTTGCTGTCCTCACCACCGTCTTTCCGGCGATTTGCGCAGACAGAAGCACTTCGACTGGCGTTCCACCCGAAGAGTCATAAACATACCCTAGGGAAAAAGGAAGATACGCGAGGTCCTGGTCGCTAATCGGCAGTCGAATCTCGGCGACCTTCGTTCCATAAACGAGGGCAACCGACGCTCCCCTACCGACGAATTCTCCTACCTCAATGTGAACGTCACGCACTCTACCCGAGAAAGGAGCGACTACCTTCGTACGATCTAAATCCAAGCGTGCTCTCTTTAATTGAGCTTCAATTTCTCTTACTCCGGCCTCTGTCACCTGCAACTGGCTTTCACTCGTGTCCAGTTCGGCAATACTCGCTACCCCCTGATCAGCCAGAGCTTTGCGACGGTTCAAGTTTCTTTCAGCAAGTTTCCTTTCCGATTCACGGAGAGCCAGGGACGCTTCAAGCTGATCGACAACCACTTGATAATCGCTGTCATCGATACGTGCCAAAATGTCACCTTTTGCAAAAAACCCCCCACGAACCAGGCTCGGAGAGCGCTCGCTGATGCGTCCGGCAATTTCTGTCGCTAAATCACTCTCTCTCTTTGGCTCGACGTTGCCTTGCGCCGAGATGAGAAACTGGCTTGGTTCGAGGGTAACCGAAGTCACTTGAACCAACGGAGGCAGTATTTCAGGGGTTTTGGCTGAAACAGTCGGACGCGTCCAAAGCAGAAGAAAGACAAGAGAAAAGGCAAGACCAACTACCCCAAGAGCAAGAGTACGGCTCGTGAAACGTTGGAATAGATTTCTCCTGTTAAGCGTCTCTCGCCTTTCTCCGTTCGAACTTTCATGGCCCTCAGAACTCACTTCTTCTTCTCCGGTACTTGCGCGCGGAAGCCCGCCGCAACAAAGGCAACGAGTACCGCCAGCTGTCTCTCTGGATCTTTCTCCAGGATCGAAGGCATCTTGGGATCCTCTTCATAACCTCGTTGCGAAAGCGATTGAATCAACACTCCGATACCGAAATGAAACCGAGAGATGACCTGTCGCGTCGACAACTCCGGCAACGCCTTTCGCAAGGCGCGAATAAAGCCCTCCCAAACTTCACTAAACTGTTCCACGATAAGCTGTCGGGTCTCTCCTCCAGACTCCCAAAAAAGACGTGACATCATTTTTGCCAGCAAGGGCCCCTGCTCACTGTTGTCTAATGTCGAAATGGCAGGCTTGAAATAGGCTTCGAGAAGTTCTTCTAAGGAGGCAGGCTTCGAACTTTTCTCGTTCAACTTCTCGAGCTCGCGAAGCCGCTCTTCGTTGACTGGACTTAAACGTCGTCCGACAACCGCTGCGATCAAGGCCTCTTTCGAGCCAAAGTGATAATGAACAGCAGCAAGATTCGACTCCGCCTTCGTCGTAACAGCCCGGAGCGAAGTGGCCTCGACTCCTCGTTCTGCAAAAAGGACTTCGGCACTGTCCAGAATTCTCGTTTTAGTATCTGCCATAACGACCTTGTCTTCCTTGCTCGTATTACTTCGAGAGCTTCAATCGTTCATGCCACTGAGCAATTGATTCTTCCGGATACTCTTCAAAGCTTCGATCAGCATCACCTCGGTTGTAGGCGTCCACCCAGTCAGGCTTCGACCCCAACATGAGATGGGTTCGTTCCGGGGGTTTTGGCAAAGCAGTGTCGATCGCTGACGCAAAAGGATGGATCAACTCTGGCCAACGAGGATCCCAGATCCAGAGAGGACTCCCGCAGGAGCCGCAAAAACGCCTTTCGCAAGGACTCTCTTCTTCAGATCCACCATCGGACGAGATGAGAGCTCGGTAAATACGAATGGACTCTTCACCCACAACAACGAGACTATTTGCTTCTCCCCCCAAATTAATTCCGAACCCTCCGCTGCCCGCAGTTTTTCGACAAATCCCGCAGTAACAAATATTAAAAGGGTAAGGATGCGGTGAGGTAAGACTGAACTCCACTTTCCCGCAGTGGCAGGATCCTTCTAACTTCATGATGCTTTCCTAAAGAATTGTTTTATAGCTGTCAGCGGTTCGTTCGAAGAGCTCTCTATTGCATTTGGTTGTCTGTAGTTCTTTTGCTCTTTTAGCCTTCCGTCCTTATGAAAAAATTTCCATTGGCCTACTTGCTCCCCGTTTTCAAAGTGGCCACTTTCTTTTAACTTTCCGTTCCCGTAAAAAATTTGCCACAAGCCTTCTTGTCTACCCTCTACGTACTCCCCTCTCACTTGAAGCAGACCGTTGTGGTGAAACAACTCACGTATTCCGTTCGCCGGACTCCCGGTATTTACGTCATACGCCACCCCTTCTTCAATCACGATATTCATTTGGGTTCTTTTTGGACTCAAGACAAGCTGACTGCCCAAACCCGCCAACGTCATAACTGCGAGCACGGCCAAGGGGATTCGGAACCGTCGCATGATTACCGTTGACCTACCCGATCGTTTTCAAGGCTGCGAGGGTCTCTTCCGGTTCTGGGCGTACGGTGTAATCCACGTCAGCTTCGACATACCGAACTGATCCTTGCTTATCGATCACAAAGCGTGCCGGAATGGGCAACGTCCAGCTGGAATCGCCATTAAATTTCGGCAGGTCAATCCCAAGGCCCGAATAAACCTCGCTAAGCCTGGGTGGAAGGACAAAAGACAATCCCAACTTTTCAGCATATGAATTGCCCGGGTCACAAAGGATATCAAAAGTAATCTTCCCTTTTTCTGCCATTGTTGCCGCATACTTACGTGTAGACGGAGAAAGCGCGACCAAGGTTGCCCCCGCGGCAGAAATAGTTTCGTTAATTCCCTGCAGAGCTTCCAGCTCTGCGTTGCAGTAGGGTCACCAAAGTCCCCGATATACGGTTAACATGATGGGCCCTCTAGAAAGGAGCGCTGAACTCTCTACCGTTTCGCCTCGATGGTTTTCAAGGCTAAAAGGCGGGAGCGTTTCTCCAACTTTCAGAATATTTTTCGTTATCCCCGCTTCCCGTTGCGCCTCTGTTTCGGCCTTCATTACGGTGAGCGCTTCGGCCGGTAATCTTTTTTCCCCTGCTAAGCGAATGCGATCTAATTTCGATTTTAATGTCATCGGTTTTATCCTTCCATATCCTTACGTGACTCGGTCACTCGTTTATTTCAATAAGTTCTCAACACCTAATTTTTGCCTTGAAGACTCTGCATAAATCCAAGAGCCACTTCCTCAAAGCTTTTGGACGGAGGAGGAGCTCCTGCATCAAATGCTTCGGCAACCTTCTCGTCGTTTTCGGCCACTGCCTCATAATCGATCTTTGCAAATTCCAAGATCCCCATATCCACGTAGGCTTTCTGGATCCTTGGCCCCCAGAGACCAATCTCCTTAATCGTCGGCACAATTCGACTAAACAACGAAGCTCGGAAAAGTTTCATGGGTTCCGACTTATCCACCCACTCTGTGCACTCCTCCACAGGCAGCCCGAGATTCTCCCACATTTCCTTCGCAAGAAAGCGGTCTCGCATGAGGTAACAAGCCTCAACGGCAAACTCTTCTCGTTCGTCTCGTTCCTTATCCGACAGCTGCGGGTAATAATCGCGCAAGGCCATTCGCCCAAAAGCGACGTGTCGAGCCTCGTCTTGCATCACATAGGCATTCACTTGGGAACCCAAGCTGTTCTTAGCCATGTCGCGAATACCCTGGAAGGCCGCTAGAGCGAGACCTTCAACAAGAATTTGCATCCCGAGGTAGGTCATATCCCATCGTGAGTCCGAGATAATATTTTCAAGCAGAGCCTCAAGAGGTGACGTGATCGGGTAGGCGAGATCAAATTTTTCATGGAGCAGACGCGAATAAGCTTCAACGTGCCTGGCCTCATCTACCACTTGGGTTGCGGCATAGTACTTTGCATCCATGTGGGGCACTTGCTGAACAATCTTGGCGGTACAGATAAGCGCACCCTGCTCTCCGTGAAGAAACTGAGAGTTCTGCCAGGCTTGTTGATGCACTCGATACCGCGTCTTTTCCGCGTCCGTCATCTTCTGCCAAACGGGAGATCCAAAGAGCGGAAGAACGATATCTGGGAGTTCCATTGGATTTTCGGGATCAAGATCCAAAGACCAGTCTATTCGTTTTTCTGCATCCCACTGAAGGTTCTTCGCTTTACTGTAGAGGTTCTTGAGACTGTCTCGACTATCGCCGTATTCCCACCGGAACGTGGTCAAAAATTCGTTTGGTATTTCCAGCTTTGAGTCTTTGCTTGGGATGGCATATTGATCTTGGCTTTTTTTCATGGCCGAACCCCTGGTTAATTGTACACCTACTGGAGGACTCGGTAGCACGGATAGAAATTTAATTCAAACGTTCGTTTTAATTCTTTAACGAAAGCTCCTCGAAGGTAGGAGCCTTTTCGATCTAGAGGCGACTCATGACTTGTTCGCTAAACCGTTGGAGAAACGGGTACTGCGTTTCAAGGCTTGGAAGAAGCATAATCTGCTGTAAACCTGTGTCATCAAGTAACTGAACTTGCTCAATAATCTCTTCTGGTCGACCAACAAGGCATGTCGCCTCAATCAGGTCAGGAGTAAGTAGCTCTTGCTCTTCAGGAAGCATGAAGGTGCAGTGTCCGCCGTGAATACGGAAGTGCCTCCGGTCCTCTGGAACAGCTTCCACGAGCTCTACATATTTGTCCCAGATGCCCGCGTAACGAGGAGGAGGCTTCCCTCCGAGTTGTCGAACCCGATCGTATACATAGTGGAGCGAGGAAATGGCAAACGGTCCCACCTCGCGTCGAATCCGTTCCGAATCCACCGTCTCCCCAGGATCGAGCAAGGCAGCCATCGTAAGGGAACATGTCAAATACTTATCGCGATCGAGGCTCTTGTTGTTTCGCGCGGCTCCTCGACCGACATTAGCCATCGCCCTTTCCATTTGAGCCTTGTCTGGGGGAATGGAAAGCACGATGCCATCACCAACCTCCCCTGCGAGAGCCTGTGTCTTTGGTCCAAAACCAGAGACGTAAATTGGAATCGGATTCTCTATGTCGATAAAGCCCATGTCCGGCATCTGAAATTCAACGAGTGTCCGTTCTCCTCTCCAGGGATATTCGACCATTTCGCCGCCAAGAAGACCCTTAATCGCTCGAAGTTCGTCTGCAAACTCGCCAAGTCTCACCGGCCGATGTCCCATCAAACGCATGGCAGTATTGCCCGTCCCCATACCAAGAAACGTTCTACCGGGTGCTAGTCGATTAATCGTCGCAATGCTGTGAGCCGTTACGGGCGCATTGCGAGTGCCTGCTACAGATACCCCCGTACCGAGTTGAATTTTTTCGGTCTGCTGTGCGGCAAGTGCTAGAACCGCGTAGCAATCGGACCAAATCATTTGACTGTCTGCCACCCAAGCGTGGGTGTATCCCAAATTTTCCGCAAAGCGGATGTACCCGATGTCGTCAATTTTAGTTGCGACGCAGACGCCGAAATCCATTAAATCCCCCTTCTAAACGTTTCTATTTACCGAAAGGCGTTCATGACCTCTGAAGCAAACCTTTCGTGCTTGCCTTCTCGATCTGTTTCTCCAAAGTATGCCATCAGAACCTTCTTCGCTCCGGCCTCATACAGCTCTTCAAGTCGTCGACGAAAAAGAGAAGGTGGGCCGCACAAAGTAAAACGGTCTGCCAAGTACTGGGTCAAACCAAGCTCTTCGACGATCTGAGCATTCGTCTTGTGCTCACCCACACTCTCGTGTTCAGAAAAGACGTACCTTCTTTGAAGTTCCATGATAGGTCCTTTGTATTCTTCTGGAATACGCTTTCCTTCAAGGCTAAAACGAAAGGCATGATTCGCACTCGCCGTTAATGTCATTCGAGCCTCATGCACAGCTCGACTTCGATCGTCGTCCAGGTTCCACTTCACGAACCACCACACATCGAGTTCCTCAGGATCACGACCAGCCCTTTCAGCCCCAATTGCAACATTCTCTAAAGCGTCTTTCACCAAATCGGGCTGCAGACCCGTACCCACAAGAACCCCATCGGCGAACTGTCCGGCCATTTGAAGAGTTTTGGGGCCCTCGGCTGTCACATAAATGGGGATTTTTCGGGAAGGCCACTTCAGGCGAATTTCCTCCCCAGCAAACGCAGCCACACCTTCTGAGAAAAGATCCCGAATCGCCCGTACGTGAGAACGTAAAGTTTCAAGTCCGGCGCCTCTTAGGCCCAGGTTATAAACCGCACTGTCACCGGAGCCTAGGTTAAACCACACTCGGCCTGGAGCGAGCTGTTCAACTGTCGCAATCGCAGAAGCGGCGACTGCAGGATGTCTTGTAAGAGGATTTGTCACTGCCGGCCAGAGAGCCACTCGTTCCGTCGCAAGGGCCGCCACCGAAAGTTGAATATACATTTCAGGCCAAAGCGACTGGCTATCCGGCATCGCGATCGAATCGAAACCGAGTGCCTCCAAGCGACGAATGCGAGCCTGAAAGCTTTCAAGCCCCTTACCACGCTCAAGTGAATCGTTGATCACCAAGCTTCCAAAAGAAATCACAAAAAGCCTTCCATTTCAATAAGTTAAAATATAAGCTCTCAGGTATCACCGAGGCTCTATTACCTGGAGATCTTATCTCAAACCGATGTCCAGGTCGGATAAAAGTCACCACCCACCCGACCTGCAAGGCTAAAGTTCGTTCTAGTGTATTTGCAAAGCTGTCTTTTTAAGCATCAGGCATTCATTCCAAGCCCGGCCGAGATAAGATTAGAACCGAACCTATGGAGAAAAGATGCCACGCCGTTTCGTAGATCTATCCGTTTTCCTTGAAAATGATATCGCTTCAGATCCTCCGGGCTATGGACCAAAGATCCAGTACTTAAATCACGAAGACACCGCTGACGACGTACGGAGCTTTTTCCCGGGCTTAGAGAAAGAAGAGCTCCCGGGCGGTGAAGGCTGGGCTGTCGAATGGATTCACCTTCTCACACACAATGGCACCCACCTCGACGCGCCATACCACTTCCATTCGACCATGAACAACGGCGAGCGTGCCATCACAATTGACGAGGTTCCCCTGGAATGGTGTTTCAACCCGGGCGTAAAGTTAGACTTCACGAAACTTGAAGACGGTTATGTCGTCACCCCAGACGACGTCGAAAATGAACTCAAGAGAATCGGGCATGACTTGAAACCCATGGAGATTGTCGTAGTCAACACCCGTGCCGGAAGTGCTTACGGACAAGACGATTACGTCAGTGCTGGCTGTGGCATGGGCAAGGACGCCACCCTCTATCTTCTTGAACGGGGAGTAAAGGTCACAGGGACAGACGCGTGGAGCTGGGATGCTCCCTTCGTCCACACAAAGGACAAGTTTGCAGAGTCTAAAAATGCCGACTTGATTTGGGAAGGACATCGAGCAGGCATGCAAATCGGATATTGCCACTTGGAAAAACTACATAATCTCGAAGCCCTCCCACCGAACGGCTTCACTATCGCCTGCTTCCCATTCAAAATACGCGCTGCATCGGCGGGCTTTACGCGAGCGGTAGCAATATTTGATGATTAAAAAGCTGTCTAGGAAGGTTCTTAAAAAAGACCTTTCCAGATTGTTTCGATAAGATCCCAACCGAAAGACTAAGTGGAGAACAAATGGAAGACCAGGAACCCATTCGCATCGGAATCGATGTCGGAGGAACCCATACCGATCTCATCGCTGTTCGTAACGAACGCATGGTTCGAGCAAAAGCTCTGACTACGCACGGACAGTACAGCGAAGGAATCTTGGATACGGTGGCCCAGGCGGCAGACCAATTCGGCCTTTCTACAGAAGATCTCCTTCGAGACCACACCACTGCTTTCGTAAACGGCAATACAATTGTCACAAACGCGATCACAGAACTCAAAGGTTGCAAGGTCGGCGTACTCGTCACAAAGGGATTTACCGACGTCCTCTATATGGGCCGTGGAAATCGCTCGAATAACCCCGATGATCACAATCAACCCAACTTACCTCGCGTCGTGTCCCGAGAATTGATTGCTGAAATTTCAGAAAGAATTGATTCAGAGGGAAACATCGTCGCCCAGATTGATAAAGAAGACGTTCAAAATGCCGTCAGATCTCTGGTCAAAAAGGGAGCAGAAGCCATAGCGATTTGTTTTTTATGGAGCCCGTCGAACGATATTCACGAACGGAAAGCGGAAAGTTGGGTACGAGAAGTTGCCCCCGAACTTTTCGTATCTACTTCGGTCTCGATCTCCTCTGTGTTCCGTGAGTTCGATCGATGGATTACTGCGGTCTTAAACTGCTACGTCCAGCCTCCTGTAAAAAACTTTGTCGATACTGTAGTCGGTGCTCTTCGAGACAAAGGTTACCAGAGAGAAGTGGAATTCTTTAACGGACTCGGCGGTGTTCTCTCTGAAGACGAAGTAAATAGCTTCCCCATCCAACTTTACAGCTCGGGGCCGGCTGGAGGCGCAATTGGATCCGCGGCATTAGCGAAGCGCTACAAGACTGAACAGGTACTGTGCGGCGATATGGGGGGCACGAGCTTCGACACAACGATGATAAACGGAGAGATGCCCAGCGTGGCTCAAAGATGCAAGATCGGAGCCTTTGAAACAGGGCTTTCTCTACTTGATATCGTATCCATTGGAGCAGGAGGAGGAAGTCTCGTCACTCTAGATGCCCGCGGAGTTCCTAAAGTTGGGCCAGGTAGCGCCGGCTCTATCCCAGGACCCGTATGCTATGGCCAAGGTGGAACTCAACCAACCGTAACGGACTGCATGGTTACAATGGGCTTTATTGACCCGAGCAATTACTTGGGAGGTCGAGTACAGCTAGACGCGAAAAGCTCATCTGAAGCTATCAAGAAAATTCTTGGCGACCCTTTAGGCTGGGATGCCCCACGTGCTGCCGCCGGCGCCTATACGCTCGCGGTGGTCAACATGGCTAACGCTTTACGAGAGGTATCAATCAAGCGAGGCTATGACGTCCGCACAGCGACTTTTGTCGCCTATGGCGGCGCCCTACCTCTTTTTGCATCTGATATCGCTAGGGACGTCGGAAGCCCATCGGTGGTCATTCCAGGACAAAGCTCTGCCTTCTCTGCCTATGGACTCCTAGAAGCCGATTATGTTCGACGAGAATCCGTGACCTTAGGATGGACTATTGAAAAGCGTGACGGTGCCGATGCCGCCGTCTCTCAGAGAGACGAACTCGAAGAACGCGTACGCGGGGCGATTGCAAAAGCAGGCTTTAGCAACGTCCCTATTCGTCTCATTCACGGTGCGAGCTTCCGCTACGGCGGTCAACTGAATGATAACTACATGGCCATTGAGCCTAGCGATCTCACTAGCGAAGGATTACGAGAAAAGTTTGACACCTTTTACGAAACAGAATTCGGCGAAGGAACCGCTTGGAGAGAGGCCCCACTCCAACTAATTAACTATTCCATCATGGGTGTGGCAGAACGCCCCAAACCTACCATCCGCGCCCTTCCAGTCAGTTCTCGAGATGCATCTGCTGCTTTAACAGGTTCGAGACAAATTTTTGTGCCTACGACACTCGAGTGGAGTGAAATTCCAACATTCGATGCAGACTTGACTGCTCCCGGAATGGGATTTGAGGGACCGGGAATCATTGATGTACGCGATACTACAATCTATGTACCCGAAGGCTCGCGTATCGAACGAGACGAATTCATGAACTTTAGAATAACACTTGGCCAGCGATAGGAGTCCGAGATGTCCATCGAAGTTTTCCCCACAAGTGACGGCAAACAAACCGCAGCTGGTGCGCCTCCAGACCCTATTACGGCAGAAGTGGTGCGATGCGCATATGACAACATCGCAGAAGAGATGGCATTGGTACTCGTACGGACATCAGGGTCCCCAGCTCTCACAGAAGCTAAGGATTTTTCAACAATCGTTTTTAACCGGGCGGGTGAACAGATAGGGTCTGCAGGCTACATACTTCTTCATCTTGCCAGCTCCAGAATTGCAGTCGAAGCTCTCGTTGAGCAACGCGGAGACGAAATCGAGCCTGGAGATGCTTACATCTGCAACGATCCACACACGAATGGTGCTCTCCACCAGGCCGACGTGGGAATCATCATGCCGATCTTTCTAGACAAAGAGCTAATCGGCTGGACCTTTGCCAACGCGCACCTCATAGATGTAGGAGGAGCCTCTCTTGGTGGTATGGCGCCCACAGCATACGACTGCTTCGAAGAAGCGGTTCGATTTCCCCTTACACGAATCGCCAAAAACGGAATCATAGATCCAGAATGGGAAAGGTTCGTTGGGCTGAACTTCAGAGCACCGGTTCCTTTTGTAAACGACGTCAGAAGCCTTATCGCAGCGTGCCGAGCTGGCGGCGAACGAGTCTTGGCCTTAGCTGATGAATATGGTGTCGAGACCCTGGAAACCATTAGTGCGCATAACATGAACCTAAGCGAACAGGCATTGAAAGCTCGGATATCAGAACTGCCCTCTGGTGTGTCTTCGACTCACGAATGGGTCGAGTATGACGGTCGAGGAACGCCAGAGCTTTACGAGCTTTTTGCTGAAATGCGTGCGGAGAATGGGACCTTGAACTTCCGTTTTAGCGGCAGAGAGCAAGTGCCCTGCTTTATAAATGGTGCACAAGGTGGTATCGAGGGCAACACAATTTCACCCATTCTTGTCATGCTTGCCTATGACATCCCTTTTAACGAGGGAATCTGGCGTTGTATCAATATCGATCGGGGTGAGCCTGGCACAATCGTAAACCCAGTAAATCCGGCTCCGGTGAGTAATGCTCATATGGAGACTGGCGCGAAAATTGCGCGAATGGTCTCTACGCTTATTTCAGATGCCTGCTCCGCGAGTGACTCTAGCCTTCTTCGTAGTCGAGCTGCCGGGCAAGCCTCGAGTGCAAGCACAGGTACTGCTTGGTTTGGAACGAATCGTGAAGGCAATTTATCCGTTTTCTTTCCTATGGACCTTGCAGTTGCTATCGGAGGACCTGCGCAAACTGTGGCTGACGGTCAGGATGTATACGGCTATCAATCCACTCTTAGTATTGGCTTTCCCGATATTGAGACTCATGAACTGAGCGAGCCTGTACTAATCCTATGGCGTCGACTCAATGTAAATTCCGGTGGACCTGGCCAAAGACGAGGTGGACAAGGTCTTGACTCGTCCTGGATTCTATGGGGAGGAGGAGATCATAGTTGCTTCAGCTTCCAAAGTTGTTGCGAACTACCTGGTCGTGGTTACGGAGGAGGTTTCCCCGGTGGCGCCGGTTTCAATCACCTAATTCGAGGCAGCAATATTCGCAGCCTTATAGAAGAAGGAAAGATTCCTACCAGCGCCGATCAAGTCGACGGAACACTGGATCCGATGCCAGGAAAGGGAAGCAATATACCTTTCCGAAACGACGAAGTATATTTCGGAAAAAGTTGCGGTGGAGGTGGTTTAGGCGACCCCTTCCTGCGCCCGCCGGACTTTGTCCATAAAGATGTGCTTGAAGGAAGAGTTACTCAGGAAGTCGCCGAAAAAATCTACGGAGCGCAATTCAACGAAGGGGGTGGGATTGACCATGACGGAACCTGGCGAAAGCGAGATGAAGTCAGGTCGAATCGAGTTAGTACCAAGAAAGTCCCCCTTAAAACGGACAACTCATTGTCTGGCCAATTTGGGGCAGTTCCGTTAGAGAAACATTGGGTTTGTTCTAACTGCCGAACACCCATCTCTCCAATTGCTACCCCTTGGAAGTCAACTATCGAGCCACAACGCAATGAACTGGTAGCGATCTTCGAAGAAAGCGGGCAATTTGTTAGAGCCCGAGAAGATAAACCCGTTATCTTCGCCGAAAGATTCTGCTCAAATTGCGGAGCGCTACTTTCCACAGACTTAGAAGTTACCGGGGATACCAGGACTCCATCTGGGTTTGTTTTTAAAAATGCTACTGACGCAAAGTCTCACTAAAACAGTCCCCCTACATAAACTTTCTAAAAATTCGGAATCGAACTAAGAAGGCCTAAATAGAAACTGCTGCTGGGGGAGCTGCGTGATCAAAGGTTGTAGCGCTTAATCAGAGCTGCGTAGGAGCGTAGGTCTTGCCACATCTGTTTGCTCCGTTCTTCCGCTGCCTCGGTTCGTAAACTGTGTGTTAAAATTCAGATGGTCCGAATTTCCGACCTATGACGCAGATTTGACTGCTCCCGGAATGGGACTTGAGGGACCGAAAATCATTGACGTGCGCGACACTACAATTTATGTGTCCGAAGGCTCACGTATTGAGCGAGACGAATTCGTGAACGTTAGAATGATCCTTAATCAGCGATAGGAGTCCGAGGTGTCCACCGAAATTTTCTCCACAAATGACGGCAAACAAACCGCTGCTGGCGCACCTCCAGACCCCATTACGGCAGAAGTGGTGCGTTGCGCCTATGACAACATCGCGGAAGAAATGGCCTTGGTGCTCGTAAGAACCTCCGGATCCCCAGCTTTAACTGAGGCAAAAGATTTTTCAACAATAGTTTTTAACCGGGCGGGTGAACAGATAGGGTCTGCAGGCTACGTCCTCCTCCATCTTGCGAGCTCTCGAATTGCGGTAGAAGCGCTCGTGGAACAACGAGGCGATGAAATCGAGCCCGGCGATGCTTATATATGCAACGACCCGCATACAAATGGTGCTCTTCATCAAGCTGACGTAGGAATCATTACGCCCATCTTTGAAGAGAAAGAACTGATAGGTTGGACATTTGCTAATGCACATCTAATAGATGTTGGTGGAGCATCTCTTGGAGGTATCGCACCAACGGCGTATGATTGCTTCGAAGAAGCAGTCCGGTTCCCGCTCACGCGAATTGCTAAAAATGGCTTTATCGACCCGGAATGGGAACGGTTTGTTGGACTGAATTTTCGAGCTCCGGTTCCGTTTGTAAATGACGTTCGCAGTCTAATTGCGGCGTGCCGGGCCGGTGGTGAACGCGTTTTGGCTCTTGTGGACGAATATGGTGTCGAAACCCTAGAAGAGATTAGTGCCCACAACATGAACTTAAGCGAACAGGCACTTCGGGCACGGATAGCAGAACTTCCCGAGGGCGTATCTTCCACGCATGAATGGGTCGAATATGATGGTAGAGGTACGCCAGAGCTATACGAGCTCTTTGCTGAAATGCGCGCAGAAAATGGCACTTTAAACTTCCGGTTTAGTGGAAGGGAACAAGTACCTTGCTTTATAAATGGGGCACAAGGTGGTATCGAAGGAAACACGATTTCAACCATTCTGACCATGCTTGCCTATGACATTCCTTTTAACGAAGGGATATGGAGATGCATTAATATCGATCGGGGCGAGCCCGGTACAATTGTAAACCCGGTGAACCCAGCACCCGTGAGTGCCGCTCATATGGAAACCGGCGCAAAGATTGCGCGAATGGTCTCTACCCTTATTTCAGACGCCTGCTCAGCAAGTAACGCCGACCTCCTCCGGAGTCGGGCTGCCGGCCAAGCTTCAAGTGCAAGCACTGGAACGGCTTGGTTTGGAACTAATCGGGAGGGAAACTTGTCTGTCTTCTTCCCCATGGACCTTTCGGTTGCAATTGGAGGACCCGCTCAAACCGTGGCAGATGGTCAGGATGTATATGGCTACCAATCAACACTCAGCATCGGGTTCCCCGATGTCGAAACTCATGAACTTAGCGAGCCTGTCCTGTTCCTATGGCGCCGCCTCAACGTAAATTCAGGTGGAGCGGGACAACGTCGAGGAGGACAAGGTCTCGACTCATCCTGGATTCTGTGGGGAGGCGGAGATCATAGTTGCTTCAGCTTCCAAAGTTGTTGCGAGGTTCCTGCACGTGGTTACGGCGGAGGGCTCCCGGGCGGCGCAGGCTTTAATCACTTGATTCGGAGTAGCAATATTCGTGACCTTATAAAGGAAGGAAAACTTCCCACTAGCGCAGACCAAGTCGAAGGAGCACTGGATCCAATGCCAGGAAAGGGAAGTAACATCCCTTTCCGAATCGACGAGATGTATTTCGGAAAGAGTTGCGGTGGAGGAGGTCTAGGTGACCCGTTCCTACGCTCACCTGAGCTTGTCCAAAAAGATGTAGATGAAGGAAGAGTTACACTGGACGTCGCTCAAACGATCTACGGCGCAAAGTTCAATGAACGAGGAAAAATCAATCAGGACGAAACTTGGAGAAACCGAGACAAAATCAGATCAACCCGACTTAGTACCAAGCAAGTGCCTCTTAAGAGCGAGAGCTCTCTAACTGGCCAATTTGGTGCAGTTCCGATAGATAAAAATTGGGCCTGCTCTAATTGCCAATCGACCATCTCACCAATCACGACGCACTGGAAGTCAGCCATCGAGCCTCAACGAAGTGAACTTGTCAATATTTTTGAAACCAGTGGGCAATTTGTAAGAGCTCGAAAAGACAAACCTCTGATTTTTGCTGAGAGGTTCTGCCCTAATTGTGGAACTCTACTTTCCACGGACTTAGAAGTAGATGGCGAAAGCAGAACCCCTTCCGGTTTTGTCTTCGATGGAAATACTGCCGAGCAATCACACTAAAGAGAAAACCGAGCGTCGACGGCTTTCGCAAGTCATTTGCTCTCACCAAAAAGGCTAATATGAAAAGCGTATCGGACATTCAACTCATCCAAGGCCGCTGCCACTGTGGAAACATCAATGTCGTTCTTAAGTGGCCGGACCCACCAGAAAAAATTCCTGTTAGGGTCTGCAGTTGCACTCTTTGTCAAAAACACCGCGCCGCCTGGACTTCTGTTCCAGCCGGAGATTTTGATCTTAAAATAAAAAATCGAAACCAAGTCTCATTTTATAAATTTGGAACGGAAACCGCCGATTTTTGCGTATGTACTCTTTGTGGTGTGATGCCGATTGCAACATGTGTAATTAACAAGATCACCTATTCAGTTGTGAATGCCAATACGTTCGTCGACATCGACGCATCTCAGCTTTCCCCAACATCGACAAATTTTGATGGTGAAGATACTGACTCGAGGCTCGCTCGGAGGGCGCGCAACTGGACTCCTCAACTTATTTCCTAAACCAAAGCCTTAGAAGGAAACCTATTATTCAAGAGACTTATAATTGATCTGCCAAAATTTGATCGCGTCTCTTCTGCGAGAGAAAAATTTAAGAGGAACTACACTCGGACCAACTTCGAGCAGGTCAAAGAGTCCGTAAACTCCGTAGTCATAATCCCAATGTTCTGATTTATTAGTTCTTTCAGCAATCTCAACAATATAAGAAGCTGTACATATAGAACTAATAGCCGGTGCCAAATCGTTACAGGCAGCAAGTGCGTTTTTACGCAAAAGAGAATACTTATATTCGCGCACGCCGATCTTGTTATAAATAGCACCACGAGTATTTTCAGTTGGTTCCGTAATCGTTGTTTCTTTAGTAATGCAGGTATTCAATGGTTGATGTAAAGACAACTTGCCTTTCCCAGACCAGGTCTCATTCTTTTGATGACAATATCCTTCCGCCCACCCACACCACTTGGGAACGAAAGGCTGGAATGAGTGGATCTCTCTACCAAAGAGCTCGCCCGGGAAGTTGAAGATATTGTATTGGCTAACACCGAATTCCTCTGCAAATTCTTCAAAATTCTCAGCGGACACCCACTGGTGAGAGAAGCACTGGGGAGGAAGTATTGTTTCGCCAACTCTCCAACCAAACTCAATTGAATCCTCGGAACCTCCATGAACCTTCTTCATCTGTCTACGTCTATCCCGATAAGCCGATTTTGAGGCAAGGTTGATCGAAACAATTGTCCATTCACCGTTGACCTTGTTGAACCAAACTTCGCCTCGATCACCCAGCATAAAATGCCTACCCTCAGGATAACAAGGCGGTGACGACTTCTGAACAGAATCGATCCAAACCTGGCTAAAAGTTGAGTGAAAGGGCCTTGAAGAGGAAAATTCACGCAAAGGTCCATAGGCTAGCTCTCCGCGGAACAAACTCAACAGACCCTCCACATCCCTTTTTTCTACCTGCTGTCGGATTAAATTCCCAAAGGCATACGCTTCCTCGGGGACATAATGACTTCCAAGGGACTCCGCATAAAGTGTGTCTTCAGATGAACAATTAGCGGAACCTTCCGCTAATTGGGAATCCATCAATATAAAACCCACGGCGACTAGAATAAAACTCAACATCCTCAAATTATATCGAAATTTTAAATACACAACGGAAGCCTGACTTTCCATATTCAGTTTTTCTTGTCAACATTTTATCATGAAGACCTATTTTTCAACGAGCGCATTCTACAGACTTAAAGAACATAAACTCTTCCAAAGCATCGTAATTGTAGCAATCATACTGTCAGCTTTCGTTATTGGAGCCTCAACATTTGAAACAACTCGAACTTATGGAACGGTCTTCCAAATTGTTGATCTATTGATAACGCTTTTTTTTATCGCCGAAATTACAATTAGATACATTGGAGAGCCTCAAAAAAAGTCATTCCTTAAAGATGGTTGGAACCTGTTCGACACAGTTATTGTATTGGTTTCGGTAATTCCAGTGGGACCAAGTTCATCTGTTTTGTTATTGAGATTGCTTCGCATTTTCAGAGTCTTAAGACTAATTTCGGCCGTTCCCGAGCTAAAAGAACTAATTGAAGCTTTATTTCTATCCATAAAGAGAGTCTTTTACGTAGCACTATTGCTATTCATAATCCTCTACATTTACGCCTCTTTTGGGGCAATCTTATTCTCGACTGAGGATCCGGAAAGGTGGAAAGATTTGGGAATGGCGATGATTACCCTGGTACAAGTCCTAACCTTGTCAAGTTGGGAACAGGTAATGCTGCCACTACAGGAAACATTTTGGTGGTCTTGGATCTATTTTTACAGTTTCGTTGCTATAGGATCTATCACTGTATTAAATTTGATTATTGCCGTATTGGTCGATGTAGTCTCTAGCCAAAAAAAGAATTAAAAAAACAGCCAGTAACCGAGTACTTAACGTAATCATGGAAAAATATAGACTTATAGGTGTTGAATTATCTCCTTACACCGTAAAACTAAGGGCGATCCTGCGCTACCGGCATATTCCCCACGTATGGTTGTGCCGATTTCCCCAATTCTTTGAAGAGACTAGAACCCTTAACCCCGGATTAATGCCGGTTTTGCAATATCCCGATGGTGCTTATCGAGTGGATAGCACCTTCATCGCACAGGATTTAGAAGACATTTTTTCGAACGCTAGAAGCATTTTCCCGACTGATCCAGCTTTAGCCTTTCTAGCGCACTTGATTGAAGATATGGCAGATGAATGGTTGTGCAAAATGGTTTTTCACTATCGATTCTCCTACGATATTGATCGCCTTTATGGGCCACGCTGGGTAATGGACGACACTCTTGTTGCATCGAGCGCTGATGAGCTCGACAGGCATTACTCAATCTTTCTAGAACGCCAAACCAACCGGATGCAATTATTTGGCTGCCTACCGGAACACACCGATTTATTAGAAACGGGGTATCGAAGTGTTCTTGAAAGTCTCGAGGACTTCGTAAGCAATGAGAAATTTCTATTTGGTACGCGACCGTCTATCGCCGACTTTGCCCTATACGGACAGCTTGTGACGCTCATGCATGATCTTTCGCCAGGAGCTGTAATGCGAAAAATTGCTCCACGAACAATATCTTGGCTAATGCGGCTAGCTGACACTTCTGGCGTTGATGGGACATGGCTCGACCACGAACAACCTTCGGAGACCCTGAAGAAGTTATTGACAATGGCGGGAAGAATCTATATTCCCTATCTCAAAGCAAACGCGAATGCTTTCACAAATAACGAGAATAGTTTCACAACACACCTAGACGGACATCGATACACTCAACCGGTCTTCAAATACCATGTTAAATGTCTCAATACTTTAATCCGGAAGTTCAACACACTTAAAGCATCCGATAAAAAACGCTTAGACCTATTACTTGAAGACACGAACTGTTTTTCTCAATTGATGGGAATACAAGCCAATTAGATACCCAATACTCTTGATTAAAGTCCAGTTAAAACTTTGAACTTAACATTCAGGGAGACTTCAAATGAAAACCAAACCACACGAGAACGATTCGGTTGCACCCATTTCTTTTGAGGATGCTGCCGATCGGATACTGAGTGAAGCCGACGAATGGCACCGGATCATGGCACTCGAAAGTGAGACAACTATGCAGGTTTTCATCGATATAAAGTCTCCTCACGCGTACTTATCCATTCGTCCGACCTTAGAGGTCGCACGCGACTATAAAGTCCAAATCGACTTTCTTCCTTACACCCTAAGCTACGAGACCCTTGGCGTATCATCGAAGGTCGAGCCAGACATGCAACGCCGCCCGCCCTCAGAAGCCGCAGATCGCAAGGCGCGGATGTACTACGCCGCGGCTCGACAGTATGCTGCACTTCAGAAACTTCCGTTTCGAAGTCCCAACCGATTACTAAACTCGGACCTCGCGCATCGCGCATTTCTTTTTGCAAAAACTCAACGTTTAGAAATTCCATTTTTAATGTCTATCTACGTCAATGGATGGGGTAGTGGATGGAGAAGTTACGACCTCGAATCCCCAGAACTACTGGAAAAAACCTTAAAAGAGGTAGGAGCGTCCATTACGGGATTTGAGGATTTTATTGCCCCGAACAGTACAGGGGCGATCCAACTCGAACAATGGATGAAGACAGCGGAAAAGTCAGGCATTACTGGCGTTCCTCATTATGTTTTTCACGATTCCGAGCGTGATCGCTCACTCGGGCTTTTTGGGAGAG
>Ga0310344_10001007_pt1 | contig 21735 bp, 16 predicted proteins | sample HC15DNA20200_MG_FD_203801 | JGI IMG/M metagenome (GOLD analysis project Ga0310344, IMG submission 203801) | Marine microbial communities from station ALOHA, North Pacific Subtropical Gyre - HC15-DNA-20-200_MG | ecosystem: Environmental > Aquatic > Marine > Oceanic | place: Pacific Ocean: North... | reverse complement strand
AAGGAAAAACCTTCATTTTCCATGGAGCCCCCACTCTCATGCAGCCTAACCATCCTCGCTCACGGCGAACATTTCCACTGCTCGGATTACTCACATCCCTTATATTACTAGCTCCATCGCTGATGATTTTACATGCGCAGGAAGCCGTCACGCTTGACAACGCATCAACGCCTGCTCCCAACACCCCTGATGAACCACTGGCCGATGATTTGTCGCTGGAAAAAGCTGCAGAGTTTCTTGACCTGGCCTCACTCAGCTGGCAGAAGGAACGAAAATGTGGAACTTGTCACACTAACTACGCGTACATGATGGCGCGTCCTGCATTGAAAAGTGTCAGTGCAGAACAGCACGCGGTAAGACAGTTCTTTGAAGAAATGGTTACACAAACCTGGCCTGAAAAGGGACCCCGTTTTGATGCAGAGCCGGTTTGTGCTGCCACGGCACTGGCATTCCACGACTCTGTCACAACCGGTTCTTTGCACGAAACCACAAAACAAGCATTAACAAGAATGTGGAGTCTGCAGCGTGAAGATGGTGGCTGGGACTGGCTTAAATGCAACTGGCCTCCAATGGAATCCGATGACCATTACGGAGTAACGCTTGCCGCGCTGGCAGTTGGTGTGGCTCCCGACAACTACAAAAACACCGAAGAAGCAAAAGCAGGTATGGCTAAGATTCGCAAGTATCTCGAAGCCCATCCTGCAGAAACCCTGCACCAGCGCGCGATGTTGCTCTGGGCCTCCCTGTCCTTCGCAGACCTTCTGTCTTCAGAAGACCAGCAGTCCACCCTGAAAGATCTGCTTGAACTGCAGCGAGAAGACGGTGGATGGGCCATAGCCACGCTGGGAAACTGGGAGAGAAGTGACGGAACACCTCAGGATACAACCAACAGTGACGGTTACGGAACCGGTTTTGTTATCTATCTCGCTCGAGCAATGGGAGTAGCTTCCTCGGACTCACGTATTCAACGTGGGATTCACTGGATCAAAAGCCATCAACGACAGAGTGGCCGATGGTTTACCCGTTCGTTGAACAAGGACAGTCGTCATTATATTTCCCACACAGGAACTGCCTTTGCCATCATGGCCTTAAAGGCATGTGGAGAAATTCCCGATTCGATCGCGGCATCTCCATAGCATCATTACAAGCTATAAACGCGGCTTTCTGACTGGCAATCGACGCCTGTTTCACGGAACAGGCGGAACGCTCAAAGTAGGTAACCGTTCTCTCGATCGCCAGGTGAAAAAGGCAATGAGAGTAAAGGCCATCAGGGGGCCTTTTAAGCGGCTGGACAGGACCTTGCTTCGGAATCCACCCGCACACAACGGTGAACCAGAAAAACTCCTTCCCTCTCGATACCTGATAACAGGAACCTTCCAGTCTCTCCAGTGAACCCTGCAAACCGGCGGTGACTACGAATGGGTAATGGAACCTGAACATTCCATCTATCAGGACAATCCCTTCACCACGATAAGGACCGTTTCACGGATGTCCACTTACCGAATTTCTCCCGGCAATTCAGCTGGCATGCCACCGGGCGTTCCTTACATCGTCTCCAACGAGGCGGCTGAACGATTCAGTTTCTACGGTATGAGAGGGATACTCGTTGTATTCATGACTCAGTACCTTCTGGACCCCCAGGGTAACACCGACTTTATGGGGGAAGACGAAGCCAAATACTATTACCACTTTTTCACCTCATGGGTCTACTTCACGCCCATTCTCGGAGCACTGATTGCGGATATTTTCCTGGGTAAGTACAGAACCATACTGAGCCTGTCTATTGTCTACTGTCTGGGACATCTCGCACTGGCAATAGACGACACACGAGCTGGATTGGCGTTGGGGCTCGGACTGATCGCACTCGGATCCGGTGGCATCAAACCCTGTGTGTCTGCCCACGTCGGAGACCAGTTCGGACAAACAAACCAGCACCTGCTGGAACGTGTGTTTGGCTGGTTCTATTTCTCTATCAACCTGGGTGCTTTTAGCTCCGGATTGCTGACTCCCATCCTTCTGAACCGGTACGGCCCTCACATTGCATTCGGAGTACCCGGGTTACTGATGGCCATGGCAACACTGTTCTTCTGGATGGGACGAAAAGTCTTTATCCACATCCCGGCGGGTGGCACCGGATTCCTCAAAGAAACTTTTTCCAAAACAGGTCTGATGGCCATTTTTCGACTGCTTATTATCTACCTCTTTGTCGCCATGTTCTGGGCGTTATTCGATCAAACCGGCTCGGCCTGGGTACTTCAGGCCAATCGTATGGACCGGCATTTTCTGGGATACGAATGGCTTCCATCGCAGATTCAGGCCGTCAACCCCATCATGATCATGTTGATGATTCCTGTATTTAATGGTGTCAAGATCCTCCGATGGCCCGGTCTCTACGCACTTATCAATCACCTCTTCACCCTCACTCCTCTCCGGAAGATATCCATCGGATTATTCCTGACTGTCCCGGCTTTTCTCATTCCTGCGTGGATTGAAACTCGACTTGATTCCGGGATTGAGGTCAACATTGGTTTTCAGCTACTGGCCTACGTAATCATGACTGCAGCCGAAGTATTCGTGTCGATCACCTGCCTGGAGTTCTCCTACACCCAGGCTCCCAGAAAAATGAAGTCCTTCATTATGTCCTGCTTCCTCTTAAGCGTGTCACTCGGCAACGTGTTCACCACCCTGGTCAATTTTGTAATACAAAATGACGACGGAAGCAGCAAGCTGGCTGGAGCAAGCTACTACCTTTTTTTCGCAGCCTGCATGCTGGGTACAGCCATTGTATTTATTCCGGTCGCCATGCTCTACAAGGAACAAACGTATATCCAGGGACAAGATGATACGGAATAATCCCCCCTTAGTAAGCACACTGGAATGGCGTAATCCACGAACCACGCTAAGGCCAATCGTTAGCTTGTCTTGAGTGTACCGTTAAAACAAATCCCTGTTTTTTATTCCCACGGGTAATAGGATACACAACTGTAACCAACCCATTTTTCAGGACACATCGGATCAAAGTCGCTTGAGTAGCCGCGTGGACATCTGATAGTCTCAGGTAGCTGAAGTGCGCCCAACCCTCTCTCTGTCCACCGCAAGATTGCAAATCATGACTGACCACTTTCAGGACTTCACCGGCAAGGACGTTCGCCAGGCAATACGCGAACAGAACATCACCACGCCAACTGCCGGAATGGCACACGGTTATGCCCAGGCAAATGTAGTCATTACACCACGTTCACTCGCCTTTGATTTTCTCCTGTTCTGCCAGCGCAATCCCAAGCCATGTCCTCTATTGGATGTAACAGAACCCGGAATTCCGGAACCGACAAAAGCTGCTCCAGGGGCAAATCTGTGTTTTGATGTACCACGCTACCGGGTCTACCAAAAGGGAGAACTGGTTGAAGAACCCACTCAAATCGATCATCTATGGAACGAAGATCTCGTAGCTTTTCTGCTCGGCTGTTCTTTCACCTTTGAGTCGGCCATGCTAAGAGCAAACCTGCCTGTGAGACATCTTGAGGTGGGATGTAACGTTCCTATGTATCAAACCAATATACCCTGCACACCGGCAGGGTCTCTTCGGGGCCCGATGGTCGTTTCCATGCGTCCCCTTAAGCCGGCTCAGGCTATAGAAGCCGTACAGGTCACTTCACGCTATCCGTCCGTGCACGGCGCACCGATCCACTGGGGCAATCCGGAAGCAATCGGAATATCGGATCTTACCAAACCTGATTTTGGTGATGCAGTGCCCGTTCACCCTGACGAAATTCCGGTCTTTTGGGCCTGTGGCGTAACCCCGCAGGCAATGGTCATGGAAACTAAACCGGATTTTGTCATCACACACAGTCCCGGATGCATGTTTGTAACAGACATCACCGACGAGTCACTGGCCGTTGGCTAGAGCCAACCGAAAGAGATTCCACTGGACGACGTATATGGACACATCCATTACACCACATAGCCTTACTGACAGGCCTGGGTTATTGCGGCCAGCTTTGTCCCAAACGTTCATTCCCATCTCTCCTGATGACTTCAATTCGTGGTTTCAGCTAAAAGTGATTTCACCCCCATTCTAAAGTACCTCTCATGCGGCACTGACATGAAAAGGACATCTCCGCACGTCACGCGGCAACATAAATCGCGTTGTAACATCGAACGGCTGCTCTCAGATCGGAACTATTGACCGACCGGGTTTATGATCTTCTTCCCTTTTTGCAAGTTACTTTGTCAACGCTCAGGTATTTGAAAAACAGCGCAGAAGCTTTAGACGAATGGTCGGTATTGACCCTAAAGAAACCGCTCATTATAGTACCGCCTCGCATGGAAGCGATTCGACCCCTTTTCCCTTTAAATCGACGAGGTGCGCAATGGGTGAACGGATTCACTCGACACATCCCGCGACACGAGCTCCTTCGCGTCGCTTAATTCCTTTTTTTGCTTTTGGTGCCATCGTAGTCACGGCTGCAGGAGTGTTGTTCTACGATCCATGGCCTTCTCAGCAAGCACAAGCTCAGACCGAAAAACGTGGCCGCTCGCAACAGCGCCGCCGTGCTCAGAACACGCCACGACGACCACAAACCAAAGCCCCCGCCCGAACCGCTGTACGTAGCGGCAATGGTTCACCTCGTTCGACAGCCAGTCGAGCAGCATCTGTTGCTAAGGTGAATGGCCAATCCATAGCCAGGGCGGAACTGGTCGAAGCCTGTCTGAGACGTTATGGACAAAACGTGCTCGAAGAGTTAATCAACAAACGGATTATCGAACAGCAGTGTGCCCAGCGTCAGGTTCAGGTAACCCAACAAGATATCGATGTTGAGCTGGAAGCCATGTCCAAACGAGCGGGCATGCCTCGAGATGAATTACTGAAACTTTATGAACAGGAACGAGGAGTCGATCCGAATACGCTGATCGCAGATATCATCTGGCCTCGGCTTGCGTTACAAAAGCTGGCCGGAACAGGCGTCGAAATATCAGAACGTGAACTGCTGGAATCTTTCGAAGCCAATTATGGTGAACGCGTCAAGGCCCGGATGATTATGCTCAATAATCACCGCAAGGCCCTCGAAATATGGGAAAAAGCGAACGTCTCGCTACAGCAGGGTGACAGCAAGCAATTTGAACGATTGGCAAAAGAGTTTTCAGTCGATCCAGCAAGCCGTCCCTTAGGCGGCCTCATTCAACCCATTCACCGTTTTTCCGGCATGCAGGGCCTTGAAGAAGAGGCCTTCAGTCTCAACAGCGGAGAACTATCTAAGGTCATCCAGGTAGGTACGTACTATGTCATTTTACTCTGTGAGGGGCGCACGGATCCGGTAGATGTCAGCTTGGAAGACAAGGTTCCATCAACGGGTCAAACTATTCGTGAACAGCTCCATGCCGACATCTACTCAAAGCGGGTGGAACAAGCAGCGCTAAAGCTATTCACACAACTGAAAGAGAATTCGTCTATCGAAAACTTATTACCCGGTTCAAATCGCACGCAAGTCTCTGCACAGGGGGCTCCTTCTAGAGGCGGCACTGCCACGGCGGCGGACCCTCTGCTGCGACAAAGTCGTAAGAATGGGGCCGTAGGTAACAAGGCCTCACGTAAAAGAACTCGTTAGTTCACTACTTCCATTCAACTCCGACTTGTTTATCACCATAGGCGACATTAGTCTGTGTCATTCCTAAGCCTGTGGAACAAGTTATTTTGCAACTCTGCAGGCTTGGTCTTTCCCCCCCCTGATCAAGCCTGTTTTTTCTTGATAGCCTTTTCCGCTTTGTCCACATCTCATGTTATCATACCGGGTAGTTCCTTTTTAACCGAACGCTCATTCGTCCCCCAAAAGGACTGCTCATGACACCGCCTGACTCGCTTTCAGAACGACTTTTTAACACACTTTGTTCCATCCCGCTGATTGACCCACATACGCACATCAATCCTCTGTCTCCCCATTGTGAATCACTAGCTGATATTCTGACCTACCACTACTACACAGAACTGGTTCATTCCGCAGGCATGCCACGTGAAGTCATCGAGCACCCCGACCTCAGTGCCAAAGAAAAATTGTCACGATTGATTGATTTTCTGGACCGTATCGATAACACCATTCAACATGAATGGATCATGGAAATGTGCCGGGAGTTTTTTGATTTCCACGAAGACACTTTGACTCCAGAAAACTGGGAGTCCGTCTATGACTCTTCTGAAAAAAAAATGGCGTCAGACTCCTGGGAAACGTCTGTACTGGAAACCTCTGGTATTGAAAAAGTTTTTCTTACCAATGACTTTGATGACTCTCTCGAAGGCTGGGACACCCAACGATACGTTCCATGTCTACGTTGCGATGACTTGGTCTTCCACCTCACTCGTCCCGAAGTTCAGGGACGGCTCGAACACGCAACAAATGTCCGTGTGAAGGATGTGCCTACTTTCAGCATGGCCGTCGCATCTTTGTTTGAGCATTTCACTTCACATGGAGCGAAGGCCTGTGCGGTTTCCCTACCTCCTGATTTTCTTCCTATCTCACAGATACCGTCCGATATCGATCCTCTTTTGCAGCGTCTTTTTATAGGCAAAGATCTCTCCGAACCAGAACACCGAGCTGTCCAGCAATATGTTTTCTGGCTACTGGCTTTAAGCTGTCAGGAATACAACCTCCCGTTCCAGTTAATGATCGGTGTACATCGCCAAGTTTATCGCCGCGGTGTGTACCAAGGACAAGATCTTTTTGACCAACAGACCTCCCTGTTTCAATTCCGAGAACTCTTTAATGCTTTTCCAAACGTAAAGTTCCCGATTTCAGTGCTCACCAGTAGTCAGAATCAAGAACTGGTTGCCTACAGCTGGATCTTTCCCAATGTCTATTGCTTCGGCCATTGGTGGTATTCCAATGTGCCGACGTTCATCGATCGAGACGAGCGTGCTCGACTTCAGGCTGTACCGAAAACCAAACAAATGGGCTGGTACAGTGATGTTTACAAACTCGAGTTCGCACTACCCAAGTGCCATATGTATCGGCGAGTACTGGCGAACATCCTTGCTGAGGATTTCGTACTGGCCCGCAATTGGAGTGAAGACCGTGCAATTGATCTGGGAAAACAGATTCTTCGAACAAATGTAGAAACCGTATTTGACATCCGCTAAACCTATCTGAACTAACAGGCGCGTCCGTTTCCATGCAGGGATGGCCGATGGGCTTACATTTCAGTCACTCACAAAGGAGACAGCTATGAGGCTAATCGGTACGCTCAAGAGCGAATCCGATGCCCGAAAAGTGGAAGATCTCCTCCTGACACAGAACATACCCAGCCAAGTTCAAACTTCCCCTGAAGGGTGGACGATCTGGGTGCAGGAAGAAGACGACCGTGAAAGGGCCAGAGGGCTCTTCGATGAATTTCTCAAACACCCCTCTGACCAACGTTATCTGAATATTGATCAACAAGCGGAAGATCTTCGCAAACTACAACAGCAAAAACAATCATCGCGGCGCACAAAACAAATTGACCTGCGCATCCAATGGAATCGTTCTCATCGCTCCGGACGACTTACCCTGATCCTGATTTTATTGTGTGGCTTCGCTACCGTCCTGATCAGCTTTGGACCGCTTCAAGGAAAAGTCTACTCGGTACTGACCATTTCCCAGTATCGAGACAGGATACCACCAGAAGTCAGGCAAGGGCAGATCTGGCGACTCGTAACGCCTGTTTTCATGCACGCTCCACTGACATCAGGAGTGATGGGATTAATGCACCTGGGTTTCAATATGATGTGGTTAAGCCAGCTGGGAAACCAGATTGAAAGCCGTAAAGGATCACGTAAATTGCTGTTGCTCATACTGCTGATTGCAACCGGATCCAATCTGGTCCAGTATAATTTTTCCGGACCTCACTTCTACGGCATGTCAGGGGTGGTTTATGGTCTACTGGGATATATCTGGATGAAAAGCAAATATGATCCGTCAAGTGGTCTTTTCATTGACCAAAGTACACTGCAATTCATGCTGTTCTGGCTTGTTATCTGTTTTTTCATGACCAGAATAGCCAACGGTGCACATCTGTCAGGTCTGGCAATCGGTATACTATTAGGAACTTCAGGGTTCAGGAAGAGAGGCCTGAAAAACCTTTTTAACTGACAGCCTTTGTTACAAACATTACCTGAACGAGACCTTGTCATACAGCGTCTTTTATCCGAGATCGTTACCCGATGAATCCCCTTCCTGTCGGAAAACTAGACCATTCTCTTCTGGCATCTCTCCTTAAACGCTATAGCGAAAAACTCCCTTCCTCTGTCCTTTATGGGCCAGGCATTGGCCTGGATGCTGCCGTACTCCAGATTGGGAACCAGCAGTTTGTGTGGACGACTGATCCGATTACGTTCGCATCTGATCGTATTGGATGGTACGCGGTTGAAATCAACGCCAACGATGTAGCCGTTATGGGAGCTACGCCGGCCTGGATGCAGGTATGTCTTCTGTTACCCCCGTCGGATGAAAACCAGGTAGATACGATCTTTAAAGATCTCCACCAAGCTGCTCATGCCAGACAAATAGCCATCATCGGTGGCCACACAGAGATCATGTCTGAACTTGATCGTCCGCTTATCATCGCATCGATGGCGGGATTAGCCACGAGAACACCAAATGCCCGAGATATCCAGCCCGGGGACCATCTTATTGTCACTCAAGGCGTAGCCATCGAAGGCACCGCCATCCTCGCAAGAGAGCTCCCACTGTCCTATTTTGAAAAATGTCTTCAGGACACTACTGTTTCAGGAATTGAAAGCGACGGGGATCTGATATCGGTTATCCAGTCAGCCGCAAATTTTCTCGATTCCCCCGGTATCAGCGTGGTGAAAGCAGCTGAAATCGCGGTTGCATGCCATGCAACCGCCCTGCATGATCCAACCGAGGGAGGACTGCTGACTGGCATCTGGGAAATGGCAGATGCTGCCCAACAAGGCGTAGAAGTACATATTGATAAAGTCCCTGTATTCCCAGAATCCGAATCGCTTTGTGATCTTTGTGGCATCAATGTACTACGAACGCTCGCATCCGGTGCACTATTGATAGCTATCTCTCCTCAACACACCGACGAACTCCTTGAGACCCTGCAGCAGCACTCCATTCCTGCAACGACAATCGGGCATTTTACGGATCAGGACCGGATCTGTATACGTTCAGAAGAACGGTTCCTTCTTCACCCTAGCGCACAGGACCCACTCGCAACCGTTTTTCAAACAAATCTTTCATAGTACATTCCCGCTACGGTAGTTTCTATTTGTGATGGTGCGAGGTAATACAGCACCATCACAAGTCAGATCCATTTCCGTTTTGCTGTTTTGCATGTTAATATGTCGCGCGTTATGAATGGGATCCCCATTCTTCATGATTCGTTACTTGGGATCCCTGTCCTGGTTTTATTTTCTCTTCTGATATTGAGCAATACGCATGTCTGAATCCCCTTCTTCCTCCACCAAAAGAGGGACACTTGATATCGCTATCGATTCTGTCCCCAACCATGTCTACGATATCATCACACATGCGGAAGGTCCGAAAGGATCACTGCCTCTAACCGAAGAGATGCTGCTGGAAAAAGGAAGCGGCGACGTTTTTGCGTTAAGCATGAACGCAGGGATGGGATGGAATCCGGAGGATTTGTCCAAAAAAGAAATCCTGATTCTCAGCACACAGGGTGGTATCCGGGCGCCGGACGGAAGTCCAACTGCACTGGGTTATCATACCGGTCATTGGGAAGTCGGCTTGCTCATGCAGGCTGCGGCTGAAGAAATTCGCCAGCATGACTTCCTACCCTTTGCAGCCTTTTGTACGGATCCCTGTGATGGCCGCAGTCAGGGAACCCGCGCCATGCTGGACAGCCTGCCCTACCGTAACGATGCGGCCATCGTTTTTCGAAGGCTGATTCGCTCACTACCGAATCGCAATGGCGTAATGGGTGTTGCCACTTGTGATAAAGGATTGCCGGCTATGCTTCTGGCTCTTTCAGCCATGCACGACCTCCCCTGTATCCTGGTGCCCGGCGGAGTCACCTTGCCAGCAACAGAAGGTGAAGACTCGGGCACGGTTCAAACAATCGGAGCACGATTTGCCCATCAGGAAATCACCCTGGAACGTGCAGCTGAACTCGGATGTCGAGCCTGCGCAACCCCCGGCGGCGGATGCCAGTTTCTAGGTACAGCTGCAACCAGTCAGGTAATCAGCGAAGCACTCGGACTAGCGCTCCCTCATACTGCACTGGGGCCGTCCGGACAGCCTATCTGGTTGGATGCCGCACGTCGATCTGCGCGTGCTCTCATCCAAATGGAACAGCAGAAAATTAAGACACGAGACATCCTGACGCTCCAATCCATTGAAAACGCGATGGTTGTTCACGCCGCTTTTGGTGGATCTACCAATCTGATCCTTCACTTACCAGCCATCGCCTTTTCTGCTGGATTGGAGCGTCCGACGGTTGACGACTGGGCACAAATCAACCGGAAAGTACCTCGTCTAGTGAGTGTTTTGCCAAATGGGCCCACCAATCACCCGACTATTCGTGTATTCCTCTCAGGTGGTGTCCCTGAAGTCATGCTGCACCTGCGCCGTGCCGGGTTGCTACACGAAGACTGCATGACCGTATCAGGACGGACCCTTGGTGAAAACCTGGACGAATGGGAATCTTCTGAACGTCGTAAAATAGTCCGTGAACTCCTCACAACACGTGATGGCATTGACCCGGATGAGGTCATTATGAATCCTGATCAGGCCCGTAAAAAGGGTATTACCAGTACGGTCACATTCCCTCGAGGAAACCTGGCACCTCAGGGTTCTGTAATTAAAAGTACCGCTATTGACCCCTCGGTCGTCGATGAAGATGGTGTCTACCGTAAAACCGGACCGGCACGTATCTATACTCGAGAACGAGATGCTGTCCGAGCAATTAAAAGCAACGGGCCGGAACGTGTTAAACCGGGAGATATCATTGTTCTGATCTGCTGTGGACCTATGGGATCAGGAATGGAAGAAGTCTATCAGGTGACATCCGCTCTCAAGCACATTTCCTGGGGAAAAGAAGTCGCCGTCGTCACGGATGCACGTTTCAGTGGTGTCTCAACAGGCGCCTGTATTGGCCACGTTGGCCCCGAAGCCCTGGCTGGGGGGCCCATCGGCAAGGTCCTGGAAGGAGATGTCCTTGAAATCGTTGTCGACCGCAACAAACTCGAAGGAACGGTTAATCTAATCGGTCACGGGAAAGAACTCTTTGGTGCAGAACGTGGTCAGGATGTATTACAGGAGCGTAGTCCACGATCAGATCTCGCGCCGCACCCGCACCTTCCAGAAGACACCCGACTCTGGGCAGCATTACAGAATATCAGTGGTGGAACCTGGGGAGGCTGTGTGTACGATGTCAATTCGATTGCTCCTCGATTGTCCCCTGACACCTAACCTTTCATGCACACCCCGCCGGTCTAGCATGAAGTACACTGAATAAGGTAGCTGGCCATGACTGCAATTCACACGATCGCAGAAGCATCCCTGGCTCTACGGCAAAAGCGACTTACGGTGGTCGAACTGCTGGAACAGTGTCTGAACCGGATTGATATATGGGAAGATTCCATAGGTGCCTGGGTTTACCTTGATCGTGAACACGCCCGTCATCAGGCCCAACAAAAAGACATGGAACTGAAAGACGGCTACTGCCGAGGTCCATTACACGGTATTCCACTTGGCATTAAAGATATCATTGATGTCCAATCCATACCAACTCGGGCTGGATCACGTGTATTTCCTGAACGCCCCGTTTCAGAAATCACAGATGCTGCGGTCATCGAACGTCTTCGTCATGCGGGCGCTATTCTTTTAGGAAAATCGGTTACTACGGAATTTGCATGTTTTGATCCACCCAAAACGCGTAACCCCTGGAACGTTGGCCACACCCCCGGAGGCTCCAGCAGTGGATCGGCTGCGGCGGTTGCCACAGGCATGTGCTTGGGTGCGTTGGGAACACAAACCGGAGGCTCCATTACCCGACCAGCTTCTTTCTGCGGAGTCAGCAGCATTAAGCCAACGTATGGGCGAGTCAGTGTTCGTGGCGTGGTTCCAGTTTCTTTCAGCCTTGACCATGTTGGTCCCATGGCAAAAACCGTTATGGATGCGGCAACTCTGTTGTCCGTCATATCCGGCTACGATCCCATTGACCCGTACAATAGACCACTTCCTGACTTACCTTTAGAATTCACTCCGCTTTCCGGAGAGATCCGTCCCCGGTTGGGATACCTGCGTGGCTACTTCCATGACAACAGCAGCAGTACCATGCAAAAATCCATGGAAACCATGATTACGCGGCTCCAGCAGGCCGGAGCGGAAATTAGGGATATCTCACTGCCTGCCAGTTTCCAAGATGTCCACACCATGCACCGCCGTGTGATGCTTTCAGAAATGCTTTCTTATCACCAGCAATTTTTTCCAGCACGTGAACTGGATTATCAACCAGGTATTCGAAGCCTCTTACAGGAAGCCAGTACCTTTTCAGCGCTCGATTATGCAGATGCCAACCGTCATCGAAAGTTCTTTACTCGAGATATGCGTACCCTGATCAAGTCAGTCGATGCCATACTCACCCCAGCAACCGCATCTTCTGCCCCCGATTATTCCACCACGGGGAGCCCCGATTATCAGTCACCCTGGAGTTACAGCGGACTGCCCACCGTTAGTTTCCCCATAGATATCAGCTCGGCTGGACTGCCCCTTGCAGTACAACTGGTGGGATCATCTTCTCAGGAAACAGAACTGATTCAACTCGCTCTTTGGTGTGAAAAACAGATCGAATTTTCCGCGTCGCCCTCCTCTAGTTAACGCTCTCTCCATCGCCAAACGCTTTTGAGTTGACAGCTTGTACCAGCAACTCATCCCATGTTGATTTGATCGCTTCTATAAAAATCTCTGACAACGTATCCCTCAAACCTTAGAATCCGCCATAATTACACCTGTTGCGCAACTTTCCATTTTGCATAACTATCTATTTTAAAAACGGTTACGACACCTGAAAACCCGATCAAACTTACCCAATTTCAACCTTGAACTCAGTCCTAATGATCCCGATAATAAAGCTTCGAGTACAGTTTACTCCTCGCCCTAAACCATTCACCTGTTCTAGCGTACTGGTATCACGGAGCATTTGATGGCTCGGAATATTAGATATTTCATTTTCATTCTTCCTCTGGTAACTCCGATAGAGCTACTCGAAGCAGGAACACCGACGTCCGTTTCAGAAATAACTTACGAAGGTGATATTCGTCCCATACTCAAAACCCACTGTTTTGGTTGCCATGGTGAAACCGGAAATAAAAAAGGCAACTTAGACCTTCGTCTGCGACGTCTTATCGTAAATGGAGGTGATTCTGGACCTGCTATCACACCAGGTAATCCCGATAAAAGTTATCTTCTTCGCCGGATCACGTCTGGAGAAATGCCTCCTGGGGAAAACAGAGTACCGGACGAATCCATCGAGCGGATTCGGACATGGATCGCAGAGGGGGCACCCACAGCCGAAAAAGAACCAGAAAATCTATCGGATGAAGATCTGGGAGTAAGTTCCATAGATCGTCAATACTGGGCATTCCAACCCATTATCCACCAAGAAATTCCTGAATACTCTCCAGAAGACCGGGTGCGCACACCGATCGATGCATTGTTATTGAAATCCATGAGGCCAAAAGGACTGCACTTCTCCAAGGATGCTGACCGGATCACATTACTGCGGCGTGCTTTTTTCGACCTGACCGGACTTCCTCCAACCCCGGATGATGTCGAGCAATACATGGCCGACACCGGAGAGGACGCCTACGAAAGGCTCATCGATCGACTGATGGCATCTCCACACTACGGGGAACGATGGGGGCGACACTGGCTGGACATCGCAGGCTACGCGGATTCAGAGGGGTACAATAACAGCGACACACAAAGAAAATACGCCTATCGCTACCGAGATTATGTCATTCGCTCATTTAATGCCGACAAGCCTTTTGACTCGTTTATCATTGAACAACTTGCCGGAGATGAATTGGTTCAACCTCCATACACGAATCTAGACCAGGGAAAAATAGAAAAGCTGGTTGCGACCGGATTCCTGAGAATGGGCGCGGATGGCACCAGTGGCGGTAACGACAATGCCGACGTTGCACGTAATCAGGTAATAGCAGATGCCATCAAAATTTTATCGACTTCTCTTCTGGGACTTTCCGTGGGCTGTGCACAATGTCATGACCACCGTTACGATCCCATTCCTCAGAAAGATTATTACCGCCTGCGTGCCCTGTTGGAACCTGTATACGACTGGAAAAAGTGGAGAACACCCCAGGATCGACTGATATCTCTCTACACCGATGCGGATCGTGCCAGAGCCGCAGAAGTCGAATCAGAAGCATCCGTCGTCGCAGCAGAGAAATCCGTAAAGCAAAAAGACTACATTGCCAAAGCACTTGAGAAGGAACTGGAAAAGTTCGACATCTCATTAAGAGATACGCTGCGACTCGCCTTCCAAACTCCCACGGACAAACGAACCGACGAACAAAAAAAACTTCTCGACGCCAATCCGAGCGTGAAGATAACCCCGGGTGTCCTCTATCAATACAATCAGAAAGCGGCGGACGATCTTAAAACCTATGACAAAAAGCTAAGTGAAATCCGTGCCCGAAAACCCGCTGAAGAGTTTCTTCGTGTTGCGACCGAAATTCCAGGATCCACTCCTGTGACTTACGTTTTTCATCGCGGTGATCATCGTCAACCCAAAGATGCGGTAGCGCCTGGCGGACTAACCATTGCCGCGCCGCCGGGAAAACGTTTCGCTTCAACTGAAAGTACCGAAGAAATCCAGACATCGGGCAGGCGTCTGGGGTATGCACGATGGCTTACCAGTGGCAAGCACCCTCTGGTTGCCCGTGTTTTAGTCAATCGATTCTGGATGCACCATTTCGGACGTGCTATTGCCAGCAATCCTGGTGAATTTGGAAATCTGGGAGAAGCTCCCAGCCATCCCGAACTCCTGGATTGGCTTGCTAGAGACTTCATGATACATGGCTGGAAACTCAAACGGCTCCACAAACTGATCATGACTTCTACGGTCTACCGCCAGTCTTCAATGCGTACCGAAACGATGAATGCTATCGATCCGTTCAATGTACATTATTGGAAAATGCCGGTTCGCCGACTCGATGCGGAAGCTATTCGTGACTCGATTCTACGGGTTTCCGGAGTTCTTAACATCCAGATGTTTGGCGCCCCCATTCCCGTTCGTGAAGATTCCGTAGGACAAATTGTCGTGGGAGTTGACAAGAAAAGTGACATCGGAATCCCGGTTGATGGTCCATCTCTGGAGCAAGACCAGTATCGTCGCAGCGTCTACATAGAAGTTCGTCGCAGTCGCCCTCTCGGTCTACTTAGGACTTTTGATGCTCCGGTAATGGAAGTTAATTGTGCCCAACGCACGTCCTCTACAGTTTCCTCTCAGGCACTACTCTTGATGAACAGTGGTTTCATCCTGGAACTATCACGTTTGTTTGCCCATCGTGTGATACGCCAAGAAAGAGGGGATCGACACGCCCAGGTGCAACTGGCTTGGAAACTTGCCTATGCTCGTTCCGCCAGTGATCTGGAACTGGAACAGTCGATGGCCTTTCTGAATACCCTGGATGCTCAACTACAGCCTGCTGCAGAAAGCAAACCCGCATCTGATAAGGAAGACAAAGAAAAGTCCTCCCCACCAGATTCACTAGAACTACAAGCGTTAACCAGTTTCTGTCAGGTTCTTCTGGGCTCCAACGAATTTCTATACCTGGACTGATTTTACCGTCCTTTTATTCCACAACCGAACAGAGAACTCACTCATGAATCTTCCCTATCATTCTCGTAGAGATTTTCTCACCCGCAACGCGTTAGGAATCGGGGGAGTCGCGCTTTCCTGGATGCTCAATCATCAACAGACCCGTGCTTCCGACAAGCCTCATATCCCACGAAAAGGCCATTCTTTTGACCTGCTAGCCCGCGCCTCCCATCACGCTCCTCAGGCAAAGGCGATGATCTCTCTTTTTATGCATGGCGGACCAAGTCACATTGATTTGCTTGACCCCAAACCAGCCCTGAGCAAATACAGCGGCAAGGAATTTGACGGAGATATTGCATATAGTTTCATTAATCGCGCAAGTAAGAAGCTCTTTGGAACACCGTGGAAATTCCAAAAGCATGGAGAAAGTGGAACTGAAATATCAGAATTATTGCCACATATATCCGGAATCGCAGATGACATCTGTGTGGTCCGATCCATGCATACTAATATCAACGGACATGAACCCTCTATCTGGTTCATGAATACGGGAAAATCCCAACCTGGAAGGCCCGCACTGGGATCCTGGCTGACATATGGCCTTGGAGCCGAATCGGATAATCTGCCGGCATACGTTGTTCTCAGTGATCCGGGCGGCCATCCCGTAGATGGTGTTCGAAACTGGTCTAATGGCTGGTTACCACCTCTTTACCAAGGGACCGTGGTACGCTCGAAAGAACCACGTATTTTAAATCTGGAAACCCCCGAACATTTAAGAAACGGAGTTCAGGGACATAACCTGTCCTTCCTCCGAACACTGAACGAACAACATCTTGATCGGCATCCAGGTGAAACGGACCTGGAAGCACGTATCGCAAGTTACGAACTCGCAGCACGCATGCAGAGTTCGGCCAGTGAAGCGCTTGATCTAAATCAAGAAACCGACGCGACCAAAGCTCTCTATGGCCTGGATCAACCGGAGACTCGTGAATATGGAACACGGTGCCTGATTGCACGGCGTCTCATTGAACGGGGAGTCCGTTTTGTCCAACTCTTTCTCAATGGACAACCCTGGGACAACCACAACACTATCCGTAAGGCTCTACCCAAAATCTGTCGTCGTACAGACCAACCAGCAGCAGCCCTGGTTAAAGACTTGAAAGCAAGAGGACTTTTGGACACAACTCTTGTTCATTGGGGTGGCGAAATCGGACGTCTTCCCGTTACAGAAAACCATGGTGACCCACAGAAGTCCGGTCGTGATCACAACGGTCAGGGCTTCAGCATGTGGCTTGCAGGAGGAGGTATCAAGGGAGGTATGACATACGGAGAAACCGACGAATTTGGTCACCGTGCGGTTTACAATCCCGTCAATCCCAATGACTACCAGGCAACTCTATTACACCTGTTTGGCATCGATCACCAGTCCCTGTTTTTCCATCACAACAGTCAGGATAAACGATTCACAGACAACCCCTCTGCCCGGATCGTAAGCGAAATTCTCAAACACCCCTTTTCCACAGGCTCGATAGCATAACAAACCACCTGTGCCTCCGATAACTCGACGTGATCACACAAAGTGGCATCGCACGGTGCTTGCGATTGTTAAACCCACGTATTGCTACCTGATGACAGGGTTGTCATCTATTTTATTCACAGCACCGAGTAACGACGATCCACCGTCATGATTCACAAAAACCCGCTCTTCTCCCGTAGTAACAGCAGGCGGCACTGTCATGAAATGGGCATTCTCCATCACCGTCTCCTTACTGTTGAGTACACTACTGAGTGCCGCTGAACCGATCCACATAGGATCGCGTCTGGAACTCATGATTGACGATCATCTGATCGACTCGATGAGTCCTTCACTTCGTCTACAATTACACAAACCCGTTCGCCGTAATGTAGCCTTGGTTACCGATGAACCGTGGGAAGGGAATGCGTGCCTGTATAACTCGATCTTCCAGGATGGAAATCACTATCGCATGTATTTTGGTAGTCAGCAGTATGTGAACTCTGAAAAAAAACTCCTTTATCCTCACAAACCTTACACCTGCTATGCTGAAAGCAAAGATGGAATTCATTGGACCAAACCGGTACTGGGGTTAGTTGAGTTCAACGGTTCCAGGAAAAACAATATCGTGCTGGAAGCCGAAAGTATCCGGGGAATTTCTGTTGATCCCGTCCATATTGCAGTTTTCAAAGACAGCAACCCTGATTGTCCACCAGAATCCCGCTACAAGGCGATAATCCGTGCGGCCAATGCACAGGGACTGTATGCTCTACAGTCACCGGATGGTTTTCACTTTGAGCCACTCAGTTATCAGCTAATCATCACAGATGGCGCCTTTGATTCACAGAACCTTGCTTTTTGGGATTCCACCCGGGGCGAATACCGCATCTACTTCCGTGATTTCCATGGCCGCGTGGGTGAACGATTTGTCGGAATCCGAGGGATCAAAACAGCCACTTCCCGTGACTTTCGGACATGGAGCTCTCCTGAATGGCTGATCTTTCCAGACGCTCCAGAAGAACATCTATACACTAATCAGATTGCTCCTTACGCACGTGCACCCCACATCTTCTTCGGATTTCCCATGCGTTACACAGACCGAGGCTGGGTTGATTCGACGGGAAAACTGCCGCACCCGAATTTACGTCGTCTGCGTGCTGGTATTAACCCTCGATATGGTAGTGCGGTCACCGATGGATTAATGATGACCAGCCGTGACGGACGGGTTTTCAAACGATGGGGAGAGGCTCTACTGCGACCAGGCCCCTCACGGACCAACTCCTGGGTATACGGCGATAACAGCATTTCCTGGGGCGTTCTGAACACGCCATCTGATCTCTCCACGGCCCCGAACGAGTTGTCCATATATGCCATAGAAGGTTACTGGACCGAAAACAGCCAGAATATCCGTCGATACTCCATCCGAATGGACGGATTTGTGTCCATCCAGGCACCGCTGAAAGGAGGTGAGTTCGTCACCAAACCACTCCTTATTGATGGTGATAAACTAGTACTTAATTACGAAACATCTGCAGCAGGTGGAATCTGGGTTGAAATCCAGAACGCAAATGGACTCCCCTTACAGGGGTATGCCCTGGAAGATTGTCACGAGATATTCGGTGACGAGATCCGCCGCGAAGTAACATGGAAATCCGTTGACTCACTGGGAAAATGGACATCTGCACCCATAAGACTACGTTTCGTGCTTAAAGACGCCGACCTGTTCTCATTTCGCTTCTGTCAGAAATAGAATACCTTTCCTTCCCTGATGGTCACGGAACGTTACTTATATCAGTTCCCTGACAGGCTCTCCGTCCACAACGATGTAGTGCGGTCTGCCGGAAGAATCCAGATAGGTCGCATCCTGTGGCACTTCCATGTGGTGGTAAACAGTCGCTGCAAAGTCTCCGGGGGTAACAGGTCTCTCTTTGATATGGCCCCCATCTTTCTCGGTTGCTCCAATGACCTGACCATGACGTAATCCGCCTCCTGCCAGACACATCGACATGACTTCCGGCCAATGATTTCTGCCATCTGTACTTCCCTGAGTCCCAATCAAGGGGGTTCGTCCAAACTCGCCCATGGCCACAACCAGCACATCATCCAGTAATCGTCGTTCCTGTAAATCACTCACAAGAGTCGTCAACAAATGATCAAACAGCGGCAGTAAAGGCCCCAGTCCTCGCTCAATTCCCCCATAGGGCGGCAGATTGTCACCGTGTGTATCCCATGTTCCGGATGCCGGATGATAACTGAGGTCAAGGGTTACAAAACTAACTCCACGTTCCACCAGACGCCGAGCAACCAGCGCCTGTTGGCACCAAAGGTGGCTTCCATAACGCGCCCGTACGCTCTCATCTTCAGCTGATAGGTCAAAGGCTTCCTGTGCTCGCCGGCCAGCTACCATCTCAATTGCCTGTTGATGAAATGAATCCATCGCTTCCATCGAACCATGAAGATCCAGATGGTTGCGTAAGCGATCAAAATCTTTAAACAGCTCCTGACGCTTGTAAATTCGTGATTGGGTCAAACCTCTCGGAAGTTGAAACAAATCCGCACCAGTTACGCGTCCGGTATCCTTACCAACATAATCATAAACGGGTAACCTGGAAGCACGATCTGCAATAAATGGATCATAACGCTTACCCAGATATCCGCTGAAAGCCAAGTGCGATCGCGATTTCATAAACGCTACATAAGCGGGCATCCCCGGTCGATTGGAACCACGAAACTTGGAAATCACCGAGCCGATAGCTGGATATAAATCCCCTTTGGCATTCACACGAGGGGCCGCTTGGCGGTTACCGGTCTGGAATACACGATTCGGCTCGTGATTACTCCCTCGTGCATCAACCGAACGGATCAAAGTAAATCGATCCATCATCGCCGCCTGTTTCGGCAAATGTTCGCAAATTTCAATCCCTGGAACACTTGTTTGAATCACACCAAACGGTCCACGATTTTCATAAGGCCGCTCTGGCTTAACATCCCAGGTGTCAATGTGACTCGGTCCACCTGCCATCCAGAGTAAAATCACACTTTTACGGTGAGAAATCGAGTTCCCGGCGTTTATCTGACCGGATCGCCATCGAAGCAAGGAAGGCACGTTCAAGCCTGCCATTCCAGCCAATCCCGCTTTCATGAATCCTCGCCGCCCGGAAAACGTCAGGCCTTCCTTCTTCCGTGCATTCAAATCTGTGAAGGCATGTCGATGCACATGGCCCATCCTGGCTTTCATGCTCATGGTAGTTCCTGGAATACGCGAAACAGGACTCGTCAGCAATCGTCTGCCTGTTCACATAAGCGTGCATCAGACAGAACCTTTATGATGCGGGTTTCATGTCCAAGGAGCAAGCTATCTTACATGAATTTGAAAATTGTTCGCTAACAGACATTATCGAACCGGTCCTGTTTTTGGATTCAGACCACCCATGATCAAACATCAGGAAAAAGTATTGCGGTCCGCCATGATTACAAGACCTGTACCTGGACCACTTTGATAACACCAAAACGGATAAACTTGAAAGACTCTTGGTACATGGTCAGGATTGAATGCTACAAATCAGATCTCTAATCCAACCGCTGTCCTCTAAGTCATAACGCATCCGACTCACATAACAAAACTCACACTGTCACATACTATGATTAACCAACCATCTAAAAGCCACGATGCATGAGAGCAAGTGAACTCCCATACATCGTTTAAAGTCCCGAAATATCTTAGCCGGCACGCTGGTATCCCAGTCCACGAACCACTTCCAGAATTTCACAACAGGTTGGAAACTGACGTCCATTTTCACGTTTGTAGCGATCCAACGCTTTCATGAACTCCACTTCATCGTCACTGTATTCCCGGGCGCAGGTAGTCGGATCAATTTTACGGCGTCTAGGAGCTTTCTGGGGCTGGCTCGTACTCGTCTCGTCGGTAGTATCTTGAATAGCTACTTCTGATACCTGGGCTACTTCCCATTGTCCCGATGTCAATTCGTTTTCTTGCGACGCGGTAGAAGAGGTTTGTTCATCACTATCGCTCACAGTAATGTCATTTTGGCGAGTTATGCTCTGAAGTTCTGATTTTTCGTTTTCAATACCTGCTTCAATAACCTGTTCGCCTGTAAGTTCTGAATATAACAACGTCATCCCCCTATTCGTTAAATCAATGGCACAAGGATGTAAATGGCAACGGAACCAATTCGGGGCCCCGTGACGGTCTCTGCGTCTGTCTACAGTCAGAACGCAGGCCCCTTGCCATATGGTTATCGACGGGAAACCTGGCAATTTTTAACGACTAGAAAAGATTTCCGGGTGCGCGAGATTGATTAACTTAGTCAATTTTTTCTGGTTTGATAAACAAGCGGTTTGTAACGATTAATCAAGTGAATTACTCCTTAATGGTCCTACATTCGGTCGCTTCACCTGTA
>Ga0310344_10001006_pt1 | contig 21739 bp, 18 predicted proteins | sample HC15DNA20200_MG_FD_203801 | JGI IMG/M metagenome (GOLD analysis project Ga0310344, IMG submission 203801) | Marine microbial communities from station ALOHA, North Pacific Subtropical Gyre - HC15-DNA-20-200_MG | ecosystem: Environmental > Aquatic > Marine > Oceanic | place: Pacific Ocean: North... | reverse complement strand
CGGCTTCAATAACTTCCCGAGTAATAGGTTCGGTTCCAGCAATAATCGCATCGACATCGACGACAGCCTCGGCCAATACTCTGGGATCATCATCAAAGACTTGTATAAGCTCACCAATTTCACGCAATATGTCCAATTCCAGCTCCGGCATCGGATATGTCTGCATGAATCTCCACGCCTTATCCATCAAATACCCTCCCTATGATTTCAGAACTTTACTGAGCAATTCAAAATGTTCTAACGCAATCCCAGTTCCTAGGGCCACACAGAGCAAAGGCTTTTCCGCTAATACACAAGGAACTCCTGTCTCCCTAGTCAAAAGTTGATCAAAATTTCCCAGCATACTCCCGCCACCAGTCATCACTATGCCACGATCAATAATATCAGCTGACAACTCAGGCGGCGTCTGTTCGAGAACAGATTTCACCGAACGTACAATTGCATTGATCGGGTCGAGCATAGCTTCCGTAATCTCATCAGAAGTCACAGTGACAGTGCGCGGTAAGCCACCTATCTGATCTCGCCCTCTTACATCCATAGGAATTGCTTCTTCCATCCGCGTCGCACTCCCAATCTGCAGCTTTATTGCTTCGGCAGTTGGGTTCCCAATCAACAAGTTATATTTCCGTCTGATGTAATTCGAAATAGATGAATCAAGGGTGTTACCTGCTATTCGAATGGATTTAGACACCACAATATCGTTGAGAGAAATTACGGCGATTTCTGTTGTTCCTCCCCCTATGTTTACGACCATGTTCCCACTGGGAGCAGATATTGGGATCTGAGCACCAATAGCCGCAGCCAATGGCTCAGGAATCAACAGAGCAGTTCGGCAACCGGCTGAAAGCGCGGCGTCTCTGACGGCACGACGTTCCACACCGGTGACACCTGTTGGTACTGAAATCATCATGTCAGGCTGAAACAATCGTATGCGTCCGCATATACGCCTAATGAAATAACGAAGCATCGCTTCTGTAACAAGAAAGTCGGCTATCACACCTTCTCGCATAGGATGCATGATACTGATACTGTCCGGATTGCGACCCACCATGTCGCGGGCTTCTTTACCCACGGCTTGGATCTCACGATCAGGCATGCTTACTGCTACCACGGAAGGTTCACTCATCACCACACCACGCCCACGCGCGTAAACCACAACGTTGACGGTTCCTAAATCAACTCCAAGTTGTCGAGGGCCAAACAAAGTAAAAGTAAATCCTCGCTAAATTGCGGACGATAAATTAGATTCTACATATGAATCTACATGCACATTGGCTCCAATCATAGCGAGGTCACGTGCAAGGTCCTCATATCCTCTCTGAACAAAACGCACAGAATCAATTGTGGTAACCCCTTCCGCGACTAACCCTGCTAGGGTAAGTGCCGCACCCGAGCGGAGATCGTTTCCAGCGGTAAGCTGGCTGCCTTTCAAATGACTCACACCATTAATGACAGCCCGAGCACCATTTACTTCTATTCGGGCTCCCATCTTACGCAATGCACTAACATACCCAAACCTACTATCAAACACTCGTTCAACAACTATGCTATCCCCGTCTGCTTGAGTCAAAAGCACTCCCATTTCTGCTTGCTTGTCTGTAGGAAATCCTGGATGAGGCATACTATGCAACTCGGTTGCCATTAGTTTACCTTGAGACCTCACAGTGATACGTTCTTCCTCACGTTCTATATCGGCACCTACTTCAACTAATTTATGCAATACAGGTTCCAGATCATCATAATTCACATCATTTAACACCACTGCCCCCCCGCACATACCAACCGCAATAGCAAAAGTACCAGCTACCATCCGGTCAGGCATCACTCGATATCCCGTACCATATAGTCTTCCTCGACCCCGAACTTGAATAACGCTAGTTCCTTCACCTCTAATATCTGCACCCATCGATTTGAGAAACTGTATTAGTTGTATCACTTCAGGCTCACGAGAAGCGTGAACAATAGTCGTATAACCCCTCGCTAAAGTAGCAGCCATAACTAGGTTTTCAGTACCAGTATGACTCGGATAGTCTAAATATACGTGTGCCCCATCCAGTCGATCAGCTATGGCGCTATATCGTGAAGGCTCTACATCAATCCGAGCGCCCATTGCTCGAAACCCTGTTATGTCAACATTCACCGGTCTGACACCAAGCTCACAACCACCAGGATGTATACATTCAATACGACCAAAACGACTCAACAACGGGCCTACAACCAAAAACGATGCCCTCATAATCCTCACTAATTCGGCATCAGGCTCAGTAGAAGTGATACTAGATGCTGTGACAGTAAGTGTCCTTGCAGACCTATCAAAGCACACGTCGGCACCTAGACGTCTCACTAATTCCACCATAATTTCGACATCTTCAATCAGAGGAACGTTCGTCAGCCGACAAGTTTCATCTGTCAGTAAAGTAGCGGCAATCATGGGAAGCGCCGCATTCTTGGCACCCGGTATATCAACTGTCCCTACCAAGGGATTACCACCTTCAATCACAAGACGGTCAGGGACTCTTAATCTCGGCCCATCATCAGCGGCCTCCCCAGTCATTTCATCCGCCTTTAGCGATCGCCGCGCTCAGCGGCACGCAGTCTGGCTAACGCTCTAGAAAGAGCGCTACGCGCATTCGTAGCCTCATCCGAGTCTGCAGTAGTATCAATTATTTCACGGGCCTGATCACGCGCAACTTCAGCACGTTCGACATCGATTTCATGCGAGTACTCTGCCGTATCAGCTAAAACACTCACCAGATTCACATTGACCTCCAAAAATCCCCCGCTAACCGCAAAAACCGTCTCTTTAACAGAGGTGCGTAGAGTCAACAGGCCCGGCGCCAACGCTGTAATGAGGGGGGCATGGTTAGGAAGTATAGTCATTTCTCCTTCAGTACCCGTGGCTATTACCGCATCAACATTGTCGACCGTTTCAGAATCGTCCAACAAGAAAGTTCGCTCAGGCGTTACTAACTCAACTGCAAGACTAGCCATTACCAGTGCAATCCGCTACTACTCATCTAAGCGGCCTCCTCATTCATCTTATCAGCCTTCTCAACCGCCTCCTCGATCGTACCCACCATATAGAAAGCTTGCTCAGGCAGATCATCGTGCTTACCTGACAATATCTCATCAAATCCTCGCACAGTATCTTCGATAGGCAGTGTCCTGCCGGCAAGACCCGTAAATACCTCTGCTACGTTCATAGGTTGTGATAAAAAACGTTCAATACGGCGTGCACGAGCAACAATGATTCGGTCTTCATCAGACAATTCCTCTATACCTAGAATAGCAATGATGTCCTGAAGATCTTTGTATCTCTGCAACACTTGCTGTACACCCCGCGCTACTCTGTAATGGTCTTCTCCTACGATGGCAGGATCAAGAATCCTAGAAGTCGACGTCAACGGATCAACAGCTGGATAGATTCCTCTATCCACAATTGATCTCTCAAGTCGAATAGTTGCATCCAAATGAGCGAAAGTAGCCACTGGAGCAGGATCGGTATAATCGTCTGCAGGAACATACACCGCCTGTAAAGAAGTAATCGAGCCACTGCTTGTAGACGTGATTCGCTCTTGAAGTTGTCCCATTTCCGAACCTAAGGTAGGTTGATAACCAACTGCCGAAGGCATCCTACCCAACAGAGCCGAAACTTCCGACCCAGCCATCGAAAATCTAAATATATTGTCTATAAATAACAGGAGATCCCGCCCTTCCTCATCTCTAAAATATTCGGCCATAGACAGCCCCGCCAGAGCCACTCTAAGGCGTGCCCCTGGAGACTCGTTCATTTGGCCAAAAACCATCACGGTGTTGTCCATGACTCCAGCTTCCCGCATCTCACCAATCAACTGAGTCCCTTCCCGCGTACGCTCACCCACGCCGGCAAACACCGAGTAACCTCCATAAGTAGTAGCAACATTGTTAATCAATTCCATAATCGTGACAGTTTTGCCAACGCCAGCGCCACCAAAGATGCCGGTTTTACCACCTCTCGTGAATGGAGCGATTAAGTCCACCACTTTCATCCCGGTTGCAAACATCTCCGTAGACGTCGATAGATCCTCCACCTTAGGAGCTGGTCTATGTATAGGCAACTTCTCATCCGACTCAACAGCATCCCCACCGTCCACAGGATTACCCGCAACATCAAAGACGCGTCCCAAGGTATCCTTACCAACAGGCACCATAATGGGACCGCCTGTATCTCTCACTCCCAGCCCACGCTTCAATCCCTCCGTGGGTGTCATAGCCACACAGCGCACCCAACTATTTCCTACATGTTGCTCAACTTCAAGTAATAATGGGGACGACTGGCCTTCATCCAGATCAACTTCTAAGGCATTGAATATTCCCGGCATGGCATCCGCCGGAAATTCGACATCAACAACAGCACCAATAATTTGTACTATTTTCCCCTCAGCCATTCCTACATTTTCCTTTCTTTATTGTGAGAGCGCACTGGCCCCCGAAGCAATATCAATCATTTCACTGGTAATAGCGGACTGACGTTGTCTGTTATACAACAACGTCAGGTCGTCAATTAACTCACTTGCATTGTCTGTGGCATTTCGCATAGCAACCATACGTGCGCTGTGTTCACTAGCCGACGCCTCAAGGGCAAATCTATACATAGAAATTTCCAAGTAGCGTGGAATTAATGTTTCCAAAACGCTAATAGCGCTCGGCTCATATATGTAATCCGGAGCATTCACATTGGCCAATTCTTCTCCAGTCTGCTCCACCGGTTCTATCGGCAACAATCTACTTATCGAAGGAGACTGGTTAATAGTGTTAACAAATCTAGGAAACACGATGTCGATCGCATCAAATTCCCTGCTTTCATAAAGATTTGTGACTAGATCTGTGATGGTTGAAACATCAGAAACCGAAGGCTGATCTGAGACGTCAATATAGGAGCTGTGGATCGGCGCTACTTTACTCAACATACGAACACCTACCTTGCCGATCCCAACGATCGATATCTCCACGTCTGGATTAGCAGATCTAAGTTGTTCGATATGTTCGATAGTTTGCCGGGACACATTGGTGTTAATAGCGCCAGCTAGGCCTCGGTTGCTACTGAATACAACCACGGCTACCTTGTTTTCATCTCGTCTCACCAGAAACGGATTAGGATCTTCATGTTCCGGAATCGCAGCAACTAACGACCCCAACACGTAAGTCAGTTTTTCAGCATAGGGTCTAGCTTTTTGTACTGCATCCTGGGCACGAAACATCTTAGACGTAGCTACGAGTTGCATGGCCCTAGTAATCTGGCGTGTAGAGTCAATGCCTCTGATTCTCATGCGGACATCGCGTAAGCTTGGCATAGGAGATTATTCGCCATCCTCACTGGCTACAAATTGGCTGTCTATAAATGCCGTCAGCGCTCCATCCAGTGCTTCAAGATCTTCGTCAGGCAATAATCCAGTGTCCGTAATTCTAGACATTAAACCGCTGTGTGACGCCATCATAAACTCAATAAGTTCATCAAGGCATCTAGCAACATCGGCTAGAGCAACATTGTCCATAGCACCCGCAGTGCCGGCTCTAATCGCTACTACTTGATTCGCTAAAGATTGCGGTGCGAACTGACCTTGTTTAAGTAGTTCAAGCAACCTCTGGCCGCGCGTCAACTGTCTTTGAGTGGCGGCATCCAAATCAGACCCAAATTGTGCGAAAGCAGCAACTTCACGATACTGCGCCAAATCCAGTCTCAGACCGCCGGCCACCGTACGCATCGCCTTAACCTGAGCATCTCCCCCAACTCTCGAGACAGACAACCCTGCATTTACAGCAGGACGAAAACCAGCATTGAACGAATCTGGCTCAACATATATTTGCCCGTCAGTAATTGAAATAACATTAGTTGGCACATACGTTGTCAGATCACCTTCTTGCGTCTCAATAATAGGTAAGGCCGTCAGGCTTCCTCCCCCTAGAGCATCGCTCATGCTTGCAGCACGCTCTAACAACCTTGAGTGCAGATAAAAAATATCTCCAGGGTAAGCCTCTCGACCTGGAGGGCGACGCAGCAGTAATGAAATCTGCCGATAGGCCCATGCATGCTTGGTGAGATCGTCATATATAACTAATGCATGTTCACCCTTGTCACGGAAGTACTCGCCCATAGTACAACCAGTGAATGGGGCTATATACTGCAACCCAGAAGGATCGCTTGCAGTAGCCGCAACTATGATTGTGTGATCCATAGCGCCGTGTTCTTCCAGTAGCGCACGAACTTGGGCAACCTGCCCTGCTTTTTGGCCAACAGCAACGTATATGCACTTAACCCCAGTGTCACGCTGATTGATGATAGTGTCCAGAACTATAGCCGTCTTGCCAATTTGACGATCACCTATTATTAATTCGCGCTGCCCTCTACCAATTGGCACCATCGAGTCAATAGCCCGAATGCCTGTCTGTAGAGGAGTATCGACATTTTTCCGGTCGATAACCCCAGGAGCAACTTTTTCTATCACTTCGTATCCATCAGCGGACACAGGACCACGCCCATCTAGAGGCTCCCCAATCGCATTGACAACCCTCCCTAAGAGACCCTCTCCAACCGGAACCTGGGCTACTCGCCCCGTCGTACGTACTTCGTCGCCTTCGCGAATGTTTTCAAATTTCCCAAGTACAACGGCGCCGACCGAATCCTCTTCTAAATTCAGTGCCATACCAAGGACCTCATCCGGAAATTCCAGAAGTTCTCCGGCAAGAGCTTCAGATAGCCCAAAAACACGGGCTATGCCATCACCGGCCTCGACTACTGTGCCTACATTTGATTCGCTGACACTAGTATCAATTGACTCAATTCGCTGCCTAAGCAGCTCTGCTATTTCAGAAGGATCTTTTGTCATTACTCTCTATTGCCTGCCTGGATATAGTGTGCGTCTAAGCGACTGCAAGCGAGCCGCCACGCTAAAATCACGTCGCCAATCGCCTTGTCGGAGTACCAGCCCGCCGATGATGCTGGAATCCTCCTCTTGCGTAAATATCATACGTCGTCCGGGACGCTGCATAACATCACGCAGTTTATCTATTTCTGCCTCTACCAAAGTAGATGCAGACCTGACCGTGACCCGGTCTACAGGACCTTCAATCTCGCTCCTACGCACAAATTGGGAATAAATGCGAGGTAAAAGATCAAAACATCCGTCTTCCAAAGTCAGTTCACCTAAGCCAACCCCAAATTCACTGAGTAATCCCTCACCCAGTGTTCTAAATTGACCGAGATGATCCTTAAAATCTACGCGAGCCCTCGACAATAAATTACGAACCGACGGATGCTTTCCCATCTGGGAGAGAATCGACAAATCCCTATCCCAACGTTCCCAAGAATCGTCATCTGCAGCAAATGCCATTACGGCACTTACATACTGTCCAACTCTTCTTCGGTCACTATGTTCGTCACGCCTCACTCGCGTTCACCATTTATTTCTAACAACACGCTGTCTACCAGCCGTCGTTGTTCCGGATCATCAATACTTCGATCCAAAACTCGACTAGTTGCCATAATCACTAAATCGGCTACCTCATCCCGAGCATCATCCAAGGCTGCCGATTTAATTTGAATCGCCTCTCGCTCAGCATCGGCACGCAGCCTATCGGCTGAATCTCGAGCCTTCTGCATCTCTTGAGACTCGACTTCTTGAATCCGCCCAAGAGATTCCTCACGCATAAGCCGCGACTCCTCTTGTCGATCACGTAAGTCGGTCTTGAAGCGCTCTTGCTCAGCTTCCGCTTCAGCCTTAAGAACCTCGGCCTCTTTCAAACTGCCGCTAATCCGCTGCCGACGATCGTCCATAGTCCGGCGCAATGGACCATACAAGACCTTATTCATAAGGAACACAAAAACGACAAACGTTATTAATTGAAAGACGATGTTCCGAGGAAAAATCCCCAATCCATCAAACAACTCAATCACAGTTAATCACCTAAGCCCTTACTTTTTCGTGTTTCTGCGGATCCACCTATCCGCCAAGACCCAATGCCAAGAACAAGCTAATTAGGAAACCATAAATCCCAATGGCCTCGGCTAAACCTAGACCAATAATCATTGTAGTCCTAACCGCATTCTCCGCCTCGGGATTGCGACCTAATGCCTGCATCGCAGCGTTAACACCGCTACCAATGCCTATCCCTGCCCCTAGACCAGCAAGACCAATAGCCAATCCAGCACCAAGCGGACTCAAGTCCATTGGGGCGTGTGCAATCGCCTCTGTCGCCAAATGTAATGCCATTTATTCGCCCTCCTTTTAAGGAACGATCAGTGATGCCCTTCGACATCACCTATAGCCACGCTGGCAAAACTCAGCGTAAGCATAGTAAAGATAATTGCCTGAATAAGACCAAAAATAACTTCCAGCATCAGGAACACCACCCCAACCAAGGGAAAAGCCCAACCGGCTAATCCAAGTAGAACCTCTCCTGCGAATAGATTACCGAAAAGTCGAAACGATAGGGAAACAATTACAAAAACTTCAATCAGCAAAAATATAGGCGCAAGCAACCAGGATGATTGTGCCATGGCTTTAAAGTGTCCGATCAAGCCATGAGAACCAATCCCTGACGAATGAATTAACACGAATGCTGCAAAAGCCAAAGCTAGTGTCATATTTAAATCTGCCGTAGCAGGACGAATGTATGGGATGAGAACCTCTTTCCCATGGTGTTCCCCCATATATCCCACCGTCCCAACGAACGGGAGTAGACTCATCCAGTTAGAAAACAATATGAAGATAAAAAAGCTTGCCACTATAGGGAACCGAGAACGTGCATATGGCCCGAGAGCCGGCTCTATCATCCCATCGATGAACTCAATTATCATCTCTGCAATATTTTGAATAGTTCCTGGTACCAGCGAGACAGTTCTTTTGACCATTAATCCCACACTTAACAAGATTGCCATTACCACTATCATCATGACCATAGAGTTGGTGATAATGAGTTGTCCCAACCCAGCAGGCAGCTCCAAATTACACGAGCTACATATACGTTCAGCTGCTATAGAAAATTCTGGTAGCAATACACCCTCTCACTTCTGCCATTTGTAAATGAGATACATAGAGTACGCGCTGCAACCCAATCCGAGCAATATTCCAATAAGGAGTAACCACGGAGAACTCCCCAACATACCGTCGAGATGAGATCCCAACAATGACCCTGTGCCAATAAACGCTCCGACAATGAATCCAAACTCCAGTGCGAGCGCAGCTGCGCGAATTGTACCCAATCCAACCTCCGCCACTAGTATTGTGCGCGAGTTCGTGAAATTTTTCACATCCGCGCGCGGCGAATAGTAGCATGGTATTGCCAACACGCCAAAGTGTTGCCTGTTTCCTGTTAACATCTACATCGATAAATCATAAACAGAATTACTCAAACTAACTGCCAGATAATCAACATTTACAGGATATTTCCACATAATGAAACACAAAGCCCCTGAGATTCGCCGCGAAAACACTTCTACGCCATGGGCATTTATCATCCTCGTTATTCTCGGGGTGATAGCACTATCTGTATTTGGAACTTGGGCCTATTCAGCACTTTAGCCCAATCCCAGGACTCTTTATGGATCGTTACCAATCTCCTCGCCCGTTTAGTCGTCAACCTAGGCCTGTGATGGCGGAATCGCCTTCATCTGCCTGAATTCAACTTCCGTAACCGCATGGTTAGCAATTTCTTCAATAGATTTGTCACCCAACATCACGGGATGGTCCACCTCCGTTGTCAAAGCCACACGATCAGATGCCGAAAGAAGAATGGATCGAGCTCGAGCCAAGGCAGTTTCCATATATTCCAAGTCTTGTGGGCGCAATACCGTCTCAACTTCCATTGCACGCTCCAAATCCTTACGTCGGGCTGATGGGAACATGATTGACGACACAGTATTGGCCATAGCTTTCATTCCAGCACCAGCGGCATCCACATTATTGGTCCGGCTAGATATGCCAGCCATAACGTGAATATCGGTCGGAGTATAGTTCGTTTGACCCTTAGGCATAGGAGACAAATCAAAGCCGTCCTTTTTACGCCATTGATTTAATAACCAGCCACTATTTGCAGGCAACGACATCATCGCAAGATTCCTACTGCCAACCGCCCCCCATACGCTCCTCCCACGCAAAGTCGGCATAGTAACTACACTTCGTTCCTCCTGCACTATACGCCGCATCAATTTCATAGCAGCCAGTGACGAATTAGAAGTGAGTGCATTAGCGTCTTGATTGCGATCCGGTAGTTCGGCACCCATTCCTAACATCCATACCCAAGATGGAGGCATAGGTTGCCACCCTTTGGTAGTGGGCAGCAATTGTAAAAACCCAAGTGATTCAGGCCCTTGTGATCCAGAACTTATCGGAGTCAATCTCCGCACGTTATCAGCAAAAACATCAGCTTCCCATCCATTCGGAGTTGGCGTTTCCACCCCAAATTTACTAAAGACTTTTGGGTTGAACATCAGAAACCACGGCCCCAATACCAGTGGGATGGCAAATTGCCTGCCGTTCATGCCCCCAGCAGCTAATGTATCTCCCCAGTACAATCCTGCATTCAGTAAGTCTGACACTGCTGACACTTTGTCGAGTGCTAGCAATTCTCCAGCGTCAACCAGTTGTCCGAAATTTTGAGCAGGAAAGAGCATAATATCTAGTTTTCTCGACTCCGGCAGAGAATCCAAAGCAGCTTCTAAACCAGCTTCTCCTACCGCCAATTGACTATGAATAATGCGGGGCACCCCAGAATCTTTTCTGCTGCCCAAACTTGCTAACTGCCGATAATTATCATTTCGTGGTCCCCAAGGACTCTGAATATGCAGAACTTCCACCGTTAATTTTTCAAAGTCGGAATCAAGTGGAGATGAACTGATATCAGCAAAACCCGAAATATCTTCTAAAATAGTCTGCTGTTTATCAGACAAAGATGATTTGCTGTTTGCTCCACCACAGGCGACTATCAATCCCCCAACCATCGGAGGGACCATCGACAATACAGTGCGTCTCGCAAATCTTTTTTTTGACTTACACTGTCTCAATACTGACGAGCCCAACTTTTTCTGCCCCATCACCAAATCCCCCGGCAGCCCGCCGTAATATGTCCGATTTTCTTGCTAGCCATCGAATTCTATATTATCTCTCCACACAAACGTAGACATGTCCAACACCTGCGGTCCTCGATCATCTGGCACGTCTATATATCTCCAAATCTCCCCCCCCAGCCCCACTAAATACACACATCGACTAGAGTGATAATCGTGAGGAATAGCTACCTGTAAAACCGCCTTGTTTTCCAGTCCCGTATTTAATTGTTCCCAAGTCAGCCCAGCATCTCCTGACCTATATACCCCCTCACTCGTGCCAACGAAAAGCACAGGTTCAGTATCAAAGTCAGGAACAGAAACCACCGAAAGAACAGCTGTGTTTATCCCCCCAGGTCTCACGCCACTCCATACCTGTCTAAACCGCCGAGCAGGCTTAAATACTTGGTTCTCAGTAGCAAAATACCAATAGTCATTATCCTTCGTAAACACTGACGGAATCGCCACGCTAGCCCACTGTGAATCACAGGCGTTTTGAACCCAAGCTTTCCAAGAAGTTCCTCCATTGAGGGACCGATGAACCGTAACTTTACCTCTCCCAAAAGTAGCCACAAACAAATACCCATCATCGGCATAACGGGGCGATAACTGTACGTCCACTATCGTATCTTCATAAAATTTGTGATCCAACTCATTAAACGACTTTCCTCGGTCTACGCTGAGAAAAAGTCTTCCTAGCGCTCCCCCAGTCACTATCACACCAGACTCACTGAAATCCTTCGCTATAGAAACTGTGCGAAGATCATTGGTCCCTGCACCATCAACCAGTTCCCATTTGTCCCCACCATCCGTCGTACACAGTAATCCCGCCTCAGTCGCAGCAATGGCATATCCGTCATCACTAAAAGCTGGAGAAACAGCTATTCTATGCACCGTCAATTCTTCGGTATCAGTAGCTGCATCAGTCCAATCCTTACCACCATTTACGCTTTTGAAAATCCCACCATTTGCGCCACCTGCAAACATCGTCTGATCCTGCGCAAAAGAGGAAGACAGTGCAAAACACAGCCAATTCTGACTAGCTAAATTGTCGCTAGAATTATTCCAATTGTCTCCAGCATCTTCTGACCTGATCACCCCATTTTCGTAAGTCCCAGCAAGCACTAATATATTTCCTTGCTCACCATTGAGCGCCAAAATCGAAATCACTGGGTGACCATAATCATCGTTAGTCACCATCTGAAACGATTTACCACCGTCGGAAGACCTGTATACCCCGCCTTCACCGGTTCCTAAAAAAACAAGCTTGTCCAAATCGAAGTTTGGCGACACAGCTATGGCATTTACAGACAAACCGTCCACTCCCTCAGACTGCCGCCAACCTTTACCACCATCATCGCTAAACCACATACCGCTAGTCTCACATCCCGCAAACAGCCTCCCTTTTCCTTCTAGTGACGGTGAACAATCAAATGCCTGAACAGAATCATTGCCTAAGAACTCTTCTCCAGTTGATTTCCAAGTGCGCCCTCCGTCACTAGACCCAAAAACGCCATTCTCAGGAACAGAACAAAACACCCGCTGGTCAGACCTAAAGTCCGGAGATATCAATAATGCCAACACTGATTCCTCAGGCAAGCCACTATTAGATGCATTCCAGGTTCGCCCATTGTTTACAGTACGAAAAATCCCATGATCATCTGTCCCAATTATCGCTGTCTTGTCATCTGCAAATGCAGGCGAATGGCCAACGCAGGTGATCTCTGGCACTACTCCCCAGAAATCCATAGCTATCCATTGGCTTGCACCGGTCCATGAAACAAATCCACCAGCTTGATTTGCCGATGCAAAAAGATTGCCATCATTGTCATAATCCGGGCTGACTCCCATTGCCTGTATAAACGGACTGGTAAGACCCGAATTGCTAATCGACCATGACTTACCTTCATCATTCGAGAAAAACACTCCAGCCATTGTCCCAGCCCAAATACGCCTATCACCTGCATCTCCAGAAGAGGCTACTAACGACGCGACCGTACCACCGCTGCGACCACCTATCCTTTCCCAAATGTTGCTATCCCCATTCTTATGTAATTTTTTGGACAACTTCTATCGCTTTCTCAATAGATAAACAGCTCATTTGTTCCGCCAAACACGAGGTCAGATTCAAAATAGACAAAACACCTTAATATTAAACTGAACTACGAAAACATCACAGGCAAGGCCTCATGACGTAGTGCTACATACTAAGGTATGGACAGCACCTGACCCACAAATATTGAATCTGGGTTCGCAATCTTGTTGATTGCCTGTAGTTTATCAAGTGAGACAGCATATTTGTTTGCAATGGACTGTAATGTATCACCTTCCCGAACCGTATAGCTGTCTACAGCAGTATTCTCGCCAGTAATTTGGTCGCTTGCCTCCGGAATCATAAGCACCTGTCCGGAAAAGATAGAATCTGCATTGACAATCCCATTAGCAGTCATCAAATCATCAAGCGAGACGCCAAACTTTGCCGCCACGTTAATGAGGTTATCCCCCATCCTAACCACATACTGGGAAGTGCGACTTACTACTGCAACTTCAACATTAGTAGTACCTTCATCTAACCCTTCACCATTATCAGGTGGGTTGGTTGGAATTTTTGTGACAAAAGGTCTGAGGGTTGGCAACTTGACATCAGGCAAATCCTTCACTCGCGAAGTGTCTACTGGAACCAGTTGGGTGGTTCCGCTAGCGGTGTTCGCTGCCCGATCGTAACCGTCTTCCTGTAGTGCCAATGCCCGCCACGTCACCAGAACGGCAACCAACAGCAATACGACTCGGGTGATCTGCACCCAATTCCGATCTATCGCTTTAATAGATTGTGGACTACTAACACTAAACCATTGCGATCGCGACGCCTCTCCATCATCGACATCCCTAATAGTCGATCCTTTCACAGAACAGGATCCCCAGATGCAAGTATCAAGTCATTGACATTCGTCAAGGTAGCCCCAGTCATGAATAAATCGTTAGTGACACTTAAAAAACTGTACGAGTCGTTGTTTTTGAGGTAGCCCCGTGCATCTAGCCCAGCTTGTAATCCTCGATTCACAGTCCCACCATCCACAATGGCTCCCGCAGCATCAGTCGGCCCATCGGTACCATCTGTTCCAATCGATGCTATTGCTACGTTTTTTATCCCATCCAATTCCAAAGCCGCGGACAAAGCTAACTCTTGGTTCCTGCCCCCTTTTCCGTTTCCTTGCACTGTAACCGTAGTTTCCCCTCCATATATGTCCATAAAAGGGGCTTTCCTATATCTCATACCATCAATCAATCGGTTAGCAATACGCCGACCCACATCTCGTGCCTCTCCTTCAACAGCAAGATCGACCAAATCTACCGCGAAACCCAATTGTTTTCCAGTCATCATTACAGCATTTGCCGCAGTTGCCACATCCGCCAGTATGAAATGACGAACTCTATCGAAGATCGGGTCCCCAATCTCAGGTGTCTCCTCTACTATGCCTGCTTGACCGCGCCGTATTTCATCTATCACACTGATCGGCATCTCATCTCTTAGGCCATACTCATCAATGATACGAATAGCGTCTGAAAAACTACTTGGATCACCCACAAAAGGGCCAGAAGCGATTACATCCAAATGATTTTGCAACACATCGGATATAACCAAAACCAACACTTGTGCCCCCAAAGACGCGTGAGCGAGCCTGCCACCCTGAACAGAAGAAATGTGCTTCCTGACAGTGTTAAGGTGTCCGATCGGGGCCCCAGACCGGAGCAATAAGTCAGTGCTAGTCTGAATATCTACAAGTGACAAGCCCTTTGCAGGAGATGTCAACAAAGCAGACCCTCCTCCTGATATCAGAACAATTACCAGATCATCTCGTGAGCCCGATTGAAGGAACTTCTTCAGCTCCTTGGCCGCATCAACACTCCGATCATCCGGCAACGGGTGAGATGCTTCATATATGTCACTTATTTTAAGTGGAACAGAATGGCCTTCTTTTGTTATTACAATCCCATCTTTTATCCAATGCCCCAACATATCTTCCACTACACCAGCCATGCCGCATGCTGCCTTACCCAAGGCTACTAGTCTGACAGAATTGTAAGTCGTTAGATCGTATTTCGCTTCCCGAATTCGCAATTCTCTATCGTCCAACATTATCGAACTTCCCAGCACTTTTTCCGGCTTTGCTGACTCGATTCCTGCATAGGCAGCAGTTGTCAATAGATCACGCAATGCAATAAGCCTCTAGCTGATTCTGTAATAAATGCGGTCTGGATTCCTTGAATTTGATCAATTTCTGTCTAGTGTCTCCATAAAATGAGTCTTCCAAATCATCACAGTGTCTTCGGGACGACTGATTCAACCTAAATTATGCATCGATCACCTCACCAATATCCCAGGCCGCTTTACCTCTAGGTGCGTATCAATCATTGGCCATTCCGTAGACACCGTGAGTACTTCCGGTTCGGATTCCTTCGTCAAGATTGTGTCTTCACTTTTCACGCCAGCAATCGAAGGGTTCCATGCAAAGCATTGACCTGCATTAATTTTCCAATCTTCAGGACTTCCGGCAAATATCTCCCGCGAGGCGTAACCTGCTAGGCCACCCTGATGGTGCAATTTCCATTCATCTGGATAGCCCCAATCAGAATACGCCTTTTTCCCAACCGCCAGCACATCCTGCAAACGAGATCCCGGGACCGTAGCCGACAAATACGCCGCATCAACATTTGCACAAACTTCAGACTTTTCAGCGAGTTCGACTGGTAAAGCCCCAAAGTGCACCAATCGTGTCACCGAACAGTACAGCCCATACCGAGTAGTTGATGCAACGAGCATTGCATATCGTTCAATTTCTTTACTTGTAGGCAAAGGGTGTCTATGCCTAAAGAGCCTCTCGTCTGAAGCTACCAGTAGCACAGGGCTCAGAATTGCCTTCCCATTCAATTCTTCAGCCATGGCAGAAGCAACGTCAAACTCAGTTTGCAAAGGTTGGAACTCTCGAGCCACTTTCTGAATACTTTCACTAGTTTCCCTGCACAGATCAGCTAATCTTTCTTGTTCAACCTCAAGTAAATCTAATCGCAATTTCATGAGTTCTTGATTCCCATCGATAGTCCCAGGGATGGAAATATCAGCGGCCACCGTTCCCTTAGTGATTCCACTGATTCCCCCATCAGGTTCAAAATAAGCTTCGTGCCACGGCAAAACAGCAAATTCCAGCGGAAGCCCATCAACCTCCTCATCTTTTAGACGTGGCATTTCGACATTCGAAGTCAACAGGATAGTGCGGTCTCGTGAATACAACAGGCTGGCAACGCCCTTAATGTCGAATGTATTTATATACGACCGACCGCCACCAGTAGCCCAAGAAAAACCAGAAATACTGGAGATTGATACCCAATCCCAATTCTGCTTGTCCATCAACTCTAAAATCCGCTCACGTTTTAGTTCAAATTCAGACACGCGACTTACAGAATCGATCATCTTGCGGCCCTCGCAATACGTTCACGACGAGTCGATATTACGCTCCGTACCGACTGTAAACGATTGAGCAATCTTGTCAATTCATCCAGACTCGGTATTTCTAGACTGACTCTAACCTCAGCAACACTATCGTCGTCAGTTTGTACATTAGCTGAAATTATGTTGTACCCCTCTTCAGCGACAACAGTAGCTACATCGCGCAGCAGACCTTCTCTGTCTGCCGCCTCTACTATTAACGTGACCGGGAAACTAGCTTGTTCTTCTCGACCCCAACTAACCTGCACAAGTGCGTCAGTAACTTCATCTAAGCGCGAACAATCGTGTTTGTGAACAATCACTTCACTTTCACCTAAGGACCCAGCGATCTGTATTCCTGGTTGAGGCGTACAGCATTCTGCGATCCTCGAAGGCAAACCTAGTGAGTTCACTATTCGTCTTGCACCCCAATACACTTTCACTAGTCGCTCAGAACCAGGAGTCTTAACAACATTAGGACAATCTATACGATGCACAGCAACGCCCCTATCTCGTGTTATATAACCAATTATTTGATCTCCAGGAAGAGGATTGCAACAAGAACTAACCCGTGTATATAAATCGCTGACACCATCTACGTCTATTAGTGATGGTGTTTCTCTTGTCTGCTTGTCTGTGACTGTAACTGGTCCAAACAGCTGCTTATCGTGTGAAGGGGCTTCGAGCCCTAATCTATTGATCACTTGAGCAGTGGTAACCGCGCCATAGCCCACCGCAGCAAACAATCCAGCTGAATTAACAAACGACAGTCTATCTATAACTCTAGACAAGTCCGCATTTGGTAACGCCTCCAGACCATCATGTCCCAATCGCTTAAGCTCCTGATCAATTAGATTACGTCCAAACTCTTCATTCTCCTCCCTCCGCTCCCGCTTGAACCATTGCCTGACCTTGTCTCGCGCATGACCCGTGCGAACAATTGTCAACCAATCTCTGCTGGGCCCCTTGCTTGACTTGCTCGTCAGCACCTCTACCAAATCACCATTTTGTAGTTCATGTCTTAGTGGAACCAATCTCCCACCGATCTTAGCCCCAATGCATGTATGCCCAACTTCAGTATGTATTCGATAGGCGAAATCCACTGGTGTGGCACCTCGAGGCAGATCAATTACATCACCTTTGGGAGTAAAAACAAATACCTGATCGGCAAATACATCAGCCTTCAAAATATCTATCAATGGAGCTGCTGTATCAAGATCCTCTTGCCATTCAAGAACCTGCCTAATCCAAGCTAGTTTTTCATCGAAAACTTCAGGGCCAAGCCGTCCTTCCTTGTACCTCCAATGAGAGGCCACCCCATATTCAGAATCCCTATGCATCTCTTCAGTCCTAATTTGAACTTCAAACGGACTACCGCTAGGACCCATCACCGCCGTGTGTAACGACTGATACTTATTAGGCTTAGCGGCGGAAATATAATCATCAAATTGACCAGGTATAGCCCTCCATTTCGAATGTACCATTGCCAGTATTTGGTAGCACTGTTCTACCGTTTGAACAATCACACGTATAGCAATCAGATCATATATTTGATCAAATTCGACTTTGTTCCGTTGGATTTTTCTATAAATGCTATATATATGCTTCGCCCGCCCAGATAAATCGGCTTGCAAACCACTTTTCTGAATATCCCCCCTGAGTTCATCAATTACCTGTTTGACCATTGACTCACGCTCAACACGACGGGCATCTAACATTGACGCAATCTCATGATAAGAATCCGGTTTGGTATACCTAAACGATCCATCTTCAAGCTGCCATTTCCAAGTCCAAATCCCAAGCCTTCCACACAACGGAGCGTATATTTCCAGCGTCTCTGCACAATAAGCTTGTCTCTTAGCATCGTGCAGAGCATGGACAGTCCTTATATTGTGCATACGATCCGCTAGCTTAACGAGCACCACCCTAATGTCACGTGCCATAGCCAGAAACATTTTTCTGAGCGTCCACGCCTGTTCATCCTCAAGATTGGTTAGATCTAGCCTTGTCAATTTAGTAACCCCGTCCACTAGATCTCCGACCTCAGGACCAAATCGTTCTCTGATTACAGACAAAGAAGTGTCAGAATCTTCTACAACGTCATGCAAGAGAGCTGCCGCAATAGCTGCTTCGTCTAATCGCAATTCGGTGAGCAATAATGAAACAGATAAAGGATGGTTTATGTAGTCTTCACCAGAAAGTCGCTTTTGACCAGCGTGCGCCTCCAAAGCATATTGGTATGCATCCTCAATCAGAGACATAGCCCCATCTCGATGTGGCCCAACTATGTATTCCCCTGCACGCTCAAGTATTTCGGAAATGCTAACCGGGTCGGAGTTATGGGACGCAAACTTCGCACCATATTCATCAAATTTGAAATCCGTAGCCATTAACTCGGGCTCATGGATTCAACCGCGTTAACACGGACATCTTCAACATTCATTTCCAGCATGTCGCCACCGCGGAATTTATTCTGACGAAGCGTAAACGCAACATCATAGTGACCACCTTTACGCAACTGATTAACATACCGTCCACCTCTAAACCAAACACACTCAACTGTCGCCGATAACTCAGCAAATCGCAGCTTAACGTGTGCTCCATCCCTGCCGATAGTAGTAACTCTATCTAAAGACATCTTCTCACAAACGTAGACAGGCTGAGAGAAACCCATCCCGTATGGAGCTAGGTCGGTCTGAACTGACAGGGTCTCCGAATTAACACTGGCCGGATATAACCGACAATCAGCCTCTATCAATAGTTGCCCTTTCTCCGCAGACGGAATGCTTTCCCAATACTCAAACAACTTTTTCTTGAATGATGGGATATTAGACTCGTCTAAGCTGAAGCCCCCAGCAGCTCTGTGTCCACCAAAAGTATTAAGACAGCTAGCACAATTTTCCAGTGAAGCAATCACGTCAAATCCCTGAGGAGCCCGAACAGAACCACGAACTATTCCCGATTCACCACTACATATATAGGCCGGAACGCCATATTCCTCCACAACCCTACCCGCAACCAAACCGACAACCCCAGATGCCCAATTATCGTTAACAGCAAATATTGGTAACCCTTTAGTCGAAACATGGTCGTCGACTACATTGTTCATCGTCTCTAAAGTCGCTAGCTGACGCTGCCTATTCAATGCCTCAAGCTTTTCGGCAAAGTTTTCAGCAATCTCCTTAGACTCAGACATGAGCAAATCGAAAGCTACCTGAGCGTCTGCCATCCTGCCCGCTGCATTAATTCGAGGAGCAAGTCGATACGCAACATCACTAACTTCTATCTCCTCGGCTTCCAATCCAGCTATTCGTGAAAGTGCGTCCAACCCTATCCTGTGCCGCCTTTGCATGAGAGACAATCCACGTATTACAAAGTGCCGGTTTTCATTCACGATGGGAGAAACATCTGCGATCGTTCCTAAAGCCACCAAATCCAACAGATGATCGGGAACAATTTCCCCATCGGTCTCGATAGAAAGAGCTTCGACTAATTTGTAAGCCACTCCAACACCACATAATCCTTGAAACGGATATTGGCTCATCGGATCAGCAGGGTTTAGGGAAGCGATAGCTGAGGGAACATCCCTCATAACCACATGATGATCCGTCAAAATCACATCCATCCCCAGTTGAACAGCCTGTTCGACTTGTTCTGTAGCATTTGCCCCACAATCCACTGAAACCACCAATTCGGTCCCTGTTTCGGCAATATGTTTCAACGCCTCAAAATTGAGCCCATAACCTTCTCTTGTACGACTAGGGAAATAGACCGTTGTATTAATGCCCAGTGACTTAAGCGCAGAAACCAGAACAGCAGCCGCTGTTACCCCATCCGCATCGTAGTCAGCGTACACACAAACAGATTCGTCAGCTAGGCGAGCGGCTAACAGCCTTTTGACCGCTTGTCCCATTCCGGACATAAGAAAAGGGTCGATCGATTCAGATTGAGGTTGCAGGAAGCTATCTATTTGCTTGGTACCAACAACGCCACGGTTGTACAACAACTGTACGGCCAATGGCCGCATGTCGGAATGTTCTTCGAATATGCCTGGAGGACCTCGTCGGGATATTTCCCATCGTCGTCCCCTAATGCTTGGTGCGTTCATATTAATCCACGATAATATTTGTTCGACAATAAAGTAATTAGTTAAATGAACAAAAGTTTAACTATGTTAAAAGTTTTTGAAAGTCGCATTACATGAGCACACTATCCATCGATTTTATAGAGACCTTCACTGTAAATGGAACTCGCTCCAACTGGGTCTTTGTGAAAATTAGTGCTTCCGACGGAACAACGGGTTGGGGTGAAGCGTCACTTGAATGGAGAGAGAGATCCGTAGTCTCTGCTATCGATGAGCTAAAGCCCATGCTAATCGGCCAAGACCCAGCTCGCATACAGTATCTGTGGCAGATGATGTACAGGCAGCGATTCTGGCGCGGAGGTGTGGTTACAATGACTGCCATCGCAGGAATCGAGCAAGCTCTCTGGGACTTAAAGGGCAAACATATGCAATGCCCTGTACATCAGTTGTTGGGAGGGGCAGTTAGAGACAGAGTCAGGGCATACACACACATAATGCCTAATTCTGCTGACGCCATTGAAGAGGCAGTTAAGCCGCTGTTGACACAGGGATTCACAGCATTCAAAACTTTAGCATTTCCCTCTATTCCATTAAAGGCTTCTCGGCAACAGCTAGAACATGCTGAGCATTTCATGAACACCCTCCGCAATGCCGTCGGACCGGACACCGACATAATGGTTGATTGCCATGGACGGTTAGGGCCGTTTGCAACAAGGGAACTAGCTCAGTTACTAAGGAAGTACGATTTGTTCTTTTGGGAAGAGCCTGTGCTTCCGGAAAACCATCAAGCAATGAAAGCTGCTGTAGTCAACATAGATATCCCCATAGCAACCGGAGAAAGACTCTTTAGCAAATGGGAATATCGTGAAGTTTTCGAATCCAACGTTGTTAACGTGGTCCAGCCGGATATATGTCACAATGGCGGTATATTGGAAACTTTTAAGATTGCTGCAATGGCAGAAACTTACTTCGTACAGGTAGCTCCGCATAATCCCAACGGTCCAATAGCAACTGCTGCATCCTTACATTTGTGTGCGACCATACCTAATTTTCACATCTTGGAATTTGTTACGGCCGATAGAGAAGC
>Ga0310344_10001005_pt1 | contig 21748 bp, 20 predicted proteins | sample HC15DNA20200_MG_FD_203801 | JGI IMG/M metagenome (GOLD analysis project Ga0310344, IMG submission 203801) | Marine microbial communities from station ALOHA, North Pacific Subtropical Gyre - HC15-DNA-20-200_MG | ecosystem: Environmental > Aquatic > Marine > Oceanic | place: Pacific Ocean: North... | reverse complement strand
CGCTCTTCGTCTACACCTTCCAACGCGCCGGTCTGGGTGAAATCGCGATCCTAATCGGCCGACTCGGTTGGGTGTTTCTCGGAGTCCTTGCCCTCGGCGGTCTCAGGTTCATGGTTCGTGGGATGGCCTGGCGCCGCTGCCTCGAGGGCTCCCACCAACTGAATCTGAGACCGGCGTTTCAAGCGGTGGTGGCGGGAGACACCCTCGGCAATCTGACCTTCCTGAGCATCCTCGTCAGCGAGCCAGCCAAGGCGTTGTACGTCGCCGACCGCGAACCAATCGAACGGACGTTGCCGGCACTCGCAGTCGAGAACTTGTTCTATACGCTCTCGGCCGCCCTGGTCATTGCCGGGGGTGCCGTCGCGCTGATGCTTCGACTCGGAACCATCGATACCTGGTGGATAGCGAGCGTCGGGGTGATCGCTACCATCATCGGGCTCGTCACCCTGGTGCATCTCGTGATCTGGCGCCGGGTCCGTCTCGCCAGCAGCAGCCTGAGCCTGCTAGCGAGACGAGGCCCAGGCGTGGCGGCACGCTGGGCGGCTCGCGTCCGTGACATCGAGGACCGAATCTATAGCCGCTACCCCCGTCACGGCGGCCAGCTGGCCGCGCTCACGGCATGGGAACTGACGTTCCACGGGCTGGCGGTGCTGGAGATCTTCCTGGTGTTGTCGCTGATCAGCCCCGTGGCGCCGACCGTCCTCGACGCATTCGTATTCGAGGCGGTGAACCGGTTCATCGCCGTGGTCTTCAAGGTGGTCCCGATGCGCATCGGGGTCGACGAAGCAGGCACCTCCGCTTTTGCAGAGCTGCTCGAGTTCGGCACCGCCGCCGGCGTCACCCTAGCGTTGGTTCGAAAAGCCCGAATGCTGGTGTGGATGGCGATCGGCGGGGTCCTGCTAGCTCGCCGGGGCCTCTCAGTGGGTTCCGCCGAAAACCGCGCGGTGGCCGGTGACGGCCCAAGCCGATGAACTCGTCCCACCGGGCGGTTGTCGTGATGGCGCGTGCACCGCGCGGCCCTCGGGCACCGAAGTCACGACTGGCCAGTATCCTGCCTTCGGAAACCAGCCGTCGCCGCCTCTACACCGCGTTTCTCAATGACACGATGCAGACATGCCGAAAAACTGGTGCGGTAGTCCGGGTTGCCTACACCACAAGCGGTGGAACGCGGGGCTTCGCCGAGGCTGGCATACGCCCGGACGAGCTTGTTCCACAGCGCGGAGACGACCTGGGCGCGCGTGAGCGCGGTGTGTTCGAGGATCTGTTCGCAGACGGCCTCTCACCGGTGGTCATGATCGGCTCTGACCTGCCAACCTTACCCATTTCAGTGGTCCGCACCGCGCTCCGTCGCCTCTCGCGGCAGCCAGATCAGGTGGTCCTGGGTCCAGCCGAGGATGGCGGCTACTACTTGATGGGTCTGGCCGGCGACACGGACAGCGTATTACCGGATCTGTTCAGAGACATTCGGTGGAGCACCAACCACACCCTGGACGATACGGTAAAGGCGGCAGACGCCGCCGGCCTAGCGGCGAGCTACGTCGATCGCTGGTACGACGTCGACGACGAGATGGGACTCGCACGTCTACGAAAAGATCTGACGACCGCCGCCTATGCCAGCCGTTCGCCAGCGACGAAGCTCGCGCTCGACGAGCTTTTCCCAAAGCCTAAATCCTAAGGCCGGACGACGACTCATACTTCCCGTCGTCCCTCCATCGCCTTCAACATCGTGATCTCGTCCGCGTACTCAAGATCGCTCCCTACCGGCACGCCCATGGCGATGCGGCTGACCCGCACGCCGAGCGGCTTCAGAAGCTTGGCCAGATAGATGGCGGTCGCTTCACCTTCGACGTTCGGGTTGGTGGCGAGAATCACTTCCCGCACCTGGTCGCTGCCCACCCGCTGCAACAGACCCTTTATATGCAGGTCGTCTGGCCCTACCCCTTTAAGCGGAGACAGCGCGCCCATGAGCACGTGGTAGGCGCCCTTGAAATCCCCTGTCTTCTCGACCGCCGCCACGTTGTGAGGATCTTCGACCACGCAGATCAGCTGCCGGTCTCGTCCGGGATCGGTGCAATAGAAACAGGGATCGCGGTCGGTGATGTTTGAGCATGCCGAACAGTACGTCACCCGCTCCTTCACATCGCGGAGCGCGGCGCAAAGCCGATCCACATCCTCCCGCGGCTGTTTGAGGAGATGAAAGGCCAGGCGCTGCGCGCTCTTGGCGCCGATGCTCGGGAGCTTCTGGAGCTCTTCGGTCAACCGGACGAGCGGTTCGATCTCGCTCATGTCAGGCCGGGAATGTTCATGCCGCCCATCATGCCGCCCATCTGCTGCTGGAGGAGCTCATCCGCGCGACGCTGTGCGTCACTGATCGCGGCAACGATCAAATCCTGGAGCATCTCAACATCATCGGCCGACACTACCTCGGGATCGATCGTGATGCTTTGAATCTCTTTCACTCCGTTCATCACTACCGTAACCATGCCGCCGCCGGCGGTAGCCTCGACCTTCGTGGTACGGAGCTGGCGCTGCAGGTCCTCCTGCATCTTCTGCGCCTGATGCATCATCTTTTGGATGTTCATGGGCTCGGCTCGCTCATATCTCCTCGACGTCTTTGATCTCGGCTGGGAACACTTCGAGCATCGTCTGCACCGCCTCATCGTCCATCACCTGCGTCAGCAGGTCGTCGGCCGGGTCGTCCGCGGTCGGTTTCATCGGGTTTATGTGTCGCGGCGGGGCAACCGCCGGGGGAGGGGCGGCGCCTCTGGTGCCAGAATCGAAATCCAGTGGCTCCTCGGGGAGTGGCGGCTCTTCGACCGCAGGGTCGGGCTCCGGGTCAGCGCCGAGCGCCGGCTGCTCGGCCTGGTCCACCGAAGGTCCGGCTTCGGCCGGGGTCGACGCTGCCGGCGCCGCGGCCACCTGCCTGGTAGTGACCCGCATCTTGCGGCCGATCACGCGCGTGGCCAACGGCTCGAGCCAGGTCCGGCTTCGCTCGACCTGCTGCGCTAGCGCGCTCTGTCCGTCGCTGAAATCGAAGGTTACCGCATCGGTCTCAACCCGAACCGCCTGGGCCTGCGCCGCGACCGTGCCGTGGAAGAACTTCTTGGTACGCTTGAGCTCAGCAAGCAACGCGGCCTTCGCATCCTCGGCGCCAGTCAGGCCGGACGACTCGGCCCGCGGCGGCGCCGGTTCAGACTCAGGCGGAGAACCCGGCGCCGCCGCGGGCGCTGGGGACGATGACATGGCGGACGAGCGGGGCCGTTCCGGCGCGGTGGAAGGGGCTAGCGCGGCAGCAGGACGGCTCGCGGTCGGCGCCGCAGGCCGACGTTCGACTGGCAGGGCCCCGCCTTGAGGGGCCGACTGTCGTGCCAGCCCGTCCACCAAATCAGACAGCGGCACGAGGTTGCGTAGGTGTATCCAGCGGAGCATCGCCACCTCGAAGTGATAGCGCGGCTGCGACGCTCCTCTGATCTCAAACTCAACTTTCGACAGGACTTCGAACCCTCGGAGCAGGTCCTCACGTGAAAACCGTCCCGCCAGCGCCTCGAGCCGGGCCCGCTCATTGTCGGCCGCGACCTCGGGATCGTCGATCCGCCGTGGGTCCACCTTCAGCACCAGGAGGTCGCGCGCCAATCGTGACAGCTCCCGACAGACCGACCGAAGGTCGTAGCCAGATTCGACGAAACGCCCAGCCAGCTCGAACACCTTCGGCGCCGCCTCGTCGGCTACGGTCTCGGCCACTTCGAACACGGCGTCACGACCCACGAGACCCAGTACAGCCGACACCTCTTCGGCACTCGCTGACTCGCCAGCGAAGGCGATTACCTGGTCGAGCGCGCTCTGCGCGTCGCGCATGCTGCCCTCAGCCGACCGTGCGATCAACGTGAGTCCCGAGTCGTCGATCGCAACGTTCTCGCTTGCGGCGATGGTCTTAAGTTGTTCGGTGATCGCCGCCGTGCCGATGGTCCGGAACTCGAAGACTTGCGACCGCGACAGGATGGTGTCTGGAATCTTGTCGAGGAGCGTCGTGGCCATCATAAAGACCACATGCGAGGGGGGTTCCTCGACCGACTTGAGCAAGGCGTTGAAGGAACTCGCCGAGAGCTGGTGCACCTCGTCGATGATGAACACCTTGAACCGATCACGCACCGGGGCAATCGCCAGCCCGGAAACGATCACTTCCCGGACATTGTCGACCTGGGTGTGGGTCGCGGCATCGATCTCAAGTACATCGATATCGCGTCCTTCGGCGATCTCGATACAGGCGTCACAGGTTCCACACGGCGACTCGGTGGGGCCGTCCACACAATTGAGGGCGCGCGCGAGAATGCGGGCGACCGTTGTCTTGCCGACCCCGCGGGGACCGGCGAACACGAACGCCTGGGCCAGCCGATCCTGGGTGATGGCGTTGCGCAGCGTCTGGGTGACGCCAGGCTGGCCGATCACATCATCGAAACGTTGCGGGCGCCACTTACGGGCTATGACCTGATACGCCATGTGCGGTGACGGCGGGTGGGTGGCGGGTCCCAGCCGCGACCCGGAAGGACCTGCGGCACATCTCAGTGACTACTTAGCGCTGCTGCCTTCCGGCCCTGACGCGGTTCGTAGGCTGAAATTGCACAGGGTCCGGGCCGCGCTGCGACCCGTCACCACTTCGTCGGTCGGTTCGGCCAGCCATCGTGGCCGGCGGAGAACCCAGTCTATCGCCCCGCTTGAACGTCGATCAACCCGGACCCGCCGGTGACGATCTGGCCCTCCCGGTAGGGAGCGAGGCGCGTGATAGACTGCGAATTGCGATCGCTCAGCGCCAACCGGCCTTTGCGGAGAGATGTCCGAGCGGTTGAAGGAGCACGCTTGGAAAGCGTGTGTAGGGGAAACTCTACCGTGGGTTCGAATCCCACTCTCTCCGCCATCTCCGTCAAACAGCTGTGACTGGCCACCGACGCGGACAACTTTCGGCCGTGCTCACCGTGGCCGGGGCCCTGGTCGCGGCCTGCGCGCCCGCCCCGGTCGACTACCGTCCCCTTCCGGTGATCGCCACTGAGCCGTACGTCCTCTTCGACACCGATGAGATCCGCCGGTACGTGAACGTCTTTCCCCTGGATAACTATCAGCAGTACGAGGTGCCCAACGTCGGCCGGTTCTTCGTCGACGAGATCGGCGACATGGTCAAGCAGGGGATCATCAACGGCGATGCATGGGAACCGCACGTGGTCGAGTTGCTCGAGCGCCACGTCGAACCCGGTTCGGTCGTCATCGAGGTCGGTGCCCATATCGGCACCCATACCGTGCCGATTGCGCAGTGGGTGGGCCCCCACGGACGTGTCTACGCGTTCGAGCCGCAACGAAAGATCTTCCGAGAGTTGCACCACAACCTCGCGCTTAACGGTCTGACAAATGTGGTGCCCCTCAGGTTCGCGGTGGGCGCGGGCGAGCCCCGCATCATTGAAATGAACCCGGCGACTCCGGGCAATGAGGCGGGTACTGGCGTGGGGGCCGGTGGCGACCCAGCCGAGCTCCGAACGCTCGACAGTTTCGAATTCGAAGCGGTGTCGCTCGTCAAGATCGACGTGGAGCACTACGAGAACGAAGTGCTCGATGGCGCCATCGAGACCATCCGGCGCAGCCGTCCTGCGGTCGTACTCGAAATCTTAGGCGGCGAGGACTACGAGACGGCCAGCTCTGACGCCAAGTTACGGATTCATGCCACTTGGAGCAAGCTCGAGGCGCTTGGCTACACCGTGACCCCCATCCGGAATCACGACTACCTCGCGCTGCCGAACCCGGCCAGCTAGATGGGAGCCCGATAGGCGATCAGCTCTCCGGAGTAGCCGCCCCCACTAACGGCCACCACAAGATACTGCACGCCGTCGACCGCGTAGGTCATCGGCGACCCAGTCTGGGGCGCCGGCATACCCACGATACCGACCTCCTCACCGGTGGCCTTGTCATAGGCGCGGAGCATTGCCACCCGTTCACCGTCCGGCGTCGTGTGAACCTGCGGATCGCCAGCGATCAGCAGCGTCCCGGTCACAAGGGTGCCGACACTCCCAGGCTGACCGGTCCGGGGAATGTCGAGGTCGGCCAGCAAGGGGTGATCACGAATGTAGTCGGGTGTCTCGCCATGCGGGATCTGCCACAGCAGCTCACCCTGCCGGAGGTCGATCGCGCTGATGACGCCGTAGGGCGGCTTCAATAGAGGAAGTCCCTGGATGGTCAGCCGCGCCCGCTCGCGCACCTCCGGAGACATAGGCGGACGGGGCGGAATCTCGAACTCCGTACGCCCGCCCCCAACGCCGGACCCAGCGCCTCCGCTCGTGCGCGGGCCCGTGACCGCGTTGCCCTGGATGTAGTCCATGTCCGACTGCCCCGGATACGGCGGCATCAGCCCGAGCGACCCGACCGAGCTGTTCGAGGACACATAGAGAATCTGGGTTTCTGGGTCGTGCGACCCGCCCGGCCAGTTCGTCCCCCCGCCCTGGGCCGGCGCGATCAGGGTACCCAGGGGGCCCTCCAGCCGACTTACCGTGGGCGGAGTGAAGATGGGGCCTATCTGGTAATGGGACACTCGCTCCGTCGCTTCGGCGCGCAGCTCGGGGGTGAAGTTGATCAGATCGTCGAGGGTCACCCCCTGGCGGTCGTAGGCGGGCGGGCGAGACGGGATCGGCTGCGTGGGCGAGTACCACTCTCCAGGCACATCGCCTACCGGCACCGGCTGCTCCTCGATCGGCCACACCGGCTCTCCCGTCTCACGATCGAAAACGTAGAGGAACACCTGTTTGGTCGGCTGCGCCACGGCCTTGATCTCCCGGCCGTCGACCGTAATATCGACCAGGATGGGGGCACACGGGATATCGTGGTCCCAGATGCCGTGATGTACCAGCTGGTAGTGCCACCGACGCTCCCCCGTATGCAGGTCAACAGCAACCAGACTCTCGGCAAACAGGTTTTCGCCGGGACGGTTGGCCCCGAAATAGTCGCCGGTCGCCGCCTCGACCGGCAGGTACACCAGCCCCAGGTCGGGGTCGACCGAGATCTGGGCCCAAACACCCGTGTTGCCGGTATAGACCGCCGAGTCACTGAGCCAGGTCTCACGACCCGGCTGCCCGGGACGCGGAATCGTGTGGAAGATCCAGAGGCGTTCGCCCGTTCGGGCATCGTAGCCCCGCACGTACCCCTTGACGTTCGCGCGACTCCGCGGGTTACCGCCGGTCCTATGCGCGGCCCCCACAATGATTACGTCGTCAGCCACGATCGGCGTAGCGTGTAGCCCAACCTCGCCGGTGACCGGATCGATCGCCTGGTCGTTGTCCCGCTTCAGGTCGACCATGCCCTCATCCCCGAAGCTGGTCACGGGCTGTCCGGTAGATACGTCGAGCGCGATCAACCGATAGCCTGGGGTCACGAACACAACGCGAGGCGGTGTGGAGTCGTCGCCAGGCCAGTAGGCCAGGCCCCGGCCAGACAACCGACGGGGCGCAGCTACTCCGCGGTCGCCCTCATCCAGACTGTAGACCCACTTGAGCTCGCCAGTCGTCGCATCGAGGGCGACTACCGCCCGACGTGATCCGGCGGTTGAGTAGAGCACCCTATCGACGACCAGCGGGGTCGACTGAAAGCGGAACTCGGGGGTCGGCCCAAGGTTGTCGGTCTTGAAGCGCCAAGCAACTTCGAGATCGGCGAAGTTGTCGGCCGCAATCTGCGAGAGCGGCGCGTATCTGGTGTGCCCCAGATCGCCGCCGTAGGTCGACCACTCACCATCCGTAGCGCCAGTCTGCGCTCCGGCCAGCGCCGACCATGACAGGACTAACAGACAGACGCACCACCGCAAGCATCGATGCATGGCGGTCAGTATAGCCGGGGAGGCACGGGGTCAGGCTCGGCGACAGCGGCGTCCGGTTCCTGCTCGTGTCAGGTATGCCGCTCAAGGCGCCAATGGCCTAGCAGGAACCGATCATGATGAACGCCCAGGACGAGCTCCGTCACGCGTTCGAGGAACTTCGAGCAGGAACTTCATTCGGAACTGAGCGGAAAGCGTACGCAAAACGAGGCCCATCGGATGGGCCTCGTTTCATTCCGAGAAAGTGGCGGAGAGGGTGGGATTCGAACCCACGTGCCGGTTACCCGACAAGACGCTTTCGAGGCGCCCCCGTTACGACCACTTCGGTACCTCTCCGCAAGACGTTCATCCGGTCCGCGACCGACTTCGTTCCATGCCGCGCCGGGTGGCGAAGAACGCCTGCATCAACTCGCGGCATTCCTGCTCGAGCACCCCACCCTGCACCGCCACGCTGTGATTGAGCGCCGGGGTCCCCAGCACCGAGAGCACCGACACCACCGCGCCCGCCTTCGGTTCGGGCGCGCCGTAGACCAGGCGGCCGACCCGGGCATGCACCAGCGCGCCGGCGCACATCAGACAAGGCTCGACGGTGACGACCACCGTAGCCCCCGTTAGCCGGTAGTTGCCTACCGCGCGGGCCGCGTCACGCAGCGCGTCGATCTCGGCGTGCGCGGTGGGATCCACCGTCGTGATCGACCGATTCGCTCCCCGGCCGACGATGACCCCGCCGAGCACAACTACGGCCCCGACCGGGACCTCGTCCCGTGCCGCGGCCTCGCGGGCCCCGGCGAGCGCTTCGCGCATGAATCGCTCGTCGTCAGTCATGCCCGCCGATCTTCTTCTATGGTAACTGATCGGTCCAGGAGGGACCCGTACGCGGGGAAGGGCGACCCGGCAATCAGGGCCCCCCTCGCAAGCCGAAAGACGTTTGACACCGGGCTACTGGGTCGGGCTCTCGTCGATCCAGACGCGGATGTTACTGTCGGCCTCGACCACGCGCAGCATCTCACCCCGCATCGTGCTCAACTGCTCCACTGCGGCAAGGATGTCGAGCATGTCGCCGTCGCCGGACAGCAGCGCATCCACGACGGGCACCGGGACCTCAACCCGCACCGCTTCATCGGCGCCGGCATTGACGTCAACCAGGACCGTCTCGCCCTCACGGGCAATGCGTACGTCGTTACCCTCGTGCTGCAGGGTTGCGAACTCGACGTCACCCACATCGCGCAGCTCCTGCCAGACACCGCGAATGGCGGCCACCGGCACCTCCAGCTCGGATCCGAGCTGGAGCTGTCCGTCAGCGACGATGGTGTCTGGGGCCAGCGCGATCGCGGCCTCGATGGCGGCCAGCGGCAGGTTCAAGCTCATGTTCTCGCCGTTATCACTGGTGACCTCCACGTGAATCCAAAGCTCGGGTCCCTGGGCCTGCTCAGCCGCCAGAGCACTTACCATGGTCCCGACGATCGCCGCGACCATGATCCAGAAAACTGCCGTCGACCAGATGCGCCGAGTGTTCATCCTGCTCTCCCTTGTCCAAGTCAGGCATCTGCCCGTTTCGATCGTCTCTCTTTATTCCGGTATACGGTTCGCCCCTGGAAAAGGTTCTACCGGTATAATCCCGCGTCCCCATGCGGCACCTTACTACCGTCGCGCTGACGGGAATCATCGCACTGGCAGCCATCGACGCCCACCCACAGGAGCGGATCTCGCTCGGGACCGACCTGACCTTCTACGGCGACAACACCGAGTTCTTCAATCCATGGCGGGAGGGCGAGACCCTGCTGGGGTCCGAGGGTCGAGTCTTCATGGACGTCGACCTCAATGATCAGGTCACCGTCCGGGCTGGAGTCTTCGGCAACCATGCCTTCGGTGACGAGGATGCATTCCGCACGGTCCGGCCCGTAATCGCCCTCCATCTGCGTAGCGGTCACTCTCGGTTCATCTTCGGCTCCCTCGACACTGCCCGCTATGGCGCCACGGGACCGGATCAGGGCGGGCCGCACGAACTGCTCCCCCCGCTCCAACGAGAAACACTCGCTTTCACCCGCCCCAATGAAGCCGGGCTTCAGTGGTTCTTCGACAGCGACCGGGTCGAGCAGGAGATCTGGCTCAACTGGCAGCAACTCAACACCGAGATGCATCGAGAGGCATTCGACGGCGGTCTTCGCGGCGAGCTGGCGCTCTTCACCGACGTCCGTCTGCCAATCAGCCTGAGCTATCAGTTCCACCTCGTGCATCACGGCGGCCAGCTGTTCGACTCGGGACCAGTGGGCGACAGCTGGGCCGGCGGCCCAGGATTCGTGGTCCGCCTGCCGAACGGACCGTTCGACAAGCAAACCGTCGAGATCCACGGGCTGGTGGCACGTGATGTGCCGAATCGTGCGGCACTCGAGAACGCGGAAACCGGGTTCGGCGTGTTCACCCGCTGGGCTGCGGAGAAAGCGGGCTGGCGCTCCCACTTCATCGCGTGGCGGTCACGTGATTTCGTCAAGGAAGAAAGCGACAACCACTACGGCGCCCGCCGTGGTGACGGCCGGTTGACCAGACTCCGTCACTACTTCGAGGCCGGGCTCACCCGGATCTTACAGCCGGCGGATGAGGTCGGCGTCGAACTCTCGGCCCGCATCCACAGGGTCGATACGTTCCACGACTACTCGTACCGCATTCTGGCGCACGTCGAGTTCGCTCGACCGATCTGGGCGGCGCCGTAAACGGGTTCAGAGCGCTGCGATGAACGCGTCCACGAGATCGGTCGCGGACTGACGATTCCACGTCTCGTTCACACCGACCAGGATTCGCCCATCCGGACGCGGGGCACCCAGCAGGATCTCCCGCTCCTCCAGTCGACGCCGGAACCGAGCCACGTCGGCAGCGTGGACCCGAAGCCTGAACAAATTGGTCCCTCTGGGCACACGTTCCACCGTGAACGCCTCGTGGGCCTCGATCCGCTCCATAAAGATCTCGGACACCTCGACCGCACCACGGAAACGATCGGTGAACCCGGGAAGGTAGTGGAGCGCCGGCGCCGCGAACGGCCAGGCGCCAGGCAGCCCCGCGCCGAACATCCGGCGCGTGTGGAACATGTCGTCGAGCAGCGCCCGCGGGCCGGCGAGAATCGCGCCCGATGCCGCGTTGAAGTACTTATAGAGCGAGATGTAAACGGTGTCGAACGGACGCGCATACTCGGCCACATCGACGCCGGTATAGGCGCTCTGGAGGAACAACCGCGCGCCGTCCAGATGCAGCCGGATGCCCTCTTGCCGCGCGAAAGCCGTCACTCTGTCCAACTCTGCTTGATCGAATGTTTCGCCGAAACTCCGCCGCACCGGCGTCTCGATCGAGATGACCGAGACCGGTCGGGCCACCCGGCCGCTGCGGGTACGCGCAATCACCTCCCGCAACGCCTCGAGACTAAAGGTAGCAGCGTCCGGGGCTAGGGGCATGATAGTGATGCCGCTCAGCGTCTGTACGCAATCGCCTGAGTCGTTGTAGAGATGACTCTCGGCCTGAAGCACTGCCCGCCCCTCACCGCCGGCCAGCGCCCGTACCGCTAGATGGTTCGCCAGCGTGCCGGTCGGCATGAATACGGCGCGCTCCTTCCCGAGCAGCGTGGCACACGCCTCCTCAAGCTGCGTGACCGTACCGCCATTGGAATAGGAATCACGAACGATTCGGCCCTCGTCGGCCAGCCCGGTCAAGAGGCGGCCCTGCTCGAGAGCGGTGAGTCCCAGGCCGTCACCGCTCATCCGAACCTGCCGCGGCGCGGCGAGGATCGCCGGGTCCTGGTACAAAGGCGCTGCGCCGAGATTTCCCGAAAGCAGACTTGCGCCGAAACCCGTCGCTCCCACCTGCACGAACCGCCGCCGATCGAGTGTGCTGGCCATGGCCGTTCTCCTCACCTTTGAGGCATTGTGTCCGACGGATCGACGCCGGTAAATACCAACCGGCTGGCTCCCTAGCGCCAGGCGCGGACGTCGAGCCGGACGTCCCATTTCACCGGCGTGGTGATACCCAGCGCGTCCTGGAGCCGACTGGGCTCAGGGTCGACCCACCTAAACAGAAGGTGGGTCTCACGGACGTACCTTGACGATGTCGTGAAGGAGTATGGGGGTGCTCCAGGTGAAAGCTAGGGCCGGCTCGCCAACCACCAGCGCATGGTGGTGGTCACCAACTCAGCCGCGTCGTGCTGTACCCAGTGGCCAACGTCAGGCACGGTCACCATCGTGTAGTCGGCGTCGATCCAGTCCCAGGTGCCCTTGAGACCGTCCTTATCCACAGCCGTATCGAGCAAACCATGGAACTGCAACACCGGCATCTGCATGTTGGGCATCGGAAGCGCGAGGCGAGTGTCGCCCCCACCGAAGGCGGCGCGATAGTAGTTCACCATAGCGTCGTAGTCCGACCGTTCAAACGCGGCGCGATACCGCTCCTTGACCGGACCCTCCTCCGGCACCAGCCGGTCGGTGAATATAGTGGCGCTCTGGTTACCTCCCGGTTCCGAGCTGGCGAAGTTGCGAGCGTACTGCGTGTTGGCCTGCTGCTCGGCCGTCGCGTTGGCGAGGACGTTCGCGTACCCGCGGGGATGGGTCAGATTGGCGATGACGAGCTTGTTGACCCGATCCGGGTAGGCACTGGCGTAGCGCCAGGAGATGGCACCCCCCCAGTCGTGGCCAACGAGCGTCACGTCCTCGACGCCCAGGTCGTCGATCACCGCCGAGATATCGGACATCAGCTGCGGCATCCGGTAACTGTCGACCCCTTCAGGCTTGTCGCTGCGGTTATAGCCGCGCAGGTCCATCGCCACCGTTGTATAGCTGTCCCCCAGTCCAGCCATCTGGTGACGCCAGGAGTACCAGAAGTCCGGGAATCCATGAACGAAGAGCACGACCGGCCCCTCGCCGTGGGTGACGTAGTGGATCGACACGCCGGCGTTGTCGGCCTGGTGGTGCTTGACCTGCTCAAACAGGTCAGTGCCCTGGCCGGTCGCAAGGGTAGCCGTCAGCAGCAACGTGCTCAGGACGCCGAAAGGACGGTTCATGGCACTCCTCCGTTTGTCATGCGAGGCGACACCCATTGTATCGACGCCCCTGCGATAGTGGGGTCGGCGTGCACCGCGCGGCAGTGTCTGCTGAGACGAGGATTGCCCAAACAGCTCAGGGCGCGTAGAGACGCGGCGAGACCGGCGTCACCCGCCGTTCGATCGGCAGACCAGCCGCCCGCCAGGCGCGGAACCCGCCGAGGACGTCGGTAGCCCGTCGGAGACCGATCAGCCGGAGTGTGGCCGCCGCCAACGACGACGAGTACCCCTCGTCGCAGATAACCAGCCAGCGCAGGTTCAAATCCGTTGCCTCTGAAATGGCCCCTTCACTCTCGGGGTGTAGGCGCCACTCGAGATGATTGCGCTCGATAACGATGGCACCGGGAATGTCGCCATCAGCCCTTCGCTGAAACTCAGGTCGAGTATCGACGAGCCTGGCACCGGAGGCGACCTCGGCAGCAGCCTCGACAGGATGCAGGCGGTCCAACCGGGTCCGAGCCCGCTGCAACAACAGATCGAGCGCGTCCGTCGCGGACACGACGGCCATGACCTCACGGTCGGGAAGGGAGGCTGACATCGGACGCCGAGGATAGCAGATACCGGATACGATCGTTTGGATCGCATGCCGCGCTCGCACCTCTCCTACCGACAGATCTGCACGTTCTGGCTGCCGCTAGCTGGCACCTGGCTGATGATGGCGGTTGAGGCCCCCTACCTGGCCGCGATCGTCGCCCGGCTGGCCGACCCCACCGAGAATCTCGCAGCCTTCGGTGTCGCGCTGTCGCTGGCGGTCATCATCGAAGCGCCGGTGATCATGCTGATGTCAGCCTCCACCGCGCTGGTGACCGACAAACCCAGCTACCTGGCGCTCCGCCGGTTCACGTTCAGCCTGAGCGCAATCCTGACTCTCCTGCAGCTCGTCGTAGTGCTCCCGCCCGTCTTCGACCGGCTCGCCGTTTCCCTCATCGGGTTGCCTCCGGACATCGCCAGCCTGGCGCATCAGGGGCTGGCGCTGATGCTGCCGTGGCCGGTGGCCATCGGATACCGGCGGTTCCTGCAGGGTCTACTCATCCGCCACAACCTGACCAGGCGGGTGGCCTACGGCACGGTGCTGCGGCTCGTCACCATGACCGCGATGGCGGCCCTGGGCACGCAGCTACCTGGCCTGGCAGGCGTGCATGTGGCCACACTAGCCCTGGCGGCAGGCGTGATCGCCGAAGCGATCGCCAGCCGATGGATGACGCGGGAGGTGGTGGCCCGGCTCACGACTAGCTCGCCCACCCCGGGGGCGCCGCTGGATCTGGCCGGAATCTCAAGCTTCTATCTGCCACTCGCCCTGACCACCGTGGTCACGCTGTCCGTACAGCCGACCATCACCTTCTTCCTGGTTCACGCCCGCTATCCCGTGGAGTCACTCGCCGTCATTCCGGTAGTGCACGGGTTGACCTTCCTGTTTCGGGCGCTGGGACTCTCCTACCAAGAAGTCGGGATTACTCTCTTCGGCGACCAGTGGGAACACTATCGGCCCGTTCGTAACTTCGGGATCGGTCTAGCTCTCACCTCGACTCTCGCGCTGGCGGCGATTGCCTACACCCCACTGGCGAACGTATGGTTCGAGCAGGTCTCCGGTCTAACGCCGGCCCTCGCGGCTTTCGCCGAGGGGCCGACCCGCATCCTCGCCTGGATGCCGCTCTGCTCGGTGTGGATCGCGTTCCAGCGGTCAACGTTGCTGCACGCCCGCGAGACCAGGGCCATCAGTTGGTCGTCGCTGGCGGAACTGCTGGCGGCGGTGGGTGTGCTGACCGTCACCATCTTCAGCCTGTCGTGGGTCGGTGCCACGGCGGCGGCGGCCGCCATGCTGGTGGGCCGCCTAGCCGGCAACCTGTGGCTGATCGCGCCTGCCGGCCGACTCTCCCGCCGAGCACGTGTCGAGTCTCCCTTAGGCCAACCCGCTCTGGAATGAGCCCCCTCGGCAGCGGCGCGGACGTGAATGGCGCGCGGCTGGCTCGCCCGAGTCCGGCGCGTTAGCAAGCCGGCGTCCTCGTGCCGCGCTGCTACGGCGCGCGGCTGACGAAGCGCTGCACCCGTTTGCCTTCAAGTGTCTCGCCAATGTAAATGCTGCCGTGCGAGTCGACGGCGAGGCTGTGAGCTGCCGTGAAGCCACCAGCCACGTGGCCACCGAACCCAAACGACCCCACGATCTCCAGCCTCGACCGTTCGATCAGCCAGACCCGCTGGTTCATTCCGTCGACGTTGTAGAGGAACCGCTGCTCTAGGTCGGGTGAGAAATCGACGTCGAACGCCGACCCAAAACCCAGGGTCCGCGGCGCCATCATCACTTCGTTCAGGAAGGTGCCATCACGCTCGAACACCTGGATACGGTTGTTCACCCGGTCGCAGACGTAGACCAGACCATCCGCCGACAGCGTTGCGCAGTGGACCGGCCGGCCAAATTGCTGCGACGGTGGCGTGTCCGGGTCGTAGGTATAGGCGTCGTCGGTGGGCGTGTTGCCGTAGGCGCCCCAGTGGCGGCGATACTCGCCGGTGTCGGCGTCGAAGACCGCAACCCGGCGGTTGCCATACCCATCGGCGATGTAGACCTCGTTCGTTTCTGGGTCGACGTCGATCTCGGCCGGCTGCCCGAAATTCTCGAGGTCGTTGCTGCCCTGGCTCTGCCCCTGTCTGCCAATCTGGAGCAGGAAATCGCCATCCCGGGTGAACTTCAGCACCTGCGCATCGGCGCCCCCGCTACCACCGAGCCAGACGTTATCGAGATGGTCGATGAAGATACCGTGTTCCGACTGCGGCCACTCGTAGCCGTCCCCGGGACCACCCCACGCCTGGACGACATCACCCACCTGGTTGAATTCGATGACCGGCGGGGCCGGCCGACAACACTCAGCGAGCGGGGGACTCGCCGCCGCACCAGCCTCCTCCGCAGTCAGACTCCCGGGTCGATGGAGCACCCAGATATGGTCCCTGGCGTCCACGGCGACGCCCACCACGTTGCCAAGCGTCCAGTTGTCTGGCAGCGGCTTTGGCCAGGTCGGGTCAAACACGAACCCATCCGGATCGCCGGGATCAGGCGCCGAGGCCGTGACCGAGTCTGGCGACTCTTCGGCTGGCGGCGGCGTCCCGCAGGCGAGCGACAGGACCAATAGCCCGCCAGATATCAGCAGAACGTTCAGTCGGATCGCTCTGTGCACGGCATCCTCCTGTCCAAGTCTGGCCCGACCATAGCATGCGTGCAGGGGAACCGGACCTCCGTTCGCAGACCTGCCCACAAGCGGTACACTGGACGAGGTCGTTGATGTTGGCCGCCGGCGAGGTGATCGATGAACCGGCTCGGCGATACCGTCGGGGGCAGCTGCGCCGGAAACCGGGAGCGGCGCAAGCAGTCGGTGATCGACTAGCGCAGGTTGGGACAGGTCGATCCTACTGATCTCGAGCGGCCTGCGCCTCGATCACCCGCTCACCTTCAAGCGCGACAACCATGCTGTAGTTCCCCTCGTGACAGGCGTACTCGTAGAGGCGTGGGCTCGCTTCCCGGGTAAAGGAAAACTCGCCGCGCCAGGGCTCAGTGTAATAGGTCGGATCGTCCACTTCGAACTGATAATTCAGCTCGGTCTTCGACGTCCTGGTAAAACGCTCGGTCACGCGAGCCTTGTCGCTGAGTAGCATCGGACGCGCGATGGTGGCACGTTCGGGATTCCGCTCGCTGTAATGGGTAGTCTCCACCACCAGCGTGTTCCCCTCCCAGCGCCCCACTGAGTGGCCCCCAAAACCGGTAACCGCCTCCGGGCGCCGCTTCTCGCCCATGTGAATGATGCGGACCGGATTGACCTCTTCACTCACAATCGCGATGGTCTCGGCCGACTGCACGAAGCCATGGAATAGCTGATACATGAACGCCCGCATCGGCGGATCGCCCCACGCTTCGGTGCACCGTTCCGTGCCCGGCCGATCCTCAGGACCGTCGTAGCCGCGACCAATAAAGTAGGCGTGCCCGGACAGGCTCGTGCCGTACTCATTGAAGGGCAGGATCCCGTTGTCGGGATGGGTGATGACCGAACTCCGGTACTCTCCGTCGACCATCGCCAGCACGTGGGCGCCAAACCGGTCGATGTCGGGGTCGGTGTTGCCAGCTAGGCTCGTTTCAACCGCAGCGGCATACCCAGTTGCCGCCTCGGGTGACAGGACGAGGGGCATGCCCGGTGGGCGTTCCAGTCCGGTGCTGAATCTGGTGCTCCAGACGCCTTGGAAGTCTGGGGCACCGTGCTCCGTTCTTGGCACCTCGTAGGTGCGCTCCGAATCAGACGGCTGGGCAACACTGAGGCTGCTGACGAGACAGGCGGCGAGCATAACGGCACACGACCGAGTGAACACGATGTTGTCCTCTGTTTGGGTTGTCACGAGCGGGCCCGCACAGGAGCCCGCGAAACTGCTACTTCAGAGCATGCTCATTCCCGCCATGCCGGTCAAGCGCCTCGGCCACTCGCAGGCGTTCGACTGGTATGCCGAGTTCCAGGTGTCCGCTGGCCGGCCAGATGACGGTCCCGGCCAGTCACCTCACCGCGACGACGAAGGAAGGGGCGGAAAGCCAGGCGCCACTAGTGGCGACCGCGACCTCCCGCCCAGCCGACTATGGATCCCGCGCGGGGTCTCCGGCAACCCGCCTCGCTGTCTACCGCTTCACTCTAGAGAAATCGACCCGCAACGACTCATCTTTGAAGTCGATCGACACCACGGCAAGGTGGATGTGCCCATCAGAAATGTCATCAAAGCAGTAGATCTTCGCCAAGTGGCCCTGCCGGTCCCAGACACCGCTCAGGACGGCAGTGGCCTCAGTCCCATCGTCGGCAATCGCCGTTGCCCGGCCGTCCATGGCACCCCGACCTGGTGAGCTTGGATTGACCGTGATGTTGTAGGTCACGTAAATGAGTCCATAGACCGAGGCGTTCCCTCTTCCTGTGATCGTGCCCCCGTCGTCGGTGAGAGCGACAGACGTAACCTTACCCTCGAATGAGAGGGCATCCTCTTCCAGCGAAATGATGTTAGACAGTGACACTCTTGGCCTCCAGTGTGTGGTGAAAGATCAGCTCTTGTAATCGCAGAACATCGGTACCTACCGCGGGCAATCGAGAAGCGGCACCGAATTCTGCAATGGAGAGTGCGGTCGACGCAACGTCACCTTAGGCCGACCCCCTCCACGCCGGTCATCACCAGACTTCGCGGGCCGGCACACGGACAATCCACGTTGACAAGGGAATGCACATGGCTTCGTCGGTCAATCCGGCCAACGACTATTACGTTTCGGTCTCATGGAGCCTCACTCTCCCTCCCACCAGCCCAGGTTCGCGATCGCGTCACAGCGCACCTCGCCCACCTGTCGCATTGACTCGTCAGTATTCCTCGTGCCACCATGGGCGCCGACAATAAAAAGCGTCGTCAACTATACGGAATACTTACCTACCCATACAGCAAGGCGCGAACTTGCAGGGCCTTTTGGGACTCTGTGCCCGGGTATGCCTAGGGAGATCAAGACTCATGAAGTTAGTGAAATTCTTCGCCTTGACGCTAGTTCTCTCGGTGTTCTGTGAAGCTGAAGGACGCGCGCAAGAACCACCGCCTCCGCCAGATCAATCAGTAGTGCGGCTAACTAATTGCACGATAGACGATGGCTTCACTTTCGCTGATCTTGTAGAGAGGGCTCGTGACCTACCTCGAAACGACACCTCTCCAGACAACGTCTTCTTTCGACGCCCCGTCTACGTGTCTGCTGAATATCAGGAACGCTGGGACGTGCAGGTCGCGCTCTTTTATCCAAGCTTTACGGAGATGATTAACCGGCGGGTAGCAGCGGCCAACTCGGTGCGGGGCCGCCTGCCCATGAGCTGCGGTCCAGCGCAGGTGCTCAGGAACTTTACTGCGCGTCAGGCGGAGGGCCCGTTCGCCAATCCGACCGCTATGACTACGTCATTTTGCCGTCTAACCGACGGTTCGCTCCGTGGCGCATTCAACCGAATCTCAACGATCGCTGGCAACTATGGTGCCGCTGGCAACGAAGCTCTTGTCCAGATGTATTTGCCTGGACTGGGAGGTCCGCTGAATCGCGAAAGTGACTTTGTTCTGGCCATTGTAGGGACTTCAAGGGAAGAGTTGACCGAAGGACTAGATCTTCGGCTTAATGGCTTCCGGCCTGAACTCGGGAACTACAGCACCGCTGGATTCTCCTGCGACAGACCATCACTGTGGGCGACCACCGGCATTTACAGCGACCTAACAAACTAATTCGTTGACTCTGAAGGGATATTTCAATGGTAAAGCGGCAGGTGCTTTTGGCAGCAGTTCTCAGCGTGTGGGCATCATCTGTCTTTGCGCAAGACAACGTCATCGCTCAGAGAATGCGATTTTGCAGCATTAATCCAGGCTACAGCATGGCTGACGTTGTTGAGACCGCGAGGGCGTTTGAGTGGTCAGACAGCACGGCCCCTGGTGTAGTCATATTCAGAGAAGCGATTGCTGTGAGTGCGGACTTTGAGTACGACTTCATATTTGATTCTTACTATCCCAGTTATTCGGACCTGGTTGAGAAACGCGTCGCGTTTCGAAATCGACCAGGCGGACGAAATGGCCGTGGCTTTACGGACGTTGCCACCTGTACACCGCGCGCGGTTATCGCCAGTGTCAGGTTTGCGGTGCCACCAGGTGGCTCTCTCCCGCAGGAAAGCCCAACAGCGGTAGCTCGCTGCGAGATGAATGGAGCCACACTCGCTGATGCCATGACCGCGGCTGAGGGACTTAGCCAAGCCACCGGCGGACGCGGCGCTGTTGCGATGCCGACGTTTGGTGGAGCAAGGACGGAAATGGGATCAACAGTCGCGATGCGGGTCTATTTCCCTAGCACGACGGGCTTTGGTGAGGCCATGGATCGTCTACAGCAGAACCCGCAAGGGCCGAGCGGAGACATGTCGTGCAGCACACCATCGCTGTGGCTCTCACACTTAGTGTTTGCTCGTAACAATTAATGGCGTCGTGTTGATGCTTGGGGTACAGCAATGACGATCAGTACTCGTTCTGCAGTTTTTCTGCTCACTCTTGGGTGTTTGGTTGCAGCTACTGGAAGCGCCAGCGCTCAATTCGTTCTAAGAGAGGACGTGCACGTTCCACCTGGAGTAACTGCAGAGTTCGAGTCCGCGTCCAAGGCGCGGACAGCTCGCATGGCGGAAGGCGGAGTCAGTTTTGGCCGACTTGCTGCAGTGAATGAGAGCAGGAGCCATTATCGATTCCAGACGATCCTCGACGATTCATTCGCATCCGTCGGTACATGGCGCCAAGAGATCGCAGACATGCCGGCCGGCACGAATTCTAGAGGTGTGACCGACCTCATAGAGTCGATTGATCGATCTGTGTGGCAAGCGCGTCCCGACCTTAGCTATATTCCTGACACATTGCGCGTAGAAGCCGGTGAGATTGGCGTCGTGCGTGAGGTAGTGCTATACCCAAAGTTTGGCTTGACCCAGCAGGTAGCCGAGCTCTTGAGAGAAATACGTGGGCTGTACAGACAACATGGCATCGCTGGCCGGAGGGTGGTCCGTGAACTAGTACTCGGCGCAAAAGGCCCTGCGTTCACTATTGTGTTCCTCGCACGAGACGGTCAGGACCTGGACGCCGATCTCGAGAAGACAGGGACCGCACTTGGCAGTGACCTGCAAGGGCTAATCGGCCGCGTCAACCGCCTGTGTCGGGATGTCGAAATAGTGAACTACACGAATAGGTCTGACCTTGGCTATCAGCCAGGCAATTGACTTAAAAAGACATTCACTCTCGACCGGCTCGCAAGCACCGCCGGGTCATCAAGACACGCTAAGGCACATGTGGCCGCACCAGTTGAGTCCATAGGGCATAACCGGCCGCCGACAGATGAAGTCCGTCATCAGCTAACAAGTGGGCCTGAGGCTGCCCGTCGCTGTCGAGCATCGGTGTGTGCACATCGATGTAGGTCAACCTGCCGTCCGTGGCGCAGTCGTCGGCAACAAGGGCATTCGCCTCCTGCATCGCCTCGAGGAGGCTAAGCCGCGCCAGGCTCGGTTTGATGGCAAGAAACAACACCCGAGTCGACGGCATCCGCGCGTGGAGCCGTGCAACGAGCATCTCGAAATCAGCCGCCACGCGCGCCGGTTTCTTTCCCGCTGCGATGTCGTTGTCCCCGGCGTAAAAGACCACCACTGCCGGTTCGTGGCGGAGCACCAGCAGATCCAGGTATTCGAGTGCATCAGAGATCTGTGAGCCGCCAAAACCGCGGTTCAAATAGTCGCGCCCAGGAAACGACCGATCTAGATCCCAGAACCTGATCGACGAACTGCCCAGAAACACCACTCCGCCGGTCCGGTAAGGATTAGTAGTGTCTTGGGCGTCGAAGGCCACCAGTTCGGCCGCAAAGGGACCGCCGATGACCAACGCACTCGACGGGCCGGTAGGGCTACCGCTCTCTGAACCACAGCTGACCGTCAAGACGACCAGGGCGAAGACAAGCTGGGGGGACCATAGCCGCATCGATGCCACATCCTAACGGGCTCAACAGCAGCCGCCAAGGAGACGTTAGCCTGCCCCAGTGAGACCCTCGCGGGGTGCGACTGCCCGGTGACTTACCACAGGTGCACCGCCTCCCAGTCGTAAAAACAGCGTCTAGCTTCGTCGAGCTACTCTAAAAACTCTTATCTAACACCGACAGCCGACCAAAGCACAGAGTACGCTATAATATAGCTTCACTCTCTATTTATTCGACCCTGGTCAGCACTTTGCACGCAAGTGCTGACCAACAACACCACTCTCGGACAACGAGATTTCATCTAGCAAAAAAGACTACG
>Ga0310344_10001004_pt1 | contig 21760 bp, 34 predicted proteins | sample HC15DNA20200_MG_FD_203801 | JGI IMG/M metagenome (GOLD analysis project Ga0310344, IMG submission 203801) | Marine microbial communities from station ALOHA, North Pacific Subtropical Gyre - HC15-DNA-20-200_MG | ecosystem: Environmental > Aquatic > Marine > Oceanic | place: Pacific Ocean: North... | reverse complement strand
TGGCGGTGTCGGCTTGGCGATACCAGGCCATCTGTTCCTCGCTCACTGACAATCTAGGATGAGGCCAATGTCCGGATCTGTGTCCCCGCATCTCTGTCCCTCGAGTGGGCCTGGGTGCCTCACCGGGTGCCGGGTCCAGGTCCTGGATCTCGATCGCAACGGGGTCGGCGCCGTCGAGTGGTGCGTCGGAGTCTTTGCCGCCCAGCGTCCGCGTCGCTCCAACCAGCCCAGGTGTGTCGCCTCTGAATGGCCTCACCCATGACGACTTCGGTTGCGTCTCGCGGCTCCATGGTTTCGGATTGCGCACCGGTCCATAGGTTGCGTCAAACAACGAGTCCTGTTCGGGAGGCTCGTAGTCATCCGCGCTGCTCTGACCAAGTATCACGCGGCCGAAGTACCACGGGTCAAACCGTGGTGGGTCGATCTCTTTTGCAAGCTCGACTGCCCTGTTGACAGCGGAAGTACCATACTGGTTACCACGTTGCAGTGCATGTGCCCCAGCAACCATGCTCATCTTCGCCATTGGACCGGTTTGAGCCACGAACGCATCGAATGCGTTGGGGGCGGGGGTGGTCCACGTCATGGGGGTGGAGTCCATCGCGTCATTTGCCACAGCGAGAATACTGCTGGCTACCGCTGCTGCCGAAGTACCACCAGTCTTCTGCATTCTCTTGTGGGGTTGGAAATACGTTACCAGACCAGCCACACCAGTTCCCAAAGCACCCCACGCGTACCGGCCCCACCCCCGCGGCGTCACTGGGGGCTCGAACGGCTCGTACACCGGTTGGCCCTCGAACGGGATGTACGCCGGTTCACCCCTGAACGGGATGTACCCCGCCATCACCCCTCAATTAGGAAATCACAGGTCCGTCGGCGCGGGCTTGACCGCCGTGCGCATCTTCTCGAACGCCGCGGCAGTGCGCGGATCCCCAGTGTTCGCCGAGTGCACCGTGTACATGAGCGTCGCGACGAGCCCGCACAGACGCATCTCCGGGCTCACGTACATACTCGCGCCGTACTTGATCATGAGCTCGTCGAGGATGGGCTGGAACTCGCCCTGGTTGTCCTTCGTCACCTTCGCCAACCCGCTGAGTTGTAGCCCGAGGGGGTTCCAGTAGTGCTCGGTGATCTGTTCTACACCGGCCATCGCGGCAACGAGGACGGTGCTCGCCATGTTGCCGTCTTTGGTACCCAGCTGCTGCTGGTAGAAGTGGATCTCGTCCTCGATCTCCTCGATGGTGCTCTTGCCACTGATCTTGTTGCGCGATTTGAGGTCGGGGAAGCGCTCCCGGTACTGCCCGTACTTGTCGAGGAGCGCCGACCGGTCCTTCACGGGCTCGGGTGGTGGTGGTGGTGCCTCTGTCTTCGTGGGAGGGGCGCTTCCTTTCTTCCCCGACGACAGGCGCGCCTCACGAGCTGCGTTCGTCTCCGCTCGCAGTCGCGCCTCCTCACTCTCAGTCTTCTTACTCCGCTTCCCAACCGCCTCCTCAATCACGGCCGCATCGAGCCCGCTCAGTCGCAGCGGATCCTCACTCATCTACTTGACAGTATCAGAAAAGAGTGCAAGGTAGCGCCAGAACTTATCGTGCAGTGCGGGCCTCTCTCGGACGTACTTGATGACCTCGACGAGCTCCTCGGGGATCTCCCCCACAGCGTCGAAGTCGCGCGCCTCAATCGCCTCTGCGTACGTCTCGCGTAGGGTCTGTGCAAAGGCGGTTAATCCAATGTCCGGCATGTGTGGCAGGGGGCGTGACGGCATCCCCTCGCGCTCCAGCCACGCCGCCATGTTGCCGACCTTCTCGCGGAGGAAGGAAGCGACCGTGTAGCTCATGTGAACAGGTATACTACACCTGCAACCATCAGTGGCGTCAGAAGAAAGTGCTTGTCAGTGGCGTCCTGTGCTGGGCTCAGGCGGTAGTGTGGGCGCATCGAGCCGTCACGACGAAACGCCTCCCGTGGGTACTTGAGGAGGTAGCAGGCCGTCCCCGCGATCGCTCCTGCGGTGGCCGCTCGGGCGATCGGTGTCCCCAGGCCCATTGAGACCGCAACGCCGCGCCACCCCTCGATCACCGTCTGCGTCTCCATTGCCTGCAGTTCAGAATTTACGCCGCCGCCGCCGCACCGCCCCGACGGTCCATGTCAAGATGCATGACCTCCCGCGCGATGGTGTTGAGGTCACGACCACCACCCAGCGGCTGCTGAGCGTCCGACTGCGTCCAGTCCGTCCGGTTCGTCGGGCGCTGACCAGAGCTAGCAGACGCAAACGGCAGCTGCACACCCGGCTCGTGCTTCGGGATGAACTGGTGCGGAGCGAGCCAGCCCGTCTTGTACGCCTCGTCCTTCGTCGCCCTCTTCGTGAGCGACGGGCCCGAGATCTTGCCCTGGTCCATCAGGTAGAGGAAGTGCAGATCGTCGAACGTGTTCACGCCCCACTGCTCGATCATCTGCTTGCGGATCGCGTAGTCGTAGTCGTCGTGCACCTGCGCCACACGCCGATGAACGAACTCCGGGTACACCTGCATCAGCCACTTGAGGTTGCCGGGCTTGCGGACGTCGACGAGCGTGTTGATGTACCGGTCGAAATCCGCGAGCTCCGACTGACGCTGCATCGCCTGCAGGTAGTCGACCTCCTCGTCGCGGATCGGGTCGGGGCGCGGGACCGCCGAGGAACCGTCGGAGGCCGCCGCATTCCGGATCGCCGCGCGCGCGACCATCCGCTCCTTCATGTCGCTCGGGACCGCATACTTGGCCGGCGCCATGCCCGAGTAGTTGTACCACTCCGGCGCACCCGCTGGACGGCGCATGTCCGCTCCCCCGATCGCCGGCGTGTTCTTCTGCCGCTGACCCATCTCGTACTGATGAAGCTGAGCCGCAGTGTCCATGCCCAGCGTCGCCTGCCCAGTGTGGCCGTGGTAGAGGTCCATAGCCCCAGTGCCCTGAGTCTCCGCCATGCCAGCGCCAGGAGGACTCATGTTCCTTCTCCGCGATCAGAAAGTCTAGCCGTGATGCACGCAGAGCTTGAACCACAGGTGGATTCTGCCGAAGTGGGCGGCGTTCCCCTTCCTGTCGAGGAAGCGCAGGTTCAGGTTGCGGATCGTCGAGTTGTGGTTGTCGAAGTAGTGCGTGTAGAGCCCCTGAGGGTCGTGCGCGTGGTACTCGATGGCGCCCGTTTCGTTGTCCTTCGACCCGCCCACGTGCAGTACACAGAAGGCGCCGTTCGCGGCGGGGTTGTTGCTCACGACGCCGCCATCGACCTCGTTCACGCGCATCGCCACCCAATCGTCCTGCTCCATCTCGTGGGCGGCCTGGAACCCCACCTGGCGTTTGTTGAAGACCGAGTACCCGACGAGCTTGATCCAGTGCAGCGACTTCACGCCGTGGTCGAGCGAGACGCTGATGTCGCCGTTGTTCGTCAGCCACTTGTTCACCTTGTACATCGGGTAGTAGAGGCGCTGTGCCGTCGGGGCGAGATCGGGGGAATGCATCGTCAAGTGTCGGTACTTGACCACGTGAGCGTCCTGTTGAGCGCTGGTCAGCTCTGACGCATACCATTGTACATCTACGTCGGTCAAGTTGATTGAGACGTTCAGGCGGTAGGCCCACAGGTCGATGGCCTTACCCGCTCCGAGCTCGCCAATTAGCAACCCATCTGCTGATGCCCAGCCAGCGGACGGATCTGTGTCCCAATTCGGATCGTGATCCGCACCCAACGCAACGATAGACTCAAAGGTGCCATCAGAGCCCTTGTACATCTTAATGGCCTGGTTCCCCACACTGGCAAAGCCACTTTTCCACACGCCGTTGTAGAGCGTCGTGATCTTCTTGCGCTCGAGGACCGTCACGTAGTCCGTGTGGCCGTCGGAGGACGCGTGGCCGAAGCGCACGAGGTCGCCCACGTCCACGTCGTCGCCATTCGCATCCACCTGGCAGAAGGTCACCCAGTCCGACGATGCATCCACCACCACCGCCTCATGCATACCCAAATACTTCACCGACCACATGGGCCCCACGAAGGTGTCGTCGTACCCCTTCCCGTAATCACTGTCTCCATTCGTAACGAACACATCCAGCACTCGGTCGCGGCAACTCATCTGCTCGTAGTGCACATTAGAAGTTCCGCGGCGTCTGCTGCCTGGCTGCGTAGTAGGGCCCCGTGATCAGCGTAACTGAGAAAATCCGATCGCTGTGTGATGGGAGCCACGTGTTCCGCACGCCGCGCTGTGATCGATGTCATTCCGGATAAGACCGTACTGCTCGAGATCGTCGACACCATCGTGGAGTTCGAGGACATGCTCAAGCGGGGCGAGCAGCTGACGACCGCGCAGCGCAAGGAGAAGCAGAAGGTCGACGCAGTGGCGCGCGAGATGAAGGGACTGCAGAAGTTCCGTAGCGACCGCGTGACTCTCCCTTCACAGCGCTCAATGCGGTCTTCACTGACGACGGCGCCTTGAAGTCTGTAACTGACGTTCTTTTTCCGAGCGCAGTTCAGAAAGCGCGCGCATGAACCCAAGCACATGGCGTATCACGACCAGGCTGCTGTGGACGCTGCTTTTGCTGACCTGGACGATCTGCTCGATGCCCGTACGCCAGCGAATTACGGCTGTCCTGGTTGTGGCGGCACTGTGTTTGATCGCTGCTCGAACCCCGGGAAGGGTATCCAGTACTACGACACCTGCCGTGGCTGCGGCGTGGTACAGCCGAGTGGCTTCGGCGCTGTGGAGACGGCTCTGGCACGACGCCTGCCAAGCTCGAACTACAAGCGGATCCACCACTTCCACGAGCGCGTCTCGCAGCTCATGCTATGCGAGTCTCGCATCCCTGACGACCAGTTTCTCCAGATTGCGGAGCGCCTCTGTGACGGCTCGCACGCCGTTATCAACAAGGATGTCATCCGATGCGTACTCCGATCTCTGAACATGCAACTCTACATTGAGAAGTGGTTGCAGATCATCCAGCGCATCACTCTCATCGAACCCCCCAAGCCCGGTGGGCGGCTCTTACAGATGCTCGACGACATGTTCCAGGAGCTGCAGACCCCCTTTGCGAACGTTAAGAGCACGCGACGCAAGAACTTCCTCAACTACAACTACGTACTCTGCCGGCTCTTCCAGAAGCTTGACTGCCCCCAGTTCTGCATGTTCTTCCCACTCATCAAGTCGCGGCAGAAGCTCAAGGTGCTCGACGAGATGTGGACGGAGATGGTCACACTGCTCCGGTGGGAGGTCACGCCGCTACAGCTCGTACCAGCGTTCGCTGTGAAACTCGAAGCACCTGACCAGCTATTACATCGGATAAGAGCGCAAGTCGCTGCTGGAGCCCAGGCTGCGACGCGTGCAGTGCCTGCGAGAACGGAATTCCGTAAGTCGGATCAGCGCCTTCTCCACGAACTAGACCGACAAACAGAGCAAGCGCGGCGCCGTTCAACCCCACCTGAACCAGTGCCTCAAAGACCTGGTTCGTCACGGAGGCATTCTCCGTACGCTTGGGGAGCATCGCTTCAACGGTTGCGCCGATCACGACACCTGCCACGGTCTGCGTGACTGACACTTGAATAGCCTTGGACGTCATCTCTCTCTACGCGGACCTCAGAATTACTTGACCATCTGGTCCCAAGGCTTGGGGAAGATGTCCTTCACGCTCATCAGTTGCTGTGCACTCACGGGCCCATCGCGCGACGGTACGGCCTGGTCGTGGTTCATCGCGGACTCCCAGTACTCCTTACTGCCCATCTGGAAGGGCCCGATCTCCTGTGCCTTCCACCAGGAGAGCATCTCGAGGGGGTCGACGTGTGTCTCGGGGCAGGTGTTGCAGATGAGGATCTCGTTGTCCTCAGTGTAGGCGTCGAGCAGGCGGCTGAATGCATCCTTCGTGAGGAAGTCACAGAAGTCCTCCCACAGCGCCTCCCGCTGGCGTCCCTGGAGTGTCTTCATCATGAAGATGTAGTCTGTGTTACCGCGGATCGTGGGTGTGATGACGCCCTTCGCGTACTGTGAGGTAATCAAAACGAAGAGTCGGTAGTGACGCCCCGCGACGAAGAGCTCCATCAGGTTCTCGTCGTACTTGAGGCGCTGGTCGCTAATCACGTCGTCGAGCAGGATGAAGAAGGGTGCCTTCGCGTCCTTCTCCTCCTCGGTGAGGTTCTTGTCGTTCAGGATCTCCTTCTGCCGCTTGAAGACGGCGTCGAGGATCTCCGGCTGGTACTTGGGGTAGATGTACTTCGCCGGCACGTAGTCACGCCAGAACTTGTTCAGCTCGTCGGTCTGCGAGATCACGATGCCCGCGGGGATCTTGTCCTTCATCAGGTACATGATGTTGCGGAAGAGCCACGACTTCCCTGTGCGGCGCTTCCCGATCGCTACGAGGGTCGCGTCCAGTTTGATGTCCTCTGGGTTAAACTCGGGTAGGTTTGGTAAGACAATGTCCGCGTACAGATCCTGCTGCAGGACGGGCATCGTCGCGTGCTTCCCGTACGCCCTAACCTTCCCACCCCCACCACCCCCAGCGGACTCTCTCTCTGTGACAGTGCCACTCTTCACCGCTGTACTGACGTTACCCGTCTTCGGCTTCTCCTCTTCATTCGGATCCGAATTGGGCGGTGGCATCGTACGCGTCTGGTACTGGCTCAGAAACTGTGCCGACGTACTCGCGACCGAACGACCAATCCGCACCCTGGAAGGCGGACACCTCGGGCTTCATCTCCAGGTTGGCGCGCTGGCAGATGACCGACACGTCACTGAAGCTCCAGTGGATGCCGAACTTATCGCCACCGACCCCCGTGTACACCTGGTTGGCGAAGATGGTCGCGGCCACCGCGTCCCCGGGCCCGACGGTGCCGTTTGGGATCGTCACGCCCTTGTGGTCGCAGATGGTGATGCGGCGCGCGTACTTCCCACCCATGCCGTCCCACGCGAACTTGGAGCTTGAGAGGTTGATCGAGTGGCCCGTGAGCGAGCCGGAGATCTTGTCGTACTTGGGCCGCACGCTACGGATCTGCAGCATCTTAACCTCGTCGCGTGAGAGGTTCTTACGCCCGAGGATCTTGAGCTGGTTGTCGGTCACGAAGGTGAGCAGGCGCTCGTCGATCTCCTCCATCTTCGCGCGGAATTCGTTGAAGCTCGCGTTCTCGGAGCCGCTGATGGGCGTGTCGGTCAGGTCGAGCGTGAACTTGGCCTTGGTGATGTCCGCCGGTCCCCACATCGTGCCGAAGTTGCCGTCCCCCGTGACGCGTGGCCACATGGTGATGGCGGGACACGAGACCATCGCGACCTCGCCACCGGCCGCGCCGTAGGTCAATGCAATCGACGGCTTGTTGTGGCGATCCGCGCCGAGTGCGAAATGGACGTGGTTGATGTCGAGCTCCGTGAAGGGGATGTAGTTCTTCTGCATGGTTACCTGTAGTACCGATCAGAAATTGCAGTGCGTCGAGTGTCGACCAGTGGAGCCTCATTCAGCGTGGCCACTGACGGAACCCATGACACGTCACGCACCTCCCCGCGCCCGATTTGAATGAGACCCTGCTCCGTCTGGCACACCTCCGAGTTACGCACATCGAGGCTCGCGAGCCCTACCACATTATCCTGTGCCGGGATCATGTCCACCCGCCCCACCCCCGCGCGCTTATTCGCCCACACCGGCGGCCCGACGTCCCTGCGGCGCACATCATCCGGGCCCCATTTGCACTTGAACGCCTCGTCGACTGTGTAGTACCCCAGGTCAGGCGGCACCATGTTCGGGCGCGGGTTCGTCCGGTCGGGGCAGCTTTGGAACGTGACCTGTGCCATCGTCCTCTGCTGCCCTCTTAGAAAGTACTAACTCTGCATCAGTCGGGAGGAAGTAGCTCTCGAGCTTGGACTGACCATCGGAGGAGTCAGAGGCAGAGAGGAAGGGGTCCTCGGGCGGCCCGTCCCACTGACCGTTCAGATTGCCGGGCTCGACCGCGTCCCAGAAGTGGTAGTCCGTGCTCTCGTCCGACTGCTCGATCCGCGCGCGAACCTCGTCCTTGTCCGCTTGTGGCTGATTGGGGATGTCGGGGCACCCGCGCTGCATGCATGCGTAGAAGACCGTGTACCGTTCGAGGAGGTACGCCCACAGCTCCGAGTCGCGGTAGACGCGGTAGATCTTCATTGCGTGCGGCGTCCAGCTGACGAAGTCGCACCACTTCTTGTCCATGATCTCCATGAGTCCGTTGATCTGGCAGTAGTAGTGCGGCGGGATCTTGGCATGCGGCACCTGCTGCGCAAAGGGGCATTTGACTTCAATGATCCCGTCGTCGCCCACGAGCCCGTCCGGAGAGCCGCCGATCCACGAGTGGTCGGGGTGTGTGAAGAGGCCCTTCGCGCGCACGATGTTGCCTGTGCGGATCATGTAGTCCTTGATGGCGTTCTTCTCGTTCTTCGTGCCCCAGAGACACGCCTCCATGTTGCCCGAGAACTTCTCCAGCCCGAGCGCCGTCCTGAGCGCCTTCTTCCGCGTGCACCACGGGTTGACGCCGACCGCCGAGCCGAAGTTCGACGCCGTCAGCTTCCCCTTGCGCGCATTGAACCAAGCGGGGGTGCCCTGCTGAGTGTCCATCCAGTGTGGTCTACTGACACTCCTCTAGAAAAATGCGGAAGAGAATCGGGTCCATGACGTCGTGCTCGAGATCCTCTGTGAGCCCCCGGAGGTTGCCGGTGCGCGTCGGACGGCGAATGAAGCAGGAGTCGTGGAGGGCTTCGTGAAGGAGCGTCTCGACCAGCTCACTGTAGGGGAGCCCGCGCAGGACCCAGATCGTCTCTCCGTCCGTCTCGCCGCTGAGTTCATCGAAGCGCTCGGCACTCTCTGTGTGCCCCAGGTAGACGGCGTCTCGGATCCGCTGCACGGCGTCCCTGTAACGGAACTCGACGCGATGCGGGTGTACACCGTAACGGCGCTTCAGTTCGTTTTGGAAGTTGAAGAGTACGCCGCGGTCGAGGAGAGAGATCGCGTCGCTCTTCGCCTCTTGTAGAGCTGCGCGCGACATCACACACGCTCTGGAATTTCTCAAGTCTGGGCAAATGACGTGGGGGTGGTCTCACCTGCCAGTTGACAGTAGCGCGTCGGGTACGACCGGTGGCGGCAGGAAGGGCAGTGTGAGTGACGCGCGCGAGACGGCGACGTGGCCGCGTTACGAAGCCGAGTACCTAAAGCGAGCACTGCAGTCCGACCGTTACAAGTACGACACGGAGGGGTTGCCGGACGAGGCGAAACAGACGTACCTCGACCGCGTCACGTCACACTTCAAGGAAGAGGCCGAGGAGTGTCTCAAGGCGGAGTTCGACCAGTGGCTCCAGGGACTGCACGATTCGAACGACCCCGCTGCGGACCACGAGTACAAGAACGCGGATGGCAAACCGGTGCGTCGGTGGGTGATGCGCTCGAAGGAGGCCGAGGACGCGAATGGCGGGAGTAAGGTCGGGCAGGCCCGCGCGGGGTGGAAGCACACGCCGTGGGGACGCGCTCAGCTGACGGGGCTCCCGGGTGTGCGCAACTACCTGCGGAACCAGAAGGAGGTGGCGAACACGAACGACCTCAAGATGCAGCTCCTCGCCGAGTTCGGCCCGCAGAACCTCGAGGAGGCGTGGATGTACTTCAAGCACTGGGTCAAGGGGCGGCCGCTCTCGGATGCCGTCGCACTCCCCGCGCGCTTCACGGAGCCGGCCCCGGGTGCGCGCTCGGACGTGGGGCACACGATGCCGCAGCGGATGTACGCGTACGACCCCGAGCGCGCGGACGGGCAGCCCGAGGTCCTCGCGAGCGACAAGAACGCGTACAATGCGGCGGTGGCGCCTCCGGGTCAAGCCCCCGTGCAGTCGACGACGGACGCCGAGGATGCGAACGTCCGCGACGCGCGCCACTTCCGCGAGCTACTGGAGTCAGCTATCGACAAGGACGCCGATGTAATGGGGGTGCACGACGCACAGATCGCTGAGTACGAGATCGAGGAGCGCGAGAAGCGGGCGGAGGAGGCGGACGTCGCGGCGGAGGAGGCGGAGGCGGACCTGCGCGAGGCGGAGCGACGGGAGCAGACGTGGCGTCGTCAATCCCTGACCGCCCCCACCACCGAATTGCAGCCCGCGATCGCCTAAATTCTGAACTGTAGACAATGCGTTCGTTCGGGACCCTCAACCGCCCAGATCCCTTCTTCGCGACGGCGACCCCCCACCGCACCGAGTACCTCGAGTCACTGCACAGGACGTACGGCGAGCCGATAGGTGCGCTCCCGAAGCGGGACGAGCAACAGTTCGCGCGTGCGATGGCGTTCCGCGAGAAGGAGAAGGCCAAGTACCGCGGGATCGAGGACGAGAACACGACCCTCAAGGCGGAGATCGAGCGGCTCACTGCTACCCAGACTGAACTCCGCGAGGAGACTGAGCGGATCAAGGGGCTGTGGGAACAACTTTCCAAACCCACGACAGATGGCGTCTCGACTGCTCCCACTACCGGTGCCGACCCAGGGAATCCGCAATCTCTTCCGAGGCGCGGTAAGCAACCCAGGGCCGACGGTGCCAAGCGCGTCGTTCGTACCCGGGGGCGGCCCCAACGCGGCGGAGTGGTTCAACCTGCCGACGATCGCGTGCCTGACGGCGGCGGCGCTCCTGTGGAGGAACGCGTCGAAAACGGCGGCCAGCAAGGTGGTCGAGAGCAAGATGACGTGCGACGAGAAGTACTGCCCGCCGACGTTCCAGATTCACGTGGACAAGCCACTGAACACGCTACTGAAGGACCAGAGCGAGGGGGCGGCGCTGATGGGCCCGACGCCCCTGTCACTGGCGGTCCCGTACGCGCGAGTGAAGAGTGATTACTTCAACGAGGCCGTCCAGTCGCCGGGTGTGAAGCTCGTCGCGCACGCCATCGCGTGAGGTCGCCTTTTTCTCAAGTGGAGTAAAGCATGCCTCAGCTGCAGATCAACCAGGGACCCCAGGACGCACTCTTGTACGACAACAGTAAGTCATACTTCACTAATGTCGGTTACGTCCGCACTTCGAACTTCCAGGTGGAGTACCGCGACGTCGACGCACAGAACTCGGCCCAGCTCGGCTCGACGGTGCAGTACGTGATCCCCAAGGCGGCGGACCTCCTCGGCCCCGTCGACCTCCGCGTGGAGATCAACCCGCCGGATGCCTCTGGCGTTAGTGGCACGATCGCTGCCGACAAACTCGCATTCTCGCAGTGGGTCGACGAGCTCGGGTTCGCGATGATCGAGAAGGTGACGTTCTCCGTCGGTTCGAACGACATCGAGACGATCACCGGTGAGCAGATGCAGATCAAAAACGAGCTGATGACCTCCGATGAGCAGCGTCTCGGCTTCGACCACGTTCTGAAGACCGGTCGTCGTGCGTTCAAGGATGGCGCGATTACGGCCACTCCTGCTGCGAACAGCCCCGAGCGACCGGGTGACAACAGCACCCTCGGCGATTCGTACAAGAAGGACGTGAACAAGGACTACACGCGTCTGATCTCGTACACTGCCGAAGAGGATGATGCATGTGGTACTGCTGGTGACACGCCCCTCAAGGCTGGCAAGCGTCAGCTCATCATCCCGCTCAACCTCTTCTTCACGAAGCACGTGTCGCAGTACTTCCCTCTCGCGGCGGTCGCTGGCTGCAACGACATCCGCATCTCGGTCAAGTTCCGTTCGCTCAACGAGCTCGTCCAGGTCCACGCAATCGGCGCCATCGCGACCATCAACATCGCGAACCTGTGGAGTAACGGCGCGGCGATCAAGGCCTCGGAGACGAAGCTGCGGTGCCACTACGTCCACGTCACGGGCCCCGAGGCGACGACGCTGATGAACAAGGAGCACGTGCGCCTCCTCAAGCTCTGGCAGCACTTCCCGAAGACCTTCAGCTCGGTCGGGGACTCCTTCGAGATGGACCTCTCCTTCCTGCACCCCGTGACGACGCTGATTGTGACGATCCGTCGCCTGGGTGACATGAACAGCATCACGGACAACACCAACACTGACGTCGCGCAGAAGGGCTACTTCTTCTACCACGGCGATGGCACCGCCCCGAACTACGACCACGCTCGGAATCAGTCGGGTGTTGCGATCGATGATACGGATGGCACTGTCAAGGACGGCAGCGCGACTCGCACGCTCAAGGTCAAGAGCATGCAGCTCACGCTCAACGGCCAGGAGCGCCACCCTGGGCTCGACAAGGGCATCGACACCGAGTACCTGCAGCACCGTCTGCTCCCGATGCTGCACTCGAACTCCAACCAGTTCGACAAGCAGATGGCCGCGCTGTACTCCACCACCAAGGCCAATGACGGCGATCTGCAGGCGACGCAGCGCTACGAGCTCAAGGGCTCCAAGAACATCTTCGTGTACCCGTTCTCGCTCAACCCGGAGGGCTCCAACCCGTCGGGCGCGGTCAACTTCTCGAAGGTGTCGCACGCCAAGCTGAAGATCTTCATCGAGGGTGTCGCCGGCGGTGGTGGTGACGACTTCCGCGTCGACGTCTACGGCCTGTACTACAACTGGCTGCAGATCAAGGACGGGCGCGCTCTGCTCAGTTTCGCTTAATCTGACGCTCGGTCGATGCGGCTCCTACACGAGGACCACGACTTCATCGAGCGTAATGGGACCTGGCTTCTGTCAATGGTCGGTGTGGTGGGTGGGTGTGTGAGCGGTGTGTTGGTGTACATACTCAAGAGCCGGTGCAAACACATCGCGTGCTGGGGGCTCTCGTGTGATAGGGAGGTTGTGGCGCTCGAGGACACAAAGCCCCCCACACCGAAGCCCCTAAAGGTGGACGTAGAGCGCGCTTAATTCCAACATCTAACCAATGAGTTACGTAGTGGCTATTGACGTCGGCATCAAGAACCTTGCCGTCTGTGCCTACGATTTCGTTACTTGCAAGATCATTCACTGGGACAACGTCACACTCGTGCCGAACGGACGTTACATACCTGCTCTCAACGTGCAGTACGTCCGTGACTTCGTCCTCAAGCACAACCACATCTTCGAGAAGGCGGCCGTTGTCCTCGTCGAGCGCCAGATGCGGTGCAACATGCGCATCATCGAGTCGGTGATCCAGACCATGTTCTACGAGCGGTGCGTCGTCGTCAACGCGCGGTGTGTGAAGGCCCACTACGGGCTCGGTACGCGCAACTACCGGGCGAACAAGGCGAAGGCGGTCGAGTGGGCGCGGGAGTTCGTCACGTGCAACCCCGCACACTTCGTCGACCCGCTGGCCACGCGTTTCCTGCACAGTCAGAAGCAGGACGACCTCGCAGATGCGCTCCTGATGGCGACGTACTACCTCGACACTTATTCCAATCACACTGCGTGGGACCATGCCTAGCACGCGGAGCGGCCTCGCGACTCTCTACAACCCCAACGACCTCATGAGCGACGTCTCATCGGAATGCGACCCCGATTACCGCGAGTCGAGTGCGGACGAAGACGACGAGCTCCCCGAGTCGATGGCCCGTGATCGCGCCCAGTGGGTGTGCGACAACCAGGAGGCCATTGAGGAGCTCTACCACATCATGAAGGAGAGCGGGGTGAAGCTCTTCGGCGAGGCGTTTCTACAGTGTGGTGGCGTGACTGCGTTCGCGCACTTTGTGTACAAGCACACGACGCCCGGCGCAGTCTAATTCTGATTCGGTAGTGATGGCGTGGGTGATTGCGCTGGGGATCTCGGCTGGCTACCTCATCTCGAAGAACCAACAGATACACAACCGTCTCGACGATGCAGTGACGGAGTTCAACGAGGCCGCAAAACCCGCAGCGGATGGGCCGCAGACCGAGGAGATTCGCAATGTGCAGGCGACGGTGCCATTGGCGGATCGGTACGAGGACTTCAACATGCAGGACCTCACGACGCAGCAAGCACAGGCATTGGTGGATCAGCGTCAGCAGGCGGCGCAGCAGGTGATCTCTTACGAGAACGCTTCGGGGGTTCTGCCACCGATTCAGGGGGTGTACCTGCAGTTCGATAACCGCGGCGTCTGAGCTCCTCGATCCGTGTGTAGTGGTCCCTAGACTGCCTCTGTGCGCGTGTGCGGTAAGCCTCGCCGAGGAGATCCGAGTTCCTGCGACTGAGGTCGTGAGCTAGTCGCGCGTCCTGGCGGTGGCGCTCCTCCTGCTCGGCCTCGTACACTCGCGGGTCGCCCCACTGTGCCTGGAGATTGTACTGCCACGTGTTCACCGCCCCCTGCAGCGAGTTGCACACCTGCTTGCGCATCTGCACGATCTCGTCGCACGCCATTCACGTAGTGTTCAGAAAAGGGCATCACCCCCCGAACGAAGTAGAAGGCGAGTGTGAGTGTGAAAACGACGCTGCAGTAGCTGATCAGACACACGAGGACCCAGAAGTGCTGCTCGACATCCATCCGACAACACACAGGCGGAAATTCTGATTACGTGGATGAACGATGCTCGGAGCAATCATGGCGATCCCATGCGGACAGAAATGGATCGCCTCGGGTGTTGCCGGTGCTGCAGTGGCGAGGTTTGACCTGTACCTCGCCAAGCAATCGGGGGTGCCTAAGGAGGTTCATTGGGCCCTGGCTGGTATGGCCGTCGACGGCCTCTGCCGCGGTCCTGACGTTGCGAACAATAAATTTGAGACGCTTCGTAGTGCGAGTCTCGGTGTGCTCGGTGCCCTGGTTGTGACTAGGTGCCTTTGAACGCATGTAAATCTAACGGTATAGTGATGGGTCAACTCTCCCATGGGGGGCGAGTGCGCTGGGGAGGGATGAACAAGAAGCGCGGCCAGTTCTCACTCGGTGGTGCAATCTCATGCAAGCAACTCTACGTCAACGGCGCTGGCGTCGTGGAGCGTCTTCAAGCGGATGGCGACATCGAGAGCACCGAAGCGACTCTGAAGGCCAAGTACCTCACCATCTCCAAAAGGGCTGATGACACAGGTGGTGGTGCATCGTTAAACAACCACGTCTGGGTCAACACCGGCAATCTAACTGTCAACACAAACGTAGACGACAGCACCTATTACAAGCTCGCGGCTCCGAGGCTTGAGCTTACCGGGGGGCTGGGGTTCACTTCAGCCACTGATAACCATAGCGCAATTCAGTGGATGAGTACGAGCGCCAACGACGCGGCCAAAGCCGCCATCTACGCCGTCCCCTACAACGATGGCAGTACCGTCCGCACCCACATTATCGCTCAAGCGGGTGACGGGAACGTATTCTTCATTGCGGGCTGGTTGAGCTTGTACACGGTAGCCTACCCATCCGACGACCTACTCAAGTTCAACGAAGAGGCGCTGTCGGTAGGTCTGGATGCAGTGAAGTTACTACAGCCTAGGCGCTACCTGAAGGTGCAGTCTCTCAGTGATGAACAGGTGCCGGCCAACGCATGGACGGAGTTCGGTTTCGTCGCACAGGAGGTCGAACAGGTGCCAGGTCTCGACGTCCTCGTCAGAGAGAGGCCAGACGCCAAAGACATCAACAAGACGGTGAAGGCAGTGGACTACACCGGGATCGCGGCAGTCAACACCCAGGCGCTGAAGGAGCTACTCGCGAAGGTGGAGGCGCTCGAGGCACGCGTCGCGGTACTCGAGGGTGGCGCATCCGGGTCAAGTGGTGGCGCATCCGGGTCAAGTGGTGGCGCATCCGGGTCAAGTGGTGGCGCATCCGGGTCAAGTGGTGGCGCATCCGGGTCAAGTGGTGGCGCATCCGGGTCAAGCGTCGCGACCACGGAGGTCGTCACCAACTAGAAGCCTCTCGACGCGTTGAACCGCACCCCGCGCCAAGAGTCGAGGTGTGAGAGGTACCAGAGTAGCGTCACTATCAAGATGGCTTTGTGCAGACTCTGTCGGTATGCAAACGCCCCCGGCTGGGTGTTATTCAAGTGGGGAAACCGCCGACTGACGCCACCACTGTAGTGGCGGTACTGCCGTTCGAACATGAGCATCTTCCATGCTTCGTAGAGTCCGTAGATCACTATCAATTCCTTCACCACGTACCACGGCGGGTTCATCGACCACGTCACAGAAAATCCGAGCACTGCTCAAAGCGAGCACTTCACAAAGCGAGCATGTTCATCCCCAAGCACCTCCAACAATGGCGGCCCCCGAGCGCGCCGATGCGCCGCTGCCATTGGTGCGCGAGCGGCCCGTGGCGTCTTCGGGAGCTCGGCGTGCACATGGAGGGCCCGATGCGGTGGTACTTCTGCACTGAGGTGTGTTGTAATGAGTGGCAAGACCGTCGCTTCGACGCAGACGTGCGTGAGTGGCTGCAGCACCCCGCTAGCGTCAGAGCCAAAGTTCTAGTGAACTCGCTAGATGCGCCGACCAACAAGGACGAGACAAGGGCTCTACGCAGTCTCGCTAATGTATGCAGCGTATCTCGCGTGGCACTGTCCATGCGGAAGGGTACTTAGCTGTCACCTGCCGCGCTTCTTTCTGAGTGCTGGAGTACCACTTGCACTGGTAGCCTATGAGAACTTCGGACGCGCAGATTGAAGCCTACGCGCAGATTGAAGAGGCGCGTGCATACCAGGAGTGCTTCAAGCGCGAGTACCTCCTTGCGAAGGAGGAGCTCATGCGGTTGCAGACGCTTTTCCGAGACGTGTGCTGGTACAGCTTCGAGACGTTTGGCAAGTGGTGGGGGAAGCGGTCGCGCTGTGTGTACCTCCACGGGCACAGGTACGGAACCTTCCACCGACACGGCTCACTCCGCGAGATGGCCGAGTTCCCCATCTACTACAACGGCCCCGCAGACGACGCACCTCGACTGCCACCCATCATCGTGCTGAGGGAGGTGGAGGCGGCGCGTGAGTACATGGACGAGTGCCGTGCGCGCATCTCGGCCCCGTGGGATTGGGCGCCTGGTGGGTTTAGGTACGAGGAGCTGCGGAAGACCACACAGGTGGGCCGTAGATTTTCCAGTGAATCGTAAATGCAGCGCGACGAGGATTTGGATGCTAGTGATGACGAGGTGCGCAGTGTCGACAGTGTCAACATCACAGCCGTCAGGGACTGTGTGATCGAAGACGACCAAATCTGTTACGTCTGCGCGACCGAGAAGGGCGAGGAGGTGTACGACCGCTCGGATCTGATGGACGGTGGGCGGCAACAGAAGCTCGTCCTCGCCTTCGAGCGCAAGCGGCCGCCCATGTGGGACCTCTTTTGCCCTTTCTGTAAGGATGATGGGTGCGAGGAGTGTGAATGCCCCGACTGTGAACGCACATGTCGCTTCTTCAGAGGCGTTAACTACGGCTGTGAGGCTCACCCAGTGGTGTGACTTCTTCTAATGGTAAGGTGTCGTCATGCCCACGAAGAAGGAGTCGCAACCGGTCGAGTACAAGAGGGTGCGTCGCTACAATGGCCCGCCGAAGGGCTCGGACGAAGCGAAGGAGCGCATGGCGAAGGTGCGAGCAGCACAATGGGCTAAGAACGGCCTCGTTGTTTCTGAACCAGTAAGCAATGAGCCCCCCGGTCAGTAGAGACCCCCGGTTAGGCCAGATCCTTAGTATCGTCAAGGCCATCTCTGTACAGATCATGGAGGTCGAGAAGAGAATCGAAGGCGTCGAGTTGCGATTGCGGCGGCCAGTATCGTTCATCGACTTGACGACGCCGGACGACACGGACGATGATTACACAACATCAGACTCCTCAGAGGGGTACCAGAGCGCGCCCGCATCTTTCTCATACCAAACGTAACATGGGATGGGTGCAAGTGCCGCTACTACTCATGGCCCTCCTCGGTGCCGCGTCTCTGTACTCTAGTGTGCGGGCGGTTGATCGCGCTAGGGCACACCATGTGCGGCAGATGGTTGCTGAACACCGCCTACTCGACCGCTTGCCCTTCCCGGTCGACTGAATAATCTAAACCGTTTCTGATGAGCACAGCGGAGGAGGCATGGATTCACGACGCAGTCGACAATCCGCCCTGGGTCCCCGACCCCGACTGGATCTCGCACACGCCCAACTCGCTGCCGGACTACTCCGCGATTCACGGACTTGGCGTTTCCAGCGGTGCACCCGCCCGGGCTCAGGACCACCGAGTCGGCGGGAGCGCGGCCATGCATCAACTCAGCCACAGCAAGGTCCGCAACTACTACCTGCTACACCCCGAGATCCCCGGCAACGGCCAGGCCGCTTCATTCTTACCCGAGACGGCTGGTGTGAAGACCACCGACAAGGCGCACAACCGGCCGCTCGACGGGCACTTCTTCGCACAGGTGGCCAACCACCTCAATGGCCTTTTCGCGTTGAACACAGCGGCCACCTCCGAACACAGCTCCGACGCGAACTCGAAGGCTGGAATCGAGCCCGCCAAGACGACAGCAGACCACATGGGTGGAGGACTCGAGGACCTAGTCAGCTCGCTAATCACCGCTGATCAGCTGCCACCGGCGACGGCCATGCGCAACGGGAAGGGGGCGCTCGTGGTGGCGGACGCACAGGACACGAAGCCGACGCACATGAGGGGCGAGCTGTGGACGGGGGAGTGGACGGTGCCGCAGCTCGTGGGGGTGGGGATGGGTGTGCTCGCGGGTGGTCAGCTACTCGGTAAGGTGGCCGGCTGATTTCATGAACCAGTTTACAGCACCAAACACAGTGTCGGCTACAAGGAAATGGCTCGCTCCGGTCACTGCATATGCGCTCCACAACACACCGTGCACTGGGCGCTCCTCGGCCCACCACGCCGGCCCACCGAAGCGCCCCACGGTCCCACGCTCCATCCCTAACACCCAACGCCCCCCGATCACTGCCGCGAGCGCGCGCAGGGCTGGCTCACCACGCGCCGCGCGCACACAGATGGCCGCGCGCACAGGCATACACACCGCCCAGAAGAGGAGCGCGCGCATCTTCTTGTCGTTGGATTTACTCGAACTAGTCCCGCGCGCCGCACGTGTACTGGAGCTGCTCGGTCTCGTCCTCCCGCAGGAAGAGGAAGGACTTGTCGATGAAGTACACCTTCGCGCCGTGCGGCAGGTCCTGGAACTCGAAAATGGACTTCTGGATGGACTTGGTGATCACGTCGTACACCTCGCTCGTGTTAAGCGAGGAGAGGATGTACGGCCCGGTGTACAGCTGCCGCGTCGCGTCGACGAACACCCCCAGGACGTACTCGTGGTGGTCGGCGCAGGTGAACGACTTGGACAGGACGGCGATCGACACACTGTGGTGGGTTGGGTGTGGGTTGGGGGGGGGGCAGGCGAGTGGGTTGGGTGGGCGCGCACTTCGGGATGGTCTGGGCCACCCCCGCCGAGAAGAGGAAGGGGTTGTGCTCGCAGGACGTGAGGATCTTGTCGCACAGGAACGCGTACTCGAGGCGGCCGTACAGGTTGGCGGTGACGCCCTGGAAGACCAGCGCCGGCTCGTCGTGGTACCAGATAAAGAACGCGCCCGTGTCCTCGAGGAAGTCGTAGAACACCAGCTGGTCGGGCACGTGGTGGATGACGAGCCACACGCGGCCGTCGATCGGCGCCGAGATGAGCTGCGGGGGTGTGGGTGGGTGAGGGCGAGCGGGCGGGTGAGGGCGAGCGGGCGGGCACCTGCACATAGAGGAGGATGCAGTTGGTGTTGTCGATGTCGTCCGACGAGTAGATGTAGGTGCACATGCCGCCGGCGGTGAAGATCTCGTTCGGCGAGTTGTGCGGCGGGTTCTTGAACGAAAACCACCCGTCCGGGGCGAACTTCGGGTGGCACATGTAGCGCAGCGCCCCGTCGAGGAGGTTGAACTTGTCGATGTCGTCGATCGAGATGTAGATGGTGGTCTCCTTGTCGTAGAAGATGGTCTCCTCGACGCAGAAGAGCCCCACGTGTGCGTCGTACTTCTTGTTGACCGAGTACATGTCCCAGTACATGGGCGTCTCGCGCATCGTGGGCCGCGTGGGCTGCGTCGCGAGCACGGCGTTCTCGAGCTCCTCGTTGCGCACCTTGAGGCCGTTGATGCGGGCGTTCGACCACTTTATCATCTGGTTCTTCGTCTCCTCCGTCTTCAGGAGCTTGACCTTCACCTGCTCGAGCTCCACCGTCTTCTTCTCGAGCTCCTTCGTCACCCGCCCAACCCGCTCGATGTACTCCGCGCGCTGCGCGCCGTGCTGGTGGGCGCGGGGTGCGGGTTGAGTGGGCGGGCGGGCGGGCGGGCGGGGCGGGCGCGCACCCTGGCATTCTTCTCGATGCGGCCGAACGTCGACGACTCGTCAGTGGACATCTGTGGTGGCAGCACCGGTAACGAGGCAGCAGCGACGTCGCGCTTGCGCCGCAGCAGCTGAATGTGTTCGCACTGGGACGCGGGCGGGCGGGCGGGCGGGCGGGCGGGTGGGCGCGCACCAGTTTGTTCGCGGCGCGGGTGGTGGCGACCATGGTCAGTGCGCGAGGGCAGCCGGGATTGGTGCACAGTACCAGTGGAGGTGCGCGGCTTGTGCCGGCGAGAATCTCGGCGACGTCTCCGAACACGTGTATCCGTAATTCCGCACAAGGAGTGTTACAGGGTATGTCTGGGGGGTCGGGCCCACTGACACGACGGCGGGCGCTTTTGGGCACACGACGGCGGGCGCTTTTCGTGCCAGTGGACATTACGGGGTCCATACTACGGGGTCAGTTCGGGGTCCATACGGGGTAGCCTCGGGGTAGCCTCAGGGTCGGCGGGGCGAGCGACGGCGGAGGTTGGGTGATCTCGGAGGTAGCGCGCCCACTTCTTGTCACTGCGCTTCTTCACGTTCTCCCAGTAGTCATACTCCGCGCGCCTCCGCTTCTCTTCGGCGTCGTACTGCGCCCACCACGCGGGGTCGCGGAGTCGGATGTCCTGCCACAGCGCGCTCAGCTCACTCATCGCTAGCCACTGGTTGGAATAAGTGGTGGCGACCACTTCGCACCCTTCGACAGGTTGGCGGACGGTGTCAGTGGCTGCAGGTTGCGCCATCCGAAACATTCGCGCTGCTGAGCGGGGTCAGTGAGATCGAAGCTCGCACACGGCCGGATGTGATCGATCTGGTAGTCGCGCAGGTTGGCCCCATCCGGCAACTGTGACTCGAGGTGCGCGATGAGCTCTGGCACTGTACAGCCTAGTAGCTCGAGTGTGCTTGCGGACTTGGCATTGCGTTTGATTGCTCGGTGCAGTCGGCTGCGTAGGTTGCATTTCATGCGGTACTCGTCGTCAGTGTTGTAACGCTCAGTGTGGCGCAATCTAACCCGCTCACGGTTAGCTGGGTTAGCCCGCCACTGTCTAGATCGCTCACGGTAAGTCTCGCGATGTTGTTCTCGGTATGCAAGCGCTTCCTTCTGGTGGGAGGCTCGATACTTGCGCATGTTCTCGAGGCAACTCTCGCGGTGCTTCAAGTTATACTGACGTCTCGACTCACGAATGACATGTGGGTTGGCGGCTCTGTATTCGCGTTGCTGTTCGCGTTGCTGTTCGCGATGAGTCGCGTTGTACTGTCGCTGATACTCGAGTCTCCGTTCCTTCTCTAGGTCGGGGTCTGATGGATGAGCCCGTCTGTACGCTGCGGCATACTGTAAGTACTGGTCGACATCCATTGCAACCGTCCCATTGGAAAATCAAGCGAGCGGTCCGGCACACTCCAGTTCGAGACGCCACCGCGATACAGATTGCGAGCGCCGACATCGACCCAAAGTAGGGTTCGCGCGACCTCGATCGGACCTCACCTCGCCGACCAACCAAAGTAGGGTGTTGCCACTGGTAACCACCCCCAAATCAACCTCGACTGAATCTTTCGCCGCATCGACCGAGTGGCTGACTTCGCCCCCGACCCGGAGTCCAGCCGACGCCTCGGTCCGAAACCACTGCAATCTCCCTA
>Ga0310344_10001003_pt1 | contig 21770 bp, 18 predicted proteins | sample HC15DNA20200_MG_FD_203801 | JGI IMG/M metagenome (GOLD analysis project Ga0310344, IMG submission 203801) | Marine microbial communities from station ALOHA, North Pacific Subtropical Gyre - HC15-DNA-20-200_MG | ecosystem: Environmental > Aquatic > Marine > Oceanic | place: Pacific Ocean: North... | reverse complement strand
GCCAGGTGCCTCGATCGGAAGATCGAAGATTTGGTGGTGATCGTGTTAGATCGGCCTCGTCATCAAAAACTAATTAGTGACATCAGAGAGACGGGAGCTCGTATTCGTCTAATTGGTGATGGAGATCTGTCGGCTGGTATCTCAGCGGCGGTGAGTGGTAGCGGTGTACATGCTGTTATGGGGACCGGCGGCGCTCCAGAAGGAGTTCTCGTAGCGGCCGCTATGCGCTGTTTGAATGGAGATATTTTGGCACGCTTGGTTGTGGATACCCCAGAAAGCGAAGAACGATGCCGGGAAATGGGCATAAAAGATATGAAGCGGATCTATCGGGCGGAAGATCTAGCCTGTGGTCGCCGAATAGTTTTTGCAGCGACCGGAGTTACAGATGGAACTCTGATGAAGGGGGTCCGATTTTTCGGAGATGGTGCCCGTACGAGTTCGTTGATAATGCAGACCAATCCCCAGCGGATTCAATTTATTGACACTATTCAGTTGAGTGGGGGAGACGACGTCAAAGTGCATTTCTAGGGACTTCAGTGTGAGGTGGTAGTTTTTGAAAAGCCCAACTCCATTGTTTGTGCAATCTCTGCTTGGCGGATGTCGTATTTGCACTGGTGAGGATGTATCAGCGGTGAGTGAGCGTGTTCGGAACTCGGGGATGTGGTGGGGTTGCCTTGTTTCGGCTTGGCTGTTTTGGCTTTTGGTTGCATTATCACCTTTCTTAAGTTCGGCTAGTTGCAGCGGTGCCCACCGGCCGGCGAAAACTCTTTAGACTGTGACCGCCAGTGGTTGGTAAACAGGACTGTTATCCCTTGCCCCTCGGGGAGACCGTGAAACACTAGGCATGTCGAAAGTCGATCCTTTGTGATGAGACATGTGTCGCTCGGTGACGAACCAACGGATACAGACATAAGAATTGGAGTCGAGGTGTTGGGTGACGGTGGCATTGTGGCCTATCCCACGGATACACTCTATGGTCTCGCTGTTGATCCCGCCCGAGACTCTGCTGTGAAGCGACTATGTCAACTTAAGCAAAGGTCTCTCGATTCAGGGCTTCCCTTGATCGCGGCTAGTCTGACACAGGTTGAAACTTGTTTGGGAGCTTTGCCAAGTCTTGGCCGTCACCTCTGCGAGCGATTCTGGCCAGGCCCTCTCACGTTGGTGTTTACCCCGGAAAACACCATTAGTAGCGGTGTATGCGCCGCCGATGGTTCTGTTGCTGTTAGGGTGCCTCGATGTCTTGTTGCGTGTCGGCTGGCTGAGCTTAGTGGCCACCCAATCACTGCCACTAGTGCAAATTTTGCCGGAGTGAAACCTTCGTCTACAGCTGAAGGTGTTGCTTCACAGTTGATGGGCAAGATTGATCTTGTCCTAGGAACAAAGGGATCGTTAGGTGGCTCCGCTTCGACAATTGTGGACGTTAGGGGGAGTGAACCCTTGTTGATTCGCAACGGGGCAATAGCTTGGAACCGCGTGCTACAATCCACGGGCTAAGGGCGCTTGGATGGGTGGTCCCTTCAGGGGAAGAAAACCCCGACCGTGACGGCTAGGAGAAGATAAAAGCACGGGTCAATTTTGGCGATTGACACAGTGGTTGCCTGTTTGGACTTTGCTTGCGGACTGGGCATTCGGTCAGCTTGCTGTGAAGTTCGACTTGTTAGCCGAATACTCCCTTGTGAACCCATCTTTCGCACCTACCTAAAATCGCTTTCACTGGTTTACTGTAGGCCTTTTTAGGCCTAAACCCTGTTCTGGTGAGGAGGGGTGGCGACCGAGTGACTAGGCAGGACCGATTGGGTTGTTTTCGCTTTAGGGTGTTCGATCGGTAAGGTCGATTCTATACTACGAGATGGGATTAGGGTTTGCGTAGTAATTACCTGATAAATGTATGTTGCGGGATGGGTGTCGACTCATGATGCGCCGTGGAGTCGAGGGATTCGTTTTGCTGGCCGCTGGCTGCCTTTTGGCAGCCTGTGCTGTTCGCCAGCCTGTGGTTACGGACCCAGCCTATCCGACCTACCCCACTCCGATTGTGCCGGCTAATTTGCACGGAACGGAGGTGGCAGCGGCGCATGGCAGAGCATGGACTCTCTTGCAGGCCGGTGATATCCAACAGGCTGAAGAGGAGTTCAGATCAATCCTTGTATCGGACCCAGATTTCCATCCGTCTCATGCAGGTTTGGGTTTCGTTCTATTGGCCAGTAGCAGGTTTGATGCTTCCATTGAACAATTTGATCAAGCTTTGCTGCTTGGTCCTGAATACTTACCGGCATTGCTGGGTCGTGCAGAAGTATTTCTAGCAGTTGAGCGTGTCGAGGAAGCGGTCAAAGATTTGTCTGCGGCGTTGGTTGCCGATCCGACGTTGACGACTATCCGCCGACGGATAGCTGAACTGGAATTTACTGCCTTGATGAGTCAGGTGGCATTGGCAAGGCAAGCTGCTGAGGCCGGACGTTACGGGCAGGCAAGGGATGCTTATGAGCGTGTTATAGCTCTATCCCCAGATAGTGCTTTTCTGTATGTCGAGTTGGCTAGGCTAGAGAGTCATCAAGAAGACCATAGCAAGGCATTACAAAGGCTGGAGCAAGCTGTGTTACTTGACCCTGGTGCTCTAGAGGCTTGGATCTTGATGGCAGACCTCTATCTCGAAGAAGGAGACTTAGACTTGGCTGAGCAAGCATTGTTTCGGGCCGACGCAATTGAGTTTGTGCCTGAAGTGCCTGCTGGGTTGGCCGAGATTGAGGCTAGGAGACAAGCGGCTAGTCTTCCTGCAGCTTATTCAGATATTGAGTCGGCTGCGGAGCTTAAGCGGGGTCAACTAGCGGCATTGGTCGGTGTGCGATTCGAGTCGATATTGAATAGTGTTGAGGTCGTGCCCGTTGCCATCATTACGGATGCCCGTGGACATTGGGGTTACCAGTGGATAATCGATGTGGTTCAGGCCGGTTTAATGGAAACTGATGTCAATTACCGGTTCCAGCCTGACATTGTGGTTACACGTGCGGCTATGGCCGGCGTTCTGGTTCGTATATTGCGCTTGGTGGAGGCTGCCCCTCCTTCGATGCCTCAGCCAATTTTTGCAGATCTTGCGGAGGGTCACCTAGCTTATCCAGCTGCAGCAGAGGCAGTGTCTGCCGGTTTATTGGTGCCTGGAGTAGGTGGATTCCAGCCAAACGATGCGATCAGCGGTGAAGAGGCCATTGAAGCGTTGGTTAGGTTAGCAGTCATTGCTGAAATCTGGTGATGGTGGATTGGAACCGACCTGCTGCTGTTTACATGATGAGCTACCGTATTTACTGGGCTTGTAACGAAACTGATGATGTGATGAAGCAATGCTCATAGATCCCTTGGTTATTCGGTTGGTGCTAGTTGTGGGATACGAGTTATGTCTGCCTTAACGCCTGCCAATCAACTCACGCTACTTCGGATGCTTCTTATCCCAGCTCTGGTGATATTGGTTGTGTATGGTGTGAATGGCTGGGCTTTGGTCGTATTTGTTGTAGCTGGGTTGACTGATGCGCTCGATGGGTTGTTGGCTCGCTTATGGAATCAACCCACTTCCCTGGGGGCATTGCTGGATCCGATGGCTGACAAATTGTTGTTAATTTCAACATTTGTGGTGTTAACGATTCCCAGCCTGGACTTACCGAATAGTCTTCCGGTTTGGCTGACGGTGCTTGTCATTAGCCGTGATGTCATTATTGTAGTGACCGTTGCTATTGTGAATTTGTCGGTAGGTCGACGGATATTCACACCAACCTTGCTGGGCAAGCTGGCGACACTGATCTACATTTTGACGGCCTCCTTAACTTTGTATTTCAACTGGTTGGGGCGACCGTCAATTCTTGTGAATGTGGCAGTATACGCAGCGTTGGGAATTACCCTTATATCGGGTCTCCATTACATCAGACATGTGACACGGGTGCTCAGCGAACCTGAGCGATAGGTTTCACCGCGCCTGGTGGATCGATATCTCGTTAGGAACATTGAGGGCTAGCCGGGGTGGGGGTTTACCTTGTTCCACGGACTGCCATTTGGGTCTTCACTATAACCGTCATGATTTCTTAGATCTGTGGTGGCGTGTTTTTGAGTTTCTGTCTGAAGTACGCAATAGTTTTCGTTAGCCCTGCGGCCAGATCAACTTGCGGTTCCCACCCCAGTAATTGACGGGCTCGACTTATGTCGGGTTGCCGAACCTTCGGGTCGTCGACGGGGAGCTCTTTGTGCACAATTTGACTTTGGGAGTCTGTCAAACGAATGACTTCCTCGGCAATCGTGGTGATCGTCATTTCGCTAGGATTACCGATATTGATAGGACTGTTTGTGTCTGACGATACGAGTCGTAGAATGCCGTCAACGAGATCGGTGATGTAACAGAAGCTCCGCGTCTGACTTCCGTCTCCATAGACCGTGAGGTCTTCTCCTCTAAGTGCTTGAGCGATGAAGTTGGGGATGGCTCGCCCATCTCGTACCCGCATGCGAGGTCCATAAGTATTAAAAATCCTGACTATCTTTATATCGAGTCCGTGAAAGCGGTTGTAGGCGGTTGTCATAGCTTCTGCAAAACGTTTAGCTTCATCATAGACGCCGCGTGGACCGATGGGGTTTACGTTGCCCCAATAACTTTCGGTTTGAGGGTGTTGAAGGGGATCGCCATAAACTTCGGAAGTCGACGCAAGCACAAAAACTGCATTCTTAGCTTTGGCTAGGCCTAGGGCCTTGTGGGTTCCGAGAGCCCCCACTTTGAGAGTGGGTATGGGAACCTCGAGGTAATCGATTGGACTGGCTGGGCTTGCCCAATGGAGAACGACGTCGACTGGTCCATCTAGGTAGATGTAGTTTGTGACGTCGTGATGGATAAACTTGAAGTCCCTGTTCGAAAGATGCGCGATGTTGGCTATGTCACCTGTTAATAGGTTGTCGATCCCGACGACGCTATGGCCACGATCGAGTAAGGTTTCAGCTAGGTGGGAGCCGATGAATCCAGCGGCGCCTGTAATGACAAATCGAGCGCTCATAAAGATGTCCTCGATCGAGTGGGAAATCTAATATCAAACATGCTTAGCGTCCCTTTGGCACAGAGTGATCTGAGGCCTTGATGGTCAAGTTGAAAGGCACAAATCCGTAAGTTGGGTCCTAAGAAGAACATGGTGATTTCGGTGGAAAGTGAGACAAGCGCATGCGTTCAGTAGGCGTGACGGTGGAAGAAACCACGCAGTACCGTCAGCCATAAAATCTTGAAGTCCAGAGTCACTGACCAGTTTTCAATGTAGAACAGATCATATTCGATTCGTTTTTCGATCGAGGTATCGCCTCTCCAACCATTAACTTGGGCCCAGCCGGTCATGCCAGATTTCACCTTATGGCGCAGCATATATTGGGGAACGTGTTCCTTAAATTGTTCGACAAAGAATGGGCGCTCTGGTCTTGGTCCTACAAGTGACATGTCGCCTCGAAGTACGTTCCATAGTTGAGGTAGTTCATCGAGGCTAAACTTCCGAAGGACTCGTCCGACCGGAGTACGTCTGGGATCATTTTTTCTGGTCCAGACCGGTCCTGTTTCTTTTTCGGCATCCTCCCACATTGATCGGAACTTTAGGACACCGAAGGATCGGCCATCAAGGCCCATGCGTTCCTGGCGGTAAAAGATCGGCCCACGGGAGGTGCTCTTGATCAGGAATCCAATTAGGGTAAATGGCAGACTGAGACAGGCAAGGGCCACGCTCGCAATTGTGACATCCATGCCACGTTTAACCACACTCTTAATACCTTGGAGAGGGACATCATTGATATTAATGATGGGTACCCCGTCGAGTTCCTCGACTTGGGCTCTTAGAGCGATTGCTTGGAGTAAGTCTGGCACAACCTTGACATCCACGCACTCTCTGTTAGCTACCTCGATGAGTTCGAGCATCTTTACGTGTTCGTCTAGCGGCAAAGCGACGTACAGTTGGTCTACACGGTCCTGTTTGAGTATCTCACCAGTATCAGATAGGCTCCCTAGGAGTGGAAGGCCTCGATACCCTAGGTGGTCGCCATCACCACGATCATCTACGAAGCCGATAATTCGGTATCCCAGTTCTTCGTGTTCCAACATTTTATCGACCATGTGACGGGCTATGTCGCTCATCCCGGCTATCAAAATACGCTTTAGCCCAATTCCTCTACGCCAGCGGCGTTTGCTTAACATGCGCGCTGTAGCTCTAGCTGCATAAGCAGTGGTTACGGAGAGGAGTAAGAACAGGGCCCAGACGATGCGAGAGATCTCGTACGCTCCTTGTTCCTTGAGAAGCGGAGACACATAGTAAGCCTGAAAATAGAGAGTTCCGGCCAAGCCTAAGACAACAGCTATGAGACCCCCGACAAAAACGGCGAAGAAGTCGTCGATATGTGACCTAATTCTTCCTTGCCGGTAGGCTCCCTGCATCCATAGTCCAAGGGGGAGCAGCAAACCAATGAAAGGTGCAAGTTGGAGGTAATATTGGAACTCGGGCTGCCCTTTCGGTGTAGAAAATAGACCTGTGTCGAAACGCAATATATAGGCGCCTAAGAACATTGCAATGCCGACCGCAGCGTCGATGACCGTCTGACCGATCACGAATTCTCGGTTATGCTGATTCATTGTGTCGCTCGTCTTGAGCCGGCGCCATTAGGGTGCTGATTTCTTTTAAAATTGCCTTTTGGAAACGATCTCGAGAATAGGTGAGGGCGTGTTTCCGAATGGCGGTTTCATCGAATCCTTGTTGGAGGGTACGGGTGATGGCATCCGCGAAAGCGGAGTCACTGGCTTCGTCGACTAAGATTCCCGTCTTGTTGTGGATGACAGTTTCCAGGGCCCCTCCGGCACTTAGAGCGATCACCGGTCGGCCACAAGCTTGTGCCTCTACCGGTGCTATACCGAAGTCCTCGTTTCCAGGGAACAGAAAGGCAGCTGCTCGCTGATACTGGCTACGGACGTCTTCGTTCGATAATGTTCCAAGGAAAGATACATTTGGACCAGCTAGTGTCTCCAGCCGTAAACGATCAGGCCCGTCGCCAACGATATGGAGCGGCACCTTGGCGATGGTGCAGGCCCGGATGGCGATTTCAATATGTTTATATGGCACTAGCGCGGAAACCACTAGGAAATAAGATTCTATCGGTTGTTGCCCCGGCGTGAAAAAGATCGTGTCCACCGGTGGATATACGACGGTAGAGGCTCGATTATAGTATCGATGAATCCTATCGGCAACGTGTTGAGAAATAGCCACGTACCGGTCGACCCTGTGTTCGGTGGCTGTATCCCAACGTGCCATCGCGCTGAGTCCCCAACGAAAAAGCTGACTCGCAAAAGGACCAACGCGTTCTACGCCGAAGTAGGCAGGAAATTGATCCCAAGCGTACCGCATCGGTGTAAAGCAGTAACATAAATGACGAGTCCGTCCAGGAACGACCACGGATTTGGCTACGCAGTGACTGGTACTGATAACCAAGTCGAAGTCGTCTAGGTCGAATTGCTCAACCGCCGCTGGAAATAGGGGCAGTAGTGGGCGGTAGTAGCGATGTGAGAGAGGGAACTTCTGAATAAATGAAGTGCGGATTCCAGATTCTTCGATCAAAGAGGACACCGAACCAGGGACATGAAACAGCGAATAGCGTGTAGCAGAAGGAAACAGTTCACAGATCGCTTCGAGTGTTTTTTCTCCACCACGCATTCCATTCAACCAGTCGTGAACCAATGCTACCCGTGGTTGTGTGACACTTGATCCGCTAGAAGCTGCAGATAGATTCATTGTTGCGTTGCAACCCGATAGTAAGTAGCGAGTACGCGTTTGACCGAGGCCTCCCAGGAAAACATGGTGACCCTTTTTCGGCCATTGGCTATTAATTGTGACCGAAGTCTGTCGTCGGACAGAAGTTGTCTTAAGCCTTGTGCTATATCACTCGGGTCATAAGGATCGACAAGGAGGGCGGCGTCCTGGACAATCTCTGGTAGCGATGAAACGTTAGAGGTTAGTACCGGGGTTCCGCTTGCCATTGCTTCTAGGGGCGGCAATCCGAACCCTTCATAGAGTGACGGAAAGGCGAAGGCGTCTGCCGAGCGGTAAAGAACTGCCAATGTTTCACTGCTGAGAAAACCTAAAAACCTAACGTGCTGATGTAGATGGTAATGATGCACAGCTCGTCGCAGGGTGGCGTATCGAGAAACTTCACTTCCGGTAATCAAGAGCTTGATGTCATTGAAGCCCATTTGACGTAGGCGATGAAAAGCGTCAATTAGACGTTCGATATTCTTGTGGGGCTTTACATTTCCAGAATAGAGGATAAATCTTTCATGAAGCTGGTAGCGTTCACGAACACGTTGAATTTGTTGTTCTGAAATGGTGCGATTAAAGCTATCGTCGATAGCGTTGTAGATCACATCGACCTTGGAAGGTTCTACGGAAAATAATCTCAGGATGTCACGCTTCGAGGTTTCTGAAACTGTGAGGATGCGGGCTGACCGGTTTGTAGCAATCCAGCCGGCTAGTCTTGCATAGACATGCGCGATTCGTCCTGGAAGGTATTCTGGAAACATAAGATGAATACAGTCGTGGATGGTCACGATTGAACGGCATGGGGTGAGCATCGGGAGGACATAGTGGGGAGCGTGGAACAGATCAGCCTTCGCTCGTGCCAGCGCAAAGGGTACTGCCAGCTGTTCGCCTAGGGAATAGTTGCCTGAACGTATGGCAAACGGTGTGAAGTTGGGTCCCAATTGGTCAATGTGTTCACAGTCTTGAGGCCGACAAAGCAGAACGAAGTCATTTTCGTGATCAAGTCGAGCGAGCCATTGGACAAGGTTTCTGACATATGTGCCAATCCCGAAGTCGTGTAGCTTTCGGGCGTCGATGGCTATCCGCATAGCTGTGATCTTAGCAGGGCGGAAAGGCGCGCCGCTAAGTACCTGAGATTTTAACGGGAAGCTTGCCTCTAAGAGACAAGTAGGCTCGAAGCAGTGAATAAAACATCGGATGGTGTTTACGGTAGAAGGCTAGGTGGCTACGCCGGTAGAACTCGGCTGTGGGGGTTGGGGAGTGTTGTCCGGATAGGCCACTGTGGTGGACGATCTCTACGGTTGGAGTGAAAAGGATGTGGCGTCCTCTGGATCTAAGTGATGCGCAGAAGTCAACGTCTTCGGTGTAAAGAAAGAAACGTTCGTCGAGAAGGTTTACTTTCTCCGCATCGTGACGGTTTACAAGAAGGCAAGCGCCACTAACCCAATCTACAATCCGCTCGTTTTGTGCGCGGTACTCCACCAGAGCCTTGAAGAAAGGTAGACGGTGTTTGTATCCAAGGATTAGGAATTTCTGCAAGCACTCATTTAAGGGGGATATCATCCTTCCAAACGACACTTCTAGGGACCCATCGATACCTACTAAGCGGGGCCCGACCGCAGCCGCAGCGGGTCGGCTCTTGAGGACTTGGACCAATCCGTCCACGGCACCAGGCACAGGTAGGGTGTCGCTGTTTAAGAGCAGTATCATGCGACTTATGGTCTTGCGTATTCCAAGGTTGGTAGCCTTCGCGAACCCTAGGTTGCTCCCACTGTTGACGACCTTAATGTGTGGCCAACGTGACCGGATGGTTGGTGCACTGCCGTCTGAAGAGTTATTGTCGATTACGATGATTTCATGGGATGTGTCCGGCGGATATTGGACTAACGCATTGATGCAGTCTTGTAGGGCTTCAGAGGTATTGTAACTAACTATAACGATTGCTACTTCTACCATCAAAGACTACCCGCTTGTTCGAGGAGGGCTAAAGTCTCAGAAGCCGCTCGATGCCAGGTGAAACGGTCTAGCAAGGCTTTCGAAGCTTTCAATAATGCAACACGAGCCTGTGAATTCTCGAGTAGTGTGATGAGGTGATTGGCGATTGTTGGGATGTCATTGACCGGCACAAGGCGTGATGCCGAATGGTAGAGTTCGCGGGCAACTGGCGTGTCGCCCACAACCGTGGGGATTCCAGCTGCCATTGCCTCTAAAGGAGGTAATCCAAATCCTTCGTATTCCGAAAGGAAGACAAATACCATTGCTTGAGAATACAGCGCCGTGAGTTCGGCCTCGGAGATGTAGGACTTCACGGTTACGCGATCTCTGACACCGGCCGCCTTTGCTAGTTGTATCGGATCTTGATGAGGATGACTGCGGTTGTCACCAACCAGAACAAGTTGTGCCGACGGTATTCGTCGGGACACACGGCTAAAGGCGCGGACGAGCTCCGGAATGTGCCGCCTGTTGAATATTGAGCCGACGTAGAGGATAAGAGGTCGAGGTGGGACTGTCTCATGTTGAAGTGGTGGGTTCACTCCTGACCAGATGACTGACACCTGTTCTGAGGGTAGACCGAAGTTGGCGATCAACTCACATTTAGTGAAGTGAGAAACTGCTATCACTCTAGCCGCTCGAGTGGCGGACTGACGAGTTATCCAACGGCGACGAAGGCCCTCTTTCCACGAAAACCACTCTGGATGGGTTGCGAAACTGATGTCATGGATTGTTAGGACTACGGGAATGCTGATCTGAAGGGGACACGAATATGCCGGAGCGAACAAGACATCTGGAGGGTTGCGGTTGATAGCACTAGCCAAATTGAATTGCTCCCAAAGGGTGCCACCAGCGCCTGGAAGTGATTGATAATGGAAATGTTCAGCTGGGTTGCTGTCGAACGGTCTTCCGAGGGCCGAGGAAATGTTTCCGCTGGCTGGGCCATAAAGCGTAAATCTATGTGGTGTGAGTGGCGGCAGTTTCAGCCACTCTACGCATAGGTTCTCCAGATAGCGTCCAACCCCTGTCCTTTGTCCCACTAATTCGCGTGCATCAATACCGATATGCATGGCAGCTAGGCGAGATTATTCCGTATGTTTGGCTCGGTGGCTGGCGATAGCCTGTTCATAAGCTTGAATCAAAGATGTTGCAGATCTGTCCCAACTAAATAGTGATGCTCTGGTGAGACCGGCTAGGCTTAGGCGATCCCGTAGGTCGGAATCGGTAACCAAGCGCTTTAGTGCATTGCTGATGGTTGCCGGGGCTAACGGATCGACTAGCAGTCCTGCGTCTCCAACCACTTCTGGTAATGCACCTGTGTGGGCTGCGACAAGGGGAATCCCGAGGGCCATAGCTTCTAGGGCTGGTATCCCAAACCCTTCATCTAGCGACGGTAGCACAACAAGAATAGCCTCGCTATACAGGTCTAAAAGTCTATCTTCACTCACGTAGCCTGTCAGGTGCACATGGCCTGCCAAGGGGGGCTCGGAGAGGCGCGTCAGTGTGGCTGCAGCCTCAGAGGTAGCCTTTCCGGCCAAGACAAGAGGCGGAGGGTTGGCCAGTTGCCGGCGCAGGGTGGCATAGGCAGTCAAGAGTCGATCGATATTCTTGCGAGGGCTGATGGTTCCGACGAATAAGATATGCCTGCCCTTGCGTGACAGAGGCAGGGCATTCCAGGCAGGAGCACCGTTCGGACATACAGTAATCTTATCAGGTGAAATTTTGAGTGCGTGAGACACCTCGCTCTTTGTGTAGCTAGACGGAACAATCACCCCATTAGCACGCTGGGCATGAGACCGAGCCAGCGTGGGATAATCCCTACGTATTTCCCGGTTCCCATGTTTAGGATTGCGGAGGAAGTCGATGTCGTGGATGGTGACCAGGCTGGCTGCATGTTTTGAAGGGATTAAGAGTGGGGAAGGGGAATGGACAATATCGAATGACTCTTGAGTGAGAGTTTCGATGGAGGGCCACTCTTTGTGGTGCCAAAACCAGTTTAAAAGTTTGACCGGAACTCTTTGATCGAAGGCTTTGACTCCAGGTGGAAGTGTGTTGGATAGACGATCTTTCCATGAACTGCTAAAAACTTGGATTGATAGGCCATTTTGGATTCTGCATGTTGCCAGGGCTTCGACCAATTTTTCGACCCAAAGGCCGACGCCTGTGCGGTGTCGGAGTGCTGGACGGTAGTCGATTAAAATTCGCACGTGGTTGTTTTGGCGGCTCAAGAATGAAGGAGAAGAGTTAAGACTATACCGCTCTTTCCAGGCTTGATGTTCCTACCACTAGGCTGCGATCAGATACCGACCAAGTTTCTTTAGTCAAGTAGTTATGTCTCCGTCTAGTTGTCTGACGGTCTAAAAGCTTTGAATTCAGCTGATTTGGCGGCCAGTGTGCTCAGTGTTGAAATACCCTTTTGGGAATAGGACTCCTCAGATGGTTATTGGCCTCGACATGGAAACCTTTCAACAGTTCCGAGGAATCGGTTGAATCTATGGAACTTGGTACTCTGGACGAGGGCGGGAAAAGGCGGCCCGCGTGACAGTGATGATAGGCGGGTGTTACGGTTAAAGGCTGGTTCGACCGGCTGGTTTGAGGTCGGTTGTGTCCGGTTGTTCTGAACGCTCCCCGGAAAGCGTCACAATATGAAGATTACGGTAATTGGAACGGGTTACGTAGGATTAGTGGTTGGGACATGCTTGGCTGAGACAGGTAATGAGGTTGTTTGCATTGATGTTGACGAAACAAAAATTCAACAACTTCGTAGAGGGAAGGTCTCTATCTATGAGCCTGGCCTAGATGAGCTGGTGAGTCGTAATATCGCCAACAAGCGATTGATGTTCAGGACAGGTTTATCTAAAGCGGTTCGGGTCTCTGATGTTGTGTTCATTGCTGTGGGTACGCCGCAGGATGAAGACGGCTCGGCGGATGTAAAGCATGTTCTGTTAGCGGCCCGTGATGTAGCTCGGGTGTTAAAAGGTTTTACGGTTGTGGCAGTCAAGAGTACTGTTCCTGTTGGCACGTCGGCTAGGGTTCAGGAGGTCATCGCCAAGGAAACGAATGAGCCTTTTGATGTCGTGAGCAATCCCGAATTTCTGAAACAGGGTTCTGCAGTCGAAGATTTTTTGAAGCCCGACCGTGTGGTTGTAGGCGGCAGGGATGTTCGTTCGATAAAGCTAATGAAAACGCTGTATGCCCCATTTACTAGAACCGGTGCGCCAATCGCAATCATGGATCAGGTTAGCGCTGAGTTGAGCAAATATGCGGCGAATGCCATGCTCGCGACGCGAGTGTCATTTATGAACGAAATCGCCAATGTCTGTGAGCTGGTGGGGGCTAATGTCGATGATGTTAGACGGGTGGTGGCATCTGATAGGCGCATTGGCTCTTCGTTTTTGTTCCCTGGGATTGGCTATGGTGGCAGCTGTTTCCCGAAGGACGTACAGGCACTAGTTCACTCTGCCAGAACTGTCAGCTACAGATTTGGAATTCTGGAAGCAGTCGAAGCGGTGAACAGAAGACAGAAGAAGCGTTTGTTCAAGAAAATGCAAGAAGTTCTCGGTTCTCTGAATGGGAAACAAATTGCGATTTGGGGATTAGCTTTTAAGCCTCGCACCGATGATATGAGGGAGGCGCCTTCGATCGTTATGATCGAAGCTTTACTTGAAGCCGGTGCCAAAGTGGTGGCCTACGATCCACAAGCGAAAAAATCGGGTCGCGCAATATTTGGAGAGCGGGTTGCGTTTTCGTCAGATAGCTATGATGCCTTGAGAAAGGCAGATGCTTTAGGGATTTTGACGGAGTGGAACGAATTTCGTGAACCAGATTTTGAGAGGATGCGTCGATTAATGATGGCTCCAGTGATCTTTGATGGGCGGAATTTGTTCGATAGAGAACAAATGGAAGTTCACGGATTTCGTTACTATTCGATTGGGCGTTGAAGTGGGAAGTGTTCTAGTTACAGGCGGTGCTGGTTACATCGGGAGTCACACGGTCAAAGCTTTGAGGACGGCAGACCACAGGGTGGTAGTTTATGACGACCTCAGTGCCGGGCATCGAGAAGCCGTCAAGGGTGTCCCGTTGGTCGAGGGTGATATTCGTGACACAGAGTTGGTGAAGGAAGTTATTCGGGAACATCGAGTGACGGATGTGATGCATTTTGCTGCACTGCTTTCGGTCGGGGAATCCATCAAAGAGCCGGCCCGCTATTACGATTACAACGTCGGTGGAGCTCTATCGGTTATGAATGCGGTTGTGGCAGAGGGGATTGACAGATTGGTTTTGTCGTCGACATGTGCAGTATACGGGAATCCCGTGACGACACCGATCACTGAAAATCACCCGAAAGATCCAATTAACGCGTATGGCGATTCCAAGTTGGTAGTTGAAAGGGCGCTATCGTATTACGGGAGGGCGTATGGCCTTCATTCTATCTCGCTGCGATATTTTAATGCAGCTGGCGCCGATCCAGATGGCGTGATCGGGGAAGACCACCGACCTGAGACACACTTGATACCGCGGGCTATTGATGCCGCTTGCGGCGGTTTGCCACTTGAGATTTATGGGTGCGACTACCAGACGAAAGACGGAACATGTGAACGGGATTATGTGCATGTGGGAGACATCGCGATGGGGCATGTTTGTGCCTTGGAAGGACTTAGGTCAGGGGCTTTAACCAGGGTCTACAATCTTGGAACAGGGCGGCCTCATTCAGTCAGGGAGGTAGTTGGTGCGGTCGAGAAAATTGTGGGTCGAAAAGTTCCTACGGAACTGGCGCCCCGTCGGGGTGCAGATCCTTCAGTGCTTTATGCGTCGGCCGACCAAATCGGACGTGAACTCGGCTGGCGGCCGTCTTATAGGTCCCTGGAAGAAATCATTATTACAGCGTGGAACTGGCACAAAAAGAATCCTGATGGATTTGGGGACTAGGGGCCTAGGCTTCGCGGGAGACTGGCCCTCTTTGTCAGGTGTGCTTAGGAATGCGGTGATATTTGCCATGACTGCCAGCTACAGATAGTTGCTACACGTGAGTCCTCTGCTGAGACTTCTGCGGTTCGCGATACCTCACAGGGCGCGGATATTTTCCGCGCTTCCAGCAATGGTTGCGTTTGCCCTGGCTTCTGGTGGCCTCGCGTATATCATTCAGCCGATCTTTGACCAGTTGTTGCCACAAGGAGATCAGGTCGGATTGATTTGTGGGGCGATAATTTGTCTTTACCTGGTTAAAGGTACGGGCGCCTATTTTTCAATTTATTTAATGGCTGATGCAGGTCAACGACTTGTCCATGACTTAAGGAAGGAACTGTTTGGGCACATTCTTGGACAATCGTCAGCCTATCTAGATGGGCAAGCGACTGGGCGACTCTTGTCCAGGATTACCAACGATGTGAATCGCGTTCAACAGGTAGTCTCTGAAACCTGCGGGGACCTCTTGCGAGAGTCATTGGCGTTGGTAGCTTTTGCGTCTCTTTTGCTTTATCACGATGCCCGGTTGGCACTTGTGTGTATGACTGGGGCTCCGATTGTTGTGTATCCCCTGGTTCGACTTGGACAGCGAGTTCGCCGTACCACAAGACGCAGTCAGGAGCAGATGGAGCACTTGTCACATTTGACGGTGGAGGCGTTCTCAGGACACCGCATAGTTCAGGCATTCCGGGGGGAAGCATTCGAATTAGGTAAATTCGCAGAGGCATCTGGTCGCTTGTATCGGACAACGATGAAGGTTACGAGTACATTGTCTGCCCTGCCTCCCTTGATGGAATTACTGGGCGGAGTCGGCATAGCTGGTGTCTTGTGGTACGGAAGTAGGGAGATTGCGGCTGCAGAGTTAAGCCCTGGACAATTTAGTTCATTTATGGCGGCGCTGTTGTTGATGTACGGTCCAGTAAAGAAACTGAGCCGGGTCAATGCAAACATTCAACAAGCGATTGCAGCAGCCGAAAGGATCTTTGAGACTCTGGACACCCACAAAGAGTTGAAAAACCGGGTAGCAGCGAGGGAATTGAAGGAGCTTAGTTCGGGAATTGAATTCCGTGATGTTGTGTTTCGGTATCAAAAGGACGAGGAGCCTGTGCTTCGAGGAGTTTCCTTCTCTGTTCGCCGAGGGCAGATAGTTGCAATCGTTGGTCTTAGCGGTGCTGGCAAGACCACCCTGGTTAACTTGGTTCCAAGGTTTTATGAGGTGACGAGTGGGCAAATCCTGGTAGATGCGACAGATATCCGAGATTTGACATTGGAGTCATTACGCGAGGTGGTTGGCATTGTTACTCAGGAAACGGTGTTATTTAATTCGTCAGTTGCTGAGAATATTGCTTATGCCAATCCGTCTGCAAGTCGGCAGTCCATCGTTGATGCTGCGAAGGTGGCGCACGCACATGAATTTATAGTGGACCTGCCTGACGGGTATGACACTGTTTTGGGGGAGCGGGGTCAGGGTTTGTCAGGGGGACAACGCCAGCGTCTTACAATTGCTAGGGCTCTATTAAAGAATCCCCCACTTCTGATCCTTGACGAGGCAACATCGGCCTTGGATGCTGAGTCGGAGCTTCTGATTCAAGATGCGCTTGCTAGATTACTATTTAACAGGACTGCATTTGTCATCGCCCATCGGCTGTCGACGATCAGGCGGGCCGATAACATTATCGTACTTGAAGAAGGGCGGGTCATTGAAACCGGGCGGCACGAAGATCTGCTGGCCCGGGGGGAAAGTAAGTATGGAAAGCTTTACGCGACCCAGGTGTTCGGTCAGGCGGAGGAACAGCAGACGGGCCGATGAAATAGTGGGGTTCAGGCGGGTATTGTTTCTCAAAAAAGGAACTAAGGTGTGATTAAGTCGATGACCGGTTTCGCCTCGGTGGATCGAGAATTCGAAACGGTGGCTATCGGTGTGACGGCGCGCAGCGTCAACCATAGGCACCTGGATGTACATGTGCGGCTACCATCACGCGTTGCTCCACTAGAGACCGAGCTTCGCGGGCTAGTGCAAAAGTGGATAGGTAGGGGCAGACTTGAATTGACTGTGTCAATCAGAGCCAAGAGCAACCAACCTGTAGAGGTAGTGTTGAATGAGCCGCTGGTTGGAGCGATCGCAGAAGTGATTGGTAAAGTGGAGAAGTCTGGTTTGGTATCAAGTCAGTTAACCGCCGGGGATGTGCTCCGGTTCCCTGGAGCGGTTACGGTGCAGAACCTTGAGGAAGACCAAGAAGGTCGTGAAAGGTTGTCCACTGCGGTCAACAGTGATGTTGAGCGGGCACTAGAGGAACTGGATGCGATGCGCGTTAGGGAAGGCGAGTATCTCCGCGTGGATTTAGATGCCAGATGTGGCAAGCTTGCTGAATTGGTTGAGCAGTTGAATAGAGTGGCTGACAAAGGGTACTCAGAACTGGTAGCGAAGTTGGAGAAACGGGTGGCAGATATTTGTCAAGATGCTCATGCCGATGAGTCGGTGGTAGCCCAAGAGATCGTTCGGTTTGCCGCGAAGTCTGATGTCAGTGAAGAAGTGACCCGCTTGCGAGGCCATGTGGATCATTGGAGAACCTTGAGTGATGCAGTCGAACCATGTGGGAGGAGGTTGGATTTTCTCTTGCAGGAAATGAACAGAGAGATCAACACCCTAGGTGCAAAGGTAGAGGGTCTTGGTGCCAGTGGACTGATCGTTGATGCAAAGTCAGAGCTGGAAAAAATGAGAGAACAGGTTCAGAACGTGGAGTAAAACCAGTGCCACGGGTGCAGGGTGCGCGAGGGCTTCAGGAAGAAGGCAGGGAGTGGGAGATAAAGGTAGCTTATACGTTATTTCAGCGCCGTCGGGAACCGGAAAGACCACCCTCGCCAAAGCCCTGGTGAAAAGAGTTCCGTGTTTGGAATTGTCTCGAAGTTATACCTCCAGGCCGCCTCGCTCAAACGAGGTCGATGGCGTGGACTATAATTTTATACCCCGCGACAGGTTTGAAGCTCTACGCGTGGCAGGTGAATTTCTCGAGTGGGCTGACGTTTACGGTCACTTCTACGGCACCAGAGCCTCCGACACGCAGCTCAGATTGAGCCGTGGTGTGGACCTGGTGCTGGTGATCGATGTACAGGGAGCGGGTCAGCTTCGGTGCTCTGACGACGGTGTTATCAGCATTTTTGTATTGCCTCCCTCTCCAGAGGAACTTCACAGTCGGTTGCGTCAGCGTAGCGGTAGTGAACTAACGAAGGGGGAATTAGAGTGTCGCCTTGCTACGGCGAGGAAAGAAATCGAGAGCGTTGAAGACTATCATTACGTGGTTGTCAATGACGATCTCGAGGCATGTATCGAACGTCTGAGCTGTATTATCCTGGCTGAACGGCTCTCGCAAAGGGCGGTAGGCTCCAGGGTCCAGGCGATTGCCGCGGCCTTTCGAGGACAAGGTTAACAGGACACCATTATGGGTTTGGTCGCGCTAGGCGTATGTGGTGGGATTGGCGCCTATAAAGCGGTAGAGATTGCTCGTGGGCTCCAAGAGAGTGGTCATGAAGTTGTGGCCATCATGACCAGAAATGCCCATCGTTTTGTTGGCTCCCTGACGTTTGAGGCGATTACTCAAAGAGCAGTCATTTCAGATCAGTTCTCTCCCGGAGTTAACTCGGATATCAAACATATCTCGCTAGCGTCGGACATCGATGCCTTGCTAGTAGCTCCGGCGACTGCGAATACCATCGGTAAATTGGCTCACGGTATCGCCGATGACTTCCTGACCACGTTATATTTGGCGACACGGGCCCCAGTGGTTCTAGCGCCTGCTATGAACACCAACATGCTTGAACACCAGGCTGTTGTGGCTAACCTGGCCACATTGGAGGCTCACGGGGCGCAGTTGGTGCCACCTGCTGAAGGATATCTGGCGTGTGGTTGGACTGGGCAGGGTAGGCTCGCCGAACCAAGTGAGGTGGTTGCGGCTATTGTATCGTTGATCGGTGGACAGAAATCCCGTGACTTGGTCGATCGGTGCTTGGTGGTTGCGGCGGGTCCTACCTATGAGGACATCGATCCGGTCCGTTTCATCGGTAACCGGTCAAGCGGCCGCATGGGACTAGAATTGGCGGCAGAGATAGCTGATCGAGGGGGGAGAGTGACACTGGTACTTGGGCCATGCAGCTTGGTCCCTCCCCCAGGGGTCGAAGTGTTTCCGGTGCGGAATGCGGAAGAGATGCGGGCCACAGTGTTGAAACAAGCCCGTGGTGCAGACGCAGTCATTATGGCTGCGGCCGTTGCCGACTATACCCTCGCGGGAGGACCCCACCCTCTTAAGTTGGCGAAGAATGATGGGACGGTGACACTAAAACTTAGGAAGACGGTTGACATATTGTCGGAACTCGGGCGTTTGCGGGAAACAGGGAAAAGGCCCGTGTTGGTTGGTTTTGCGGCTGAGACCCATAACCTGGTAGCTTCGGCCAAGGCTAAATTACAGAGCAAGGCTGTCGATCTGATTGTAGCCAATGATATCTCCAGAGAGGATGCAGGTTTTGAGGTGGATACTAACGCAGCGGTACTCATCGAGGAGTCAAGCGAAACGGAGGTGCCACTGATGTCCAAACGCCAGTTAGCTGCCGTGATTCTCGATCGTATTGCTGGTTTGCTCTCGAAACCACCCTTGGTGACAGAGGTTGCGAGACCCGCCAATGATGGACCGTCTTGAGCAGCTGAAACGGCATATTGAATTTCTGGAGGAGCTTGGCGTTCAGGGCGTGCGTCGAGACCCAACCTGGAGGAACCGTGAGTCGGTAGCGCGAGAGGCATTGGACTCCCGTTTGGACGGATCACGGGACCAGGAGGTGAGGCCGTCACTTTCGTCTGTGCTTCTATTGGGTCAGATTAGGGACGACCTCGGGGATTGTGAACGGTGCAAGTTATATTCAGGCCGAACCCAATTGGTCTTCGGCGTCGGAGATCCATCGGCGAATTTGATGTTTGTCGGCGAGGCCCCCGGGAAGGATGAGGATCGGGAAGGATTACCTTTTGTCGGTCGTGCCGGCCAGTTGTTAACGAAGATTATTGCTTCTATTGGACTGTCACGTGATGAAGTCTATATAGCGAATGTCATTAAGTGTCGGCCTCCAAACAATCGAAACCCTGAACCCGATGAGGTCGCGACTTGCGAACCGTTTTTGTTTCGACAGGTTGATGCAGTTCGGCCGAAAGTGGTTGTCGCTCTTGGGGCGTTTGCTGTTCGTACCCTTTTGGCTAGTAAACTGGCGATCTCGCGGTTACGGGGGCAGGTTTATGATTATCGTGGGGCGAAGTTGGTCCCCACGTTTCATCCAGCGTTTTTACTGCGAAACCCTGAGCGTAAGCGTGACGTTTGGGAGGACATGAAAACGGTTCGTAGTCTGCTCGCTGGGTAGGGATGTTCCCTCATCGCCGGACAGTTTTGTTGGCGCTCGCCAATACGGTCTGATTTAACCCGTAGTAGTCTTTCGTGGCAGGCATCGGTTATCAAGATGTGGGGAAGCTTGCACCCTGTCGTGCGTGCCTGAGCTATCCAGAATGTCTCGCATTGTATTGGTTGCCCTACCCGTACCCGGACTCGATGTGTTGAGTTACGAAGTGCCAACAAGCCTTTCCTGTCCTGATGTTGGAGCACGGGTATTGGTGCCTCTTGGCAGTCGTGTGTTAACTGGCTGCGTAGTTCAATGCCCCAGTGAGTTAGGGGATTCGGCTGGTTTGACCCTTAAACCCTTGTTAGATGTGCTTGATAGCGAGCCGTTGTTGCCAGTAGAGGTGGTTGAGCTGGCCTGCTGGGCTGGCGAGTACTACGCTTGTGGTGCGGGTGAAGCAGTTGCCGCTGCGATGCCTCCGAAGGCGTGGCTGGCAAGTGAACGACAGGTTGAGATCACGGGGGTTGGTCACGAGGCTTTAAAGGGGAAGTTGAGTCAAACACGGAAGAAAATTCTCGGCTATTTGGCTAACGATCGACCCTGGGTGGTGGACCAGTTGCGTCGTAAGCTAGAGCTTCCTGGGAAAAAGAGAGCTATCCATTCCATCCTCGGATCGATGGTCCGGGATGGTCTGTTGCGGGTCTCAAGTCGTATGAAAGGTAAGAGTTCTGGGTTCAGATCACATGATGTAGCCAGACTGACGGAACGTGGTGTCGCACGGCACCAGGATGAAGAGGGACTCGGCAGGCGCCAGGTACAAGCTCTCAAAGTTCTCCGGGAGAGCCAAGCAGGGGTGTCGATGACTGAGTTCAGACGGTTGGGTATTGCGAGAGAATCGGTGAAAAGCCTCTCCCGAAAAGGACTTGTGGAAATCAACCCTGAGTTGGTGGAACGAGATCCATGGTCTAGTGAAGGCACCCTTCCAGCAGAGCCCTTCGAATTGCCAAAACGGATTCTAACTACCGAGCAAGCTGCGGCGGTCAGAGCACTGGAGACATCTGCTAGAGCGGGCGTGTTTAAAGTCGGTCTCCTGCATGGAGTCACTGGTAGCGGCAAGACGGAAGTCTACCTGCGATTGGCAAAGACCGTCCTAGACAGACAACGTCAAGTGTTGGTCTTGGTCCCTGAAATTGCATTGACGCCAGCCGTGGCATGGAGCTTTAAACAGGTGTTTGGTGACCGCGTTGCGATTCAGCATAGTGGCTTGTCGGAGGGTGTCCGCCATGATCAGTGGCATCGCATCAGGCGTGGAGAGATCGATGTGGTGGTGGGCACTCGGTCGGCGGTGTTTACCCCGTTGCCAGCAATTGGATTAATTGTTGTGGATGAGGAACACGATGGGTCCTACAAGCAAGAGGAAAGCCCCAGATATCATGCTCGAGATGTAGCCATCATGAGAGGCAAGCGGTGCGATGCCTTGGTGCTGTTGGGTTCGGCGACCCCATCATTGGAAAGCTACCAACACGCAACCACTGGACGCTATCAGAAAATTACCCTATCTAGCCGTGTTCAGAACCGCGAACTGCCGACCGTCCAGGTCGTTGACATGCGGCAGGAATTTGCGGAGCAGGGTCCGGATGTTGTTTT